>Ga0247782_1000006_pt1 | contig 309319 bp, 235 predicted proteins | sample UWRJL019104C5_FD_179928 | JGI IMG/M metagenome (GOLD analysis project Ga0247782, IMG submission 179928) | Plant litter microbial communities from Arlington Agricultural Research Station in Wisconsin, United States - UWRJ-L019-104C-5 | ecosystem: Environmental > Terrestrial > Plant litter >...
AAAGGAGGGGAGTGCGTAGACTTGAACTGCGGACCTAAAAGAAAGCAAAAAATGTACAGGAAGCGAAGGAGTGGCATAGGCCACATAGAAAGCGCCGCAAGGGTCGATGGAAATCTAATGTACGGCGATTCATCGACAAGACCATAGTGTAAAGTGAGTGAGTGTCCAGCTACTTCGCTGAGAGACTGCCGTGTTGTTAGGGTATATATGGGTAGGTAGGTAGGTAGTTGTCCGAGACATACAAACGTACCTATCTAGGAGATAAGCAGACAGGTAGACAAGTGACCAGATACACAGATAGCTACCTACTTATCTTGCGGAACTTACTCACTAACACCTACGTGCTACACATGCTACATGTCTATGAACGGGTGGGGGTGTTGTCGCGGAGGAGGAGAGTAGAATGGGACCTAAATAAAAAGGAAGCGAGGAGGAATTGAAGAGCAGACCTTCAAGAAAGTAATTAAAAAAAATAAAATAAAAATAAAAAATCTACCTAAAGCGAAGGAGTGGCATATACCACATGGAAAACGCTGAAAAGAGACAGATCCTATTACTTAGAGGTTCCAGCTACTTCGCTAGGAGGTCGGTGTCCTATCGTGGTATACAAGGCAAACAATAAGGCCAACCCACAGGTAGGCAAACTAATAAGACTGTTCGAAATGTGATCTTCAAGATAAAAGGTTGAGGAAAAAAAAAACATTGATGTTAGTAAGGTAAGAGCTGTATCTACCTACAAAACAATACCGGTGGGTGTTAATGTCAATGTCATGCTAATACAAGGTAGATGGATCTACTGCCGTACAGATATCCTGTTCTAAGTTATTGGTAATGCAGTCGTAAAACCCACTCTCTCCTATTACCTAGTTACAACCGTCGGTCAATAACCCTTCAGACTCATCGGAATCCCTATCGTATGTTTCTTATCCATCTCCTACATATCAGTTGCATCATCGTAAATAATGTTGTTTCAAGATAAGATACCACTACGATTAATAGTACTTATCACCGCAGACCTCTCATCAGCACGCAACAAGTATGCCAAGATGGAATAAAACCCGCCGACCAGGAACGAAGAAACAAACAGCTGTAACGAACAACAACCACCTTTCCGTCATGACCGCACGAGAATACGTCTTCTACGATCGCAATCTAACGCGCGAATCTAAAGAAGCCTCCGCCAAGATCCTAGCAGAGCTCGAAGAGAACGTACCTATGATGAGCACGATGGACCTGATAACATACACCCTAGCATTTCACAGCCACATCGGGCTGGCTGTAGAGAACCTACCGGCCGCGACTGCACTTGGATATTCGATGGATACTTTTCCGGCCAAAGGAGCAATGTATATCGCGACATACAGGGAACTGCCAAAAGAAGTCCCGCGCCGCGTCGCGGGGGGCTGTGGCGTGGGGGCTTGATCAATATGAATGGCTCCAGGAGAAAGTGCATATTCACCACCCATTCGGGGAACTGAAGCGCTGTGATGGTTGAGGAGGGCCTGGCTGTCTATCTATCGGTTATTGGGATGTAAGCGGACGGAAGGGCAAGGAGTGAGACTTACGAGTCGGGGATGTCATTTTCTGTTGTTAGTTTCGGGAGTGAGGTGTTGAGGATGTGAGCGATGGGGGCTTACACTCGTTTTCAGACACTTGAGCGGCCTTTTCTCAGTGAGAAAGGCAACAGATGGTCTATCCAAGGGTATACTCTTCACAATTTTTGTATTTAAGTGCTTCGTAGGCCCCTTATGACTCGACTAGGTATCTAGTATCGGCCTCAATAGACGTACTTCCCTATCAGTCAGTCACCTTGAGCAATTACATGACACCTAAGGAGTTCGTTTTGTGAAGAAAAAGAAAGAAAAAGTTCGTGAAAGAGCACCCATATGTCCAGTGAGCCTGCTGCAAGACTTCAGCGACGGTCTAAATCTTCCTAAGACGGGATGAAGAGAGAAAGGAGGAGGTTGGTTATGTATGTAACTAGGTATAGCGAATTCGGTATCGTTTGAGGAGGGTAGTGCCGACGATCCTCATCGGTTCAGAGAAAAACTGGAAAGGGATACCAGGCCGGCATTCGAGCTCTTTTTTTATTTATTTTTTTCTTGAATGCAAAGATTGATTGACTTCAAAGGACCGGGTTGCCGGTTTATTAAGTTAAAACACCTGAGAGGGGTAGTTGTTCATTTTAATAGTTAGTTAAGACCATGAATGAGGTTGTTCGGTAGGCATGCCACTACATAGTGTACCCGGATGTAGCTAAGTAATGCTGGCGTCAGATTAAATCGTTCGTCATCCAATCTATTTTGCTGTTATGGTACAGATGTAGAGGCTCTCGGACGAAAGGTTGGAGCCCAGCGCACGGACGGCCCTAGGCAGGTAGATAGATACGTGTAGGTGCAAAATCTTGGTATGTACAGTATGGAGGTAGGCAGGTAGTGTTCACGCCCGGGATCTAGTTTGCGGAGTTAGTATCGTAGCTAGGTATGCAGGTTATGTACAGTAATTCGTCTGGCCACGTGCCCTTTGAGTGCTGTTTGTCTTGACAAATGTGTGGGATCGATATCCTTGTCGCACGACTCCCTATGGGGTTATCATACCCGTAATTACAACCGCTTCTGTGCATGTAACTCTGTAAGTATTTTTTGTGTGCGAGAGAGACAGAGAGAGGATCGATCGGGATGTGGCCTCCGGTACGAAGCCCCCACAGATCGCGATCATAGTCATGAGAAGCGTCTAGGCTTCAAAGTGATCCATTCGCCGCTCTTTTTGTACTCATCCTGTCCGTAGTGAGTTCGTAGAGTGTGTCTGCATCGGTTTCAAGGTAAGCTCTTGCCTACATATGTTAGGAGGTAAATAGCGAGAAGGTAACTAAGTAGAGAACGGACCAACGGCAATTAGATTTTCCACCCAACACCCATCGACAAGATAGGCAATAAGGTATGTACTGCTGCAGTCCCACCAGAATGGACGCTAGGCACGTTCATAATATCGGACCGTTGCCGCGGCCGCCTAATATGTAGGCGTTGCATAGCGTTCCCGCTGCTTGGCGGCCCAAACAGTTGAGAGGAGTGAGGTATTATAACCAGGATAGGTAGTACATAAGGTATAACCTAGGTATATTATTCAGCAACATTCACTCACACTGCTACCTCCTGTCATCTCTCGAGTCAGGCACCTGCACTTTACTAGATTGCTTTTGACTAACCTAATCGATATGAGCCACAAGTTGGGTAAAGTTGGGCAGCCTGGAGCTGTCCATGTGTGCCGTACCGTACTCAATAGTAATTAGAAAAGTCACAAGACCATGTTCGAGTACACCCCTGACGAGAGCCGTAATCCTAGTCCGGGTGGGTTCAGGTTATCTAATTATATCTCAGCCTCCCAATGGTTCGGGACCTGTGTATAACTCATGTATGTAAAACCACGTGTGCGATGTGCAATGTGTGATGGATGAAGTTGGGACGATGTCAGGTATGCATTGTGTGTTTATATTGAACATGTAGAAGGGATGGAGGAATTCACTGTGGCTACTGTGTACAGGAAGCTACTTATAGTAGTGACAGTGGGGTGACAGACGAATAGATTCAGTCCTCTTACATCTGTACAACAATACGAGAAGTCAACCTGTCCTTTAGGTAGTTTCTTCTGATGAAACATGCTCGCACGCCTACGTACTTACCTAAGTAGTGCCTAAGTACATATTAGTCACGTTTCTACCTTCCTACTACGAAGGACCCGTTACAGATATCGATCCACCACATGGCAATAGGTAGATATATGTATGTACATGCATTGTATATGTAGGTTAGGTAGGTATGTACAGCATTATCTGCATGATACGCTATGCACCCTTGCAGCCTATCCTGGGCTCCCGACCCGGTGGTTCCCATCTCCAGAAAGGAAAAGCCCCCGTGTAAGGAGCCATGTCTCGACCGGATCAGCTATCCCTGCCTGCGGGTTCCTGCGAGTCAAGTTGCCCGCCCGCCTCAAGCTTTGGCGCGCTGCTATGGTCGTTATGGTATGTACTAGTATACGATCATCCTCAAATGTGTGGCTCGTGCCTCTTGTGTCTCTTGTGCACCTACTGCTGAGTTATGTAGGCATCATTGGGATTGACATCTCTATTCTACCCTACCATCTCTCTTCTGAAAAGTCATACGTTCATGCTCATACTCCCTCCGTTCCCCGGAACTTTTTTCTACTTGTCATCCATTCCTATGCTCCTCTCTAGCTACGCGCCTCCCTCTCTCCCCGTTAAATACCACATGCTTGCGAATTTCCGCCTTACAACATTTTGTTCTCTACGTGGTTCTCATGTAAATCGCTGATTTCCTATCCAACCCCCCGGTGAATCATTCACTAACATTATCATCCTTTTTCTCTTGATGTAAGCCCTCGTTGGACACCCCCTTTCAGAAAGATGTGGTAGTTGTAGGCGTTCCGGGAAAGGCACTTGTAGTGGTGGGTACGGGGGGCTGGGTCTCTTTGCTGGTCGTGGTGTACGTCGCGGGCGGGTAGTTGCCAGCCGTTTCACCAGGATCGGCCTCTATCGCCATTAAGGTGTAGTATAGGACACCCTCCTCAACTCGAGGGACATATATCTCCTGCGTGGACCTCATTACAGTAGCTTGGGATGGGCCCGGTTCTATCTCCCGTCCCTTTGACTATTAAAACCCAACCTGTCAGTTAGCTGATTTCGTATGGACACATGCAAAGACATTCCATCGAATTATCTCGTACTTACACTACATGTGGCACAGGCCGTGTTGTTCACATAGACCCAGTTGGGGCAATCATGTGATAAGAAGTATTTGCAACGAAACTTGTAGAAACCGCCGCCGCCACTCATTTCCAAAGTTATGTCACCAGATCCGCGAGAGGTTTATTTCGTTTGCAAGGTCGGAGATAGCGGATCAAAGCAGATTTGTCTGGGCCAGATAAAATTCCTGAGTACCTTGTAGTTGCGACTGTCCGCTGACAGCCAAGCGGTGTGGTAGGTAGAGGAGGTAAGTGACAGACAAAAGAAGGAAGCCCAATCGTTCAACTAGAGGCAGGAACTTTTCTCCCTTGGGTATAGTATCAACGGAAAGAAGAAAATAAGAAAGTTGAGAAGATCGCCTCCGGGGTTAGACGGGAGCATGTTGATATACTGGTTGCCATATTCCTAGGCAGAACAGAACCATGGGGGTACATCTTGTCGATGGAGATCATCAGGTAAAGTTTGTATAGACAGTGCCAGAAACCCGATCCTCCAGGAACTGAAGGTACATCCCAGAGCCCCATTTCCGCTACCCCTCGATCACGAAGTGGTACTATGTAGGCATATGTAGGCATGTAGACAACCAGGTGGGCAATAGGCATGTACCTCCTGTAGGGAGGTATGTAGACATGCCCGGGTGTGGGGGGTGTCGGAGGTAATTGCACTTTGGCCGTTATCAATAGTATCCACGAAAAATCCGGCTTGAAGCTCTTCAACTACCTACAGCAAGTAGTAGCTGCGGAAAGGTCCTTGCTTCAAGATGCTTGCAGCGTGCCTGTCAAGATCCATGTGACAACCTTGGAAGACAAGGGATCAGTGGCCGCGTGTGTGGAGCCTCCGTGTGGTCCCTGCGGGTGCATGCATAGCATGGGCAGTCAGTCATAATAATAATAAGAAACTTAAAGTCGCACCTTGTCCGCCGTTGCAGCGAATGTACTTCCTCTCCTGACTTCTAGATCTGTCGTCTCATGTACAAGTCACGGCGCCCATTCTTGGAAGCGAATGCGGGTGGCACCGTGCCCAAGGGATTTGACTCAACTGAATCTACGTCAAGGCCGGCATGGCATGATGCATGGATCGACGCGGACTGCGGCATTCGGCAGTCGCGCGAGCTGTTGTCACGGCCGATGCCTTGACGAGCCGGAAAATATGGTCTATCGATGACGGAATACGAAGAGAGTGCCTAGGCAGGTGCTACGCGCGGGAGAGGCTCCTGGCGCAGGCGATACAGAAGAAAAAAGGGCAGAAGACAATTGCGGCTTCCCAACGTTATCTCCCCAGGTCGTAGTGATGCATGCAGACGCAAGCAGCGGCCTGACATGTCGGATTTGGTCTTTCAGTTACAATCTATTGGCTTCCTAGCCAACCAGCTTGAACTGCGACCGTTGTTCAGCGCACCACCGACACCACCTAAAGGTTATGTAGGTCCTCCTAAGGTATCCTCTCAGGTATCCTCTCAGGCTGAGGCAAAAGCTTGATTCTCTTCCTAGGCTAAGATAGACCTGCACATGAAAGCCAAGCCACCAAAGTCTTTTGGTGGTCGTGATGACTTACCTATCCTGCATTGCTGAAACAACTACCAATGCTTTCAGACTAAGTAGGTAGGCTAATACAAACAATACACCGTCTCCGCCGGGGTTTCGAGGGTGGCTTGGATGCAGGCTTACTGCTCCATGACTCCCATTCGCTGCCCGAGGCGGACTCTCTTTCCATAGATTGTCTGTTGAGGAACTTAGAGATGCAAGTAATTCTGTGGTCATTGGTACGCGCACCCTTGCAACTGCTCTTCCGATGGTCTATAGCCATGTCCCCAAGGAACTTTCGTAGTCGCACAGACTACCTAGGTTAGGTGCCTAGGCAGTAGGTAGCCCGTGGATGAGGCTGAAAGCAAGACGCAATGCCGGTCGCTTAATGGCTGACCAGAGTTACTGTGCTAATTGGGGGCCTCGATGGTGCAGCTAGCCTACTATTGCTGCCTTCTTCTTCTTTCTATCTTTCCTTTTCTTTCTTTACATTTCCCTCTCTCCGGCTAGCCACGATAGCGACAGAATACTGAGTAGTACCTACAGAGACCAATGCACGCAGAGTGGCACAACACCGGCAGCAGGAGACGCCGCAGGAGGGCCTTGCTTCACGGTGCGAGCCCCGGTTTATCGCACTTGCGCATTTGGGAAGCACAGTAGGGAAGTACAGTAGGGCAGTAGGATTGTGGGCACCAAGGAACGCCAAAACGTCCCTCTCCGCAAATCGGCAGCAAGGGTGCTTACCCCCCCTGAACGTTATTGAAACGATATGCCACACCCACCTAAAGTGGTCGTAGTCGCTTAAAAAGAACGTGGTGTTGCATTCGCATGCCTTGCTGGCTCAACCTACCGACACGTTTTTATTTCTAGTTACATTACCTACGTCAAAACTCTAGCTAAGAATACTGTCAAGGTGCTCTACAGTTGCAGCTTACAATACCCTGGCAATGGTAACCATAAGCTCTCTGCTGCGTAGTGAAGCAGGACTTTGCGTGTTAGCCACATAAATCTTTATACTGGCCTACATATATCTCGTACACACATGTCTTTATATGCCACAGGCAAGTACTTGCGCACCACCGCGACTTTTATACGGCCGTAGCAGTAACCTGGCGCCTGGTCCAGCTGTGTAATGACGGTTTACAGCTTACTACTTAGGTACTTTCTCATAAACCTACCGGAAGTATCACAGCTTGTGTTACGCGCCTTTGCACATCATATTTGAAAGCTACGATGAGACATGTAACCCAGTAAATAGTAAATACACAAAAGGAGGCGTTGTGATACGTATTCAAGCGAACCGTGATATGGTATCTATTCCCCATACGAGCAATGACCTGCGTGCAATTCACTAGGAAAGTTACTCTCGTACCAGGTGAAGTACTTACAGCAGGTGACTACCATTGTCACTTCGTTCTCCGGTTCCCCTTAAACCGTCAGACTTGGTACGTTACTACCAAACTGCCCATGATGCGTTTGAGGGTGACGGTTAGGTCTATTTCACAGGATAATTTTTTCAACCACTCATCGAACCTACTCGCATTCCCTCGTGTGCCCTCGAATTCACGTTAAGATCAGAAATAGTGTTTGCCTAATCTACCATACACCAAACGATACCTAATATTCGGGTGATATTCTGTCCTTTTTTTCCTTTTTTTTTTTTTCTTGTCACGTCTAAGTTCGAAAACAGTCACAATAATCACTCAGGGCGAACGACAAGGTGTCACTTTTGTAAATTCCCGACGATATACTGGACATGAGAAAGTGAGAAGCAACCATTTCGTTTACACCACCTGCGGCTCATACCAGAAGTGGTATAACTGGGAGATCCAAGAGATAAAACGGGTGAAGTGCCTCTGCACCCTTTGACTGAGGGTGGAACCCCTTTTGTCTTGTCTCTAGTTTGTTAACCCTTCGAATTGTGAAGTCCATAAAGTATCTTAAGTCACTAAAACCCCTAAACCTTCGAGAGCCCAAACTAAGGTGCGGATAGCCTGTACTATGCCTTATATAGTAAACCAGGCCCAGGTATTATCAATAGTAATAAACGTTTAGACTCCTGGGTCTTGTCTTACTCACTGAGTCCATTTCCTGTAGTGCCACAAGCTCGTCTGAACCATAAGCATTATCTGAGATCTCCCGTGCCGACTGCATAGCTGACTTTTCTCCCTACCATGCCCACGAACACGATCCCTGTACATAGCTAACTAAACGCCAGAATAGTGTGGAATCATCGATTCGCTTCGATGCCTCTGACATCATGCACCCAGTCCTTCTCCGGGCTCTGCCTCGTATCGTTCGATGTTAAGACACCCCGATCATGCGCCATATATACTGTTTAACCCGGGTGCTTAAGCATATAGATGAAACGCGGACCGGTAGCCTACTACTCGTGTGGGACAATAATAAACAACTATGATAGTAGAGTCGCATCGAGCCTTGTCTTCACATCTAACTATATAGGCAACTTACGAGTTTTGAAATCATGCATATTGAGCCAAGTGAAGAGCTAGACCCTGTGATCGACTCGGACCATCACCCGCAGCGTCATATGACTTTCTTTTCCAAGAGACTTTCAAGAAGTATTAATCTTGTACTCCTTCTCCTATGGCACGTATGAGGAGATGGAACCATCGAAGCTAGCCACTTAACACTCGCCGACAGTCCCGAGGGCTCTTACCTAGAAGCTTACAACCCAGAACTGCGAGCTCGACGATGGGCAGTAGACGCTAAGATATAGAGTGATGGCTGGGAAACCTTCTCAGGAGGGGAATGCATCATAGATCCACTATTACTTGGAGGAAGACCGCATATAATTTCTATCATCAGTCTGTGGATGGAGGCGGGGGACAACCCAAGCCACGCCCCCTAGCCAACAAAACGGGCCAACTCCCGTCATTTGACCCTACTGCACCGCAGTCTAGTGGAATAAGCCGGAAGAGACTAGCTTATCCCGTGAGTTTTTTCGAAGCAGAGTCCTGGAAATTCCTCCAAAGGCCGGTAATGAAACCATGCATTAATAGCTGGGTGGGTGAGACTTCGATAATGCAAAACTGGAAATCAGAGCAACGGTCGGGATGACTCTACTAACCCCCCTTTGCGAGAGGCCTACATATGCTGTACGATAAATACGCCGACGGTGGACTGAGCGCATATCAGTGACACAACAGACTGCTGTATAACAACATCTGTTAGACTCTTGCGCAGAGGCTTCTTGCTTTCATTTGGTGATGAGTCTCAAAGTATCACAATAATCCACGACCAAACCCGCGTGTATTCCTCCACCACGCCGGCAACGTTGTCACCCAACCACGACATAGTCAGCAACACGCAAGGGGTGTCTCTCACTTCTCCCGGACCAGGCGCCAACTCTGCCGAGAGGTAGCCCAGGTCGATCATACCGTCCTCATCTACCTACTAAGTTGGTACTTACTGAGTTCCAGGATACTCTGCCCAATGAGTGGATGGTGTGGCATGTGTCATTCCGGGGTTGGTTGGTTGGAAGGGTTGGAAAGGATGACTTTCAGTGTCGAGTCACCGGGGTTGCTTGACTTGTACACACCGTATAACCCAGCTATGTACGCAAACAGGGCGCGAAGGATGAAGCCCAGAAGCACTACCGGAATTTTGTGCTGCCTCACATCCCTGAGTACAACCTCCCTACGTCAAAACTCAGCCTATTAACATTAGGGGCAATGCCATAGTTATCTCGAGCCTCAGTTGACGCTTAAGGGTGGACCCCTGTGAGGCTCTAATGCCGACCCTCAGGTATCACGTCCTTGTCCAATTTCTGACTTACATATTCGATTAACAAGATCCCCCGGTGATTGCCGGGTTTATGGAAACGCCGGGTACTAGAGCCCTGTTGCCGAATATATGGGTATCGACTTATCGTCTTCCTTTTCTCATTCCGTATCTCTTTCGCGCACATCTCATGGCGGAAATTACTAGAGGTAGGTTAGAACTACACTATGATGAGGATACCACATTTAGCAACTAGATATATGTTTTGGGCACGGCTATAGACTCTTTGGGGACTTGCTGGGCGAATTGCTGAGCTACATCATTCTCGGTTGCTTTAAAGATTCCGAAACTACTAGGGTAACCACCTCGGGTCTTGGCACACAGGGTCACAGAACCGCATGGTATATTAGGGTAAGCTTGTTTGCGCATCCCTTGCTCATAATCGTGCCATAGATCATCCAACTCCGGAGCGTCACCAGGCAGTGTCTTCCGACCTTTTAACATTTTTATAATTTTTTATTTTTTTTTCTTTTCTTTGTTGCCTACGTCAACCTTGACGTCGCTACGCCGAGTGTGGTATCTGTGTTGGACCAAGTACAATTTACATATGTCACGATACCGCACTAATATAGCGCGACTGGGATAGAACGCGGGCCGCCCGCTCTCCGCCTTATACATATAGAACGAGCCTAAACTAGGTAGGTAACATTACTGCATACATCTGTAGGTACCTACTTGTTTACCTACCTTATCTGATCGGATGTTTCGTTGGTATAAGAAGGCAATTTCTGGCGAACCCTATAAAATAAAGAAAGTATTAGGTTGCCGAGCGCGGTAAACACCGACCTGATATTAGAAGCGCTGAGTAGAGATCCACCATCTATGCTGCAGAGACGCGCTTTCTCAACATATAGATACACGCCCATTTCCACAGCACGAAACCGACTTGCTTCGAAGGAACAACCCTCTATTACCGACTTGAGGAATAATCTAGACATGATAGGTTCGCCTTATGGGAAAATGCCAAGCTATTTTGAATTTAATGACGCCAAGTCCCACTTGACAGGACGATACACAAAACCGAAAAAAGGGTGCTATCTGAGTAGGAATGCGAGGTGGCGCTTATCAGGCCCGTGCCCATCAAGCAAGAAAGGGAAAAAAAAAAAATTGTGCCTGCCGCGAGTAAAAGTACAAACGATGCCAGGTAACAATTCTCACTTAAAATCTGGTTTATCTATCGGATTATAGGCGGACGCAATGTCCGGGCTTGTTTAGAGTGCCGGTACGCGGGTCGCACTTTCGCAGAGAGGACTAGCAAGAAGGCGATCGAGATCCTATATGTAGAAGATCGATGGCAAAAAGCCCAACACCACTTGGGATATCGAGAACCACGACTTGCCTTTCGTGTGCGGCTACAAACGATGATATTAGGAAAAACATCAACAACGAACGTCCCTGCAGACATGCTATATAAGTATATACATCCCCGAACATATGTCAGGATCGGCCGTTACCAAGCAGGACCAGATACCACCTCGCTAGTTGAGGCGACGCGGTTAGACGGCTCCTATGCCTATTGTTATTTCAAGATGACCAAATCTTTTCATTCGTGGCTTCTACCTTCCCTTGGACAAATCAGCACCCTTCGTTGGGCTTGTGGCACATGAAAGCAGTAATTAACCAGAACTTATAAGATCCACATTGATTTTCTTTTCCAAGGGTGGGGTGGCTTGGATGCTAGGCAGGCAGGCAGGCGGGCGGTGTGCTTTCGGTCGATGGACTTCGCCTGAGGGGGTAATTTTGTAGGCTCTACATCGATAAGTACACAAGATCTCCCTTGCTATGTGCAAATAACCTGTTTATTCCCGATCGATCGGCTGGATGTGAACGTCAACTGCGATGGAGGGATGGGATGGAATGGAAACCCTTTTTGGCCGTGTGTGGCAGAGGCTTAATGGGATGGTGTAATCAATGGTCCGAATTCACTTCGATTGTATCATTAAGCGCGTAGTGTGCCGGGTTTTCCACATCTCTTCAAGTTGTTTGGACACTGGCCTTCCCTGCTCCCAATCCGGAAGAGATAGGGGGTTATCAATTTTGGGGAGGGACGGGTTTATTGCTACGAAGGTTGTACCTACCTATGTAGTTACCTACCTACATGTATGTACCTACTTCCCTTATGTACCTACATAATTCCTTAAGCGCTCGCCGGTTTCTGCGTTGTCTTCTCTATGGTACCCCGATCACAAAAAGTGCCAGCTGACGAAGCGACCTGTGCTGCTCTTCAACTTACCTTAGGGCGCCAGGGGGTTTTTCAATACTCTGTCAGGGATAATGGCCCCTGGGCAACATGGCCATATCCTGCAACTGCTCCGCTTCAGTCTTATACAGCCAAAAAAAACCTGTTAACAGGCCTTAAATATATGTATTGTTTTAACTTTTCCCGAATATCATATAGGCTAGCATGTTGCATGTAGAAAACAATGTTGGGCATAATGTTCAGATTTACAATGATGTTACATGCATGATTATGGCTTGGAAAGAACACCTTGACTGCCTTTGAAGACTGAAGCTGACCTGTTGGCAGGAACAGCCTTTTTCCTAGAGGAGACCATGTACACCGTAGAGTTGAAAAACCCCCTTGGCGCCCTAAGGGAGTGGCTCTATAGGACCTCGAGATACATGTAGGTAAGGGTGATCAAGTATTGACTGCCCATTAATGCTTACGCTTATAGAACTTTTTCCGTCTTATTACTAGTCACATTGTGTATTTTTCTACCGCATGGAGATTCTCCAGCCTCGCACCTATGTACAAAACCTAACTTCCTCGCAGATACGATCCTCTGGCTTCTTACAATAGGTTGGTACACACTAGCTTAGGACTCTTCGCTCTAGCAACAGTCCTGTCACTTTCAGTCCAACCCCGCAACGTCCGAGCCATGTAACGTGCTGTCCTTGCGAAATTTGCTTGGTTTGCTCTCGCCACACATCTCACCGGCTCCCGTGTCGGTGGAAGCTCAACAGGCGTTTCATTGGATGCTGAATAAGGATAGTACGGCCACTGCCCGTCGTCGTTTGACTTGCCCCTCTCCGTACCTCGATCTTCCGAATATTGTCTTTGTTCCCGCCTCCGCGTGCGCATACTAGACTGCTTCATCCATAGACACGCGATCCCGACAACGAGCACGAGCAACCCTACGCTAGCCCCAATTCCGATCCCAGCTGCCGCAGCGCCACTAATACCTTCTTCACCTGCTATTCGAGCGCCGGGTCTCGTGGTTGCCGTTGGAACGTTGCGTGATGACGAGGAATTTACGGTGGGTGAGGGTTGCTGCGTAGATGTGACGGTAGAGATAACAGTAACAAATGTGGATGGACCTCCGGCCCATGGCCCTGGTCATGGTGCCCCAGATTGCCGAAATGGTGGTCCGCCTCCCCGTTGCCTTGCTGCTTGCCTAGCAGTTGCGTCTTGAATACGGGCTGGAACACGTTGGATTCCATCCCACGCCACAAGCGTTGGGTCAGCGCTAGTGGCTCGGGCTTCTGACACTTTTGACATTCTCGTTATCCCAGATACGAATTTGTCGCCAGATTCTACCGGTGTAGATGTGCTTACATCTTCGACAACCACAGCAGTTAAGCCGACGCCTCCAGGCATCTCGTCATTGTATGCTCCCATTCCTCCACGCGAATGTTGCTATTTGAGCGTTCATCAAGATTGGAATACAGCGCTCTAGCTCGTGCTACATGAATCCCTTGAAACCCAAGGCAACAACAAATACATATATGCTAAACTGATCCCTTAATACGATCTTTGGAGTCCATTGGTAGACTTGGGTCTATACTCGAAGAGAACTTCCAGAACGAATACTGTAAGCCGCGCAGAAATTTACCTGTCCAGACGATCTACAGAAAACACACAAGACAAAACACCGAAATTACACCTTATCCTGCATCGCTTTTTCTTTATTTTTATCGCTTTATAGCACCTTGTGCGCAATCGCCAAGCTGTAACAACGCCGACTTGCAGCAGTTGTCAAGGGTCTTGAAGCGTTTTTTAGATTCACTGCTACGCAATGTTACGTAGCATAGCGCTGAGCCACTCTATTTAAAGCATGCGCGGGGCCGAAGTCAAGCGTCCTTTTGTGCAGACTGCAATGCACCGTTGAGTGCTAAGTTTGAACCACTCTCGGTGCCGATTCTATCAATTCTCCAAATGCAGACCCTTTCCCTTGGAGCTAGCAAGGCCGGCTTGGTGGTTTGAACCTCTTATGTCTGTATGTGTATTGCTTCTCGTCTCTGCATCGAAGCCTGGCATCGAATCTTCGTTTTGTTCTCTCGATCCCTGTCCAGTAATTGCTATGACTAAGTAAGATCTATTATAGTTTACATCCGTTAGGCCGACAAGAAATTCGCTCTATTCACACGACCGTCCAATGCCGCGAATCACAACTCTCCCCTTTTTGCAAATCAAACATGGGGGAACCAATGGTTCGAGCCTTTCAAAAATTATATAGTCCATTAATTATTTTCCTCTCAGTCTCCGGCTATCGTTCTGATCTAAGTAACCCACGTTATCCTTACGTTCATGCTATACAGCTCCCACCAGACTTTACTTGATCGAAAAAACTCCTTACGCCAGATAATGATATTTAACCCCACAAGAATTACGGTGTCCGGCGGAACATCCGCAGCAGGACACCTCTTCTCACTTGCTTTTCCTAAATTAGCTACTGAGCTGATGGGAATAATTAGAATTCTCAGAGCCGCCATACTTACAATGCCATACGCCATCCCCTCTCTACTCAGCCTGTGGCTGGACACTGGAAGCGATCTATGGTTATGAGGATGGCTGGCAATTCACACACTTGTATACTTCGGCCACAGATTTACTCTTGCACATATTGTGGGTCGTTCTGCCTTTCGCTATAATACGGTGATCTTCTCCCACATTATCCGAGATTGTTTCAGTTATCTGCTATCTGGCCTCGGCCTGGGTGGCTGCTTTGCCTCAATCCGACAACAAATCTGAGCCAGTCATAAAACATCTGCCACATAGTGGCTTTCATAAGGAAGAGCGAGCTAACATTGTAGGTCATACATTCAGTTAGGGGCTAAGCAGTAATGTTGACGTTGCTCTGCGTTTCGGCTCATGACCCCTAACCTAGTCAGTTACCTCTTCTAGCAAATAGTCTCAGTACTTCCCTAGAGGCACATATATCCGATCGATACCTCGGTAGTCTATCTGGGCATGTTCACTTGCCAGCATGCTACGAAACGAAGATGGTACACGCCGACTACGAACTAATTACACCTAAACCAGCAAAGTAAGCGAGCGTGACTCAGACGGCTACAGGCGTAGAAAAAGAAAGTATCCATGACCGATAGAAAACAGTCATTCGTACTCTACTACATCTCCGAAACGCACGTCACCGCAGGATACTAACTATCTGGGTTCAGTGTTATTCACTGGCGTAGGTGCCATCAGCCAACTAAATCAAGAGGAGGCCTGACTCCAGAAGGCACGACACAAATCTTTACGTCTCAACAGATCAGTCCATGTAGGTCACTGGGCTGTTGAATCGAACAAGCCATGCCAATCATAAAAGCAGCGATTAACAGGATCATGAAAGTGGTAGTTTCACCCCAAATAGATATGGGAAGCAGCCAGTATACAAATTCCATTGAATCAACTGCCTATCTTATATCATGTACATTAACTGAGATATGTTTGCGCGACACCAGTTAGCATTGAGTTCCCTTGTAGTTTGTGTTGTCTATTTTCATGATAAGCCCTTTCGACTCATTGCATCTTATCCTCCCTGTAGCACTCTTTCGCTCCCTTTGGAACTCAATGGCGATGCCTTTAATGGATGGATATTTGTTTTACATATGGAGGCATGCGTCCCTGTGAAGCGTGTGTGACTTTGTTCTCCCGATAAGCACATTGTGCATAGAGGTGACAAGGGCCTCCATCGATGGAAAGAAGAATCTCGCATTCAGGGGAGAGTTCCTACCCTGAAGGAGCTGCTTTTTCACTAGACTCTTGGCTGCCTTACCTTAGTAGGACTCATGGGCAGGTGTCAGATCAGATTTTGGATTCAAGCTTTCATTTACTTTTGGAGTTCTATATGAGATAGATGAAGATACAAGAGTGCAGATGTTGATTTAGTGAAAAACAAAAAAAATTTTTGTCTCATTCTCTTTTACGAACCGGAATTGAACGACTTAAATCACTACTGTGCTTAATTAGCGCTGAGACTAACGGCAGACGGAGCACCCCGAGATACAATGATGAGATTGGATATCTTCAAAAGTTGGTTCTTTTGTACAATAATATAGCTAAGCTAACTGTAGTGGGTTATCACAACACGGTCCGATCGGAGGAGATAGATATCATGCTTGGAATATAGCCTAACCTAGCCTAGTTATCTCCATCGAGTACAGCGTACAAGCGAGTGAGTGAATGTGTGACCTCGCTTGAGATGAAGAAATACCGAGCACCCTCAATCTTCGTCTATCTAGGAGTTATATTCCTGCTGCGCAATATGCGTAATGCGTTCAACTTTACTAAATGTTCAAGTCGAAGAAGGGGGGGGCAGCCAACATCTCCGACTTGACTTAAGAGGTAGGCAAGGTGACTGGGTAAATTATCAATCTGCGTTACATATAACACGTTCTTGACGAAGCGGATCAGAGCACGAGCAGAAGACAGGCGGTATGTGTATCCAATAGCCAGGTGAGTTTGATATCCGATGCGGGAAAAAGGTCAGTGCCGGCCGGTTATCTAAACAATTATTCTCCTGTGCGCAAGGGATAATTTTTGACGTTCACATTCATTTATTCAAGTCAGAGATTGATATTAGAAGTTAAGTCTGTCAACTGATTACATTGTCACAATTTATACCGCTGAAAGGTCCGTTATAGACTTATTGCTATTGCATAAGGAAAGGAAGAATCTTTGAAGCAGAGATTTTCTGTCCAGAGCCAGTCCGGGACAGAACTGTGACATACATGTCACGGAACAAGAACAACAGCGCGAATATATAGAGCAGACTGCGGTGTATTTAAAAGGCTAATAATGATACATTACTATTCTAACCTAGGCGTGTCGAAGCCACCCATCTCATCCCATCCATCCATCCATCCGTGGTCATCATTTCTTCATGCCTTCGTCCTCTTGCTCATGAGGTCATGATCCTGCTTCTCACTCTCACTTCACCTTATCATGTCTTATCTTACAAAACAAACTGTCCCCCCAGCGTCAGAGCCAAGGCCGCGAAGAGGGTGAACCAACTCCAATTGCTTCCAGCCGAAAGCGCACCATTCCCGAAACCTCTGCCCTGGGTCCCGAAGGTGACGTTCTGGACCACGGCAGGGTTGTAACAATTACCTCCAACTATATCGACATTCCTGAGATCGTCTGCGTGGACGAAAAACATGTACTGTCTCTGATCAATCCCTTTGAAGCCGGAGGTATCATACGGGAACAGATCCGTGTCGTCTGTCGCGGTAGTGTTTCTCAAAAATATACACTGGACCTGGCCAGGGTAATCTTTCACCAGCTGCGGGTAGTCTTTCATGACATCCGAGTTCGTCGTGTCGCCGACAAGCACAAACTTGCGCTCCGGGTACGTCTGGAAGATCTTATCGAGCAGGGACCGTCGTATCGAGAGCGTGGCCTCGACGTCTGAGAAGTTGAGCGGACGCGTGTCGAACGAGCCCAGCGGGTAGGTCTTGTAGATGAACTCCATGTAGTTGCGCGTCACCTGTTCCGGCGTCGTGGTCAGGTAGTGGAAGTGGAAGTTCTCTATGCTAGAGGACCAGTTTGCGTAGATCTCTGGCATGTTCTCCCACGCGGTAAAGGGACGCGCGAAAGAGTTCAGAAGACCTTCTTTAGGGTCGTAGATCTTGGTTACCCGTAGGATGTCGTCAATGTCAGAGACGATAGTAAACCCCCGTGGCGGAACTAGGTACGCTGTTGCGTTGCCGGTGTCTGTGCCGTTTGTATACTGCAGTCAAAATTTGTTGGTTAGTTGAACGGCCAATCCATTACCAATCGGTATAGTATGCATGGAAGTTCACACATACGATGTTGAGAGCCTGGATCCGATCCGTTTCATTCCCAGCAAGAAGATGTCCGCCATCAGGCCCAGTAGTGTTCTTGAGCGTCAGCCAGGCGTCGAAGTCGCCCTCGGACGTCGTCCGATACGGCAGATTGATCGACTGCGCGCCGCCCCTGGCATTGTAGACGCCGCCGCTAGCGTTCGGGCGGACGTGCACGTCATTCTGGAAATTGACGGCCACGCTCACGTTGCTCTGCTGCACCACGAAGATGGACGACGTCAGGTTCCGCGCCTGCTTCTGCTGATCTTGCGGTAGTTCGTCGATGTCGACGCCGACGAGAAAAACATTCGCCAAGTCGTCGAGTTTCTTAGCCTCAATACTGGGCTGCTTGTACACGTTTCCGTGGATCCGGACACTCCAACCCTCATCAGTCCAGTTCGCGTAACCCGGGATATTCAACGCCTGCGTTGGCGTCGCTTTCAGGTCGTCGTCGTTGATACCCAATGCTTTTTCGACGTCTTGCCCCACGGGAAAGTCTTGGAAGAATTGCGGTACTCCTGATGCTATGTAGCTCGACACACCGCTCCCTAGACTGTCGATGACGCTGTGGACGTAGCTCCCCGGGTCGATGTCTCGCGCCGCGAGGAGAGCCCTGTCGCGCTCCTCTGCGCTGGGCGCTGGCGTGACGATGGGAGGATGTGCTGCCCCAAGGACTTTGCTCGCGAGGAGAGCGAGTGGTAAAATTCGGGATGATATAGTCATTATGTATAGTTTGGTCTTCCAAAAACGAAGTAAAACGTGAGAACGTAGAGCTGTGCTGTGGACTCTCCCTGGATATAGACAGATATTCAAGAAGAAGCAAGTTTGCAAGGCCTTCTAAATGAGTTGCACTCTAAGTCGAGGAAGGGCTTGCTTTCCCGAAGAGAGGGATATAGGGGATAGCAACAGCAACAGCAACAGCAACAGCGGCAGCAATCTCCGTAGAGCACCTGCTTAAAAAAATGAATGAACCCAGTCGAAATGAAGTTGAAGAAACAAAATGTCTCAACTAGCGAGGGAAATTTCTCCCTACGTATTAAAGATGACTCGTGTGTCTTAAGAGGCCTCTCAAATCCCTACACTTAAGCCTTTTCTCAATCATCCACTCATGAGACAATTCAGGGTAATGAAGTTGATGATAGGGCTTCAACAGATAGTGAGTCACTTGAATATGATGGGATCACTCAACACTTCTTGTGAGTTTATGTGAAGAATCGAAATGAAGAGATAAGAAAGAATATCATCTCTTTTGAATTGTCTCCGCGGGACTAATGGGAAAGCCATGCTCTGGTAGTCTAGTAGTATAAGCCGTCTGGAGGCTGTTGTTTTACATGCAAGATTTATGACATCACTCGCAGGAGTGGACGGTGCCAAGGATTCTGACTCTCTCCCTGGTCGAAGATCCTTCTCAGCTACCTCAACCCTACTTAGATCCCGTGCCTTGTATGTAAAGCAAATCTAGCGTACGCACGTGTATTAATCCTAGTCCGCCTAGCGCTTTGGAACCTCCTTGGCCTTGGGAAAAATCAAGATTATTATTTATCCCCTTGCTGTTTTCAACTCTTTTTGGCTGGCGCGACCGTGACAAGTTTTTCGTACCATGTTCTATCAGTCTCAGTAACTGTACATTACGCATACCGAACGGTAAACGGCAAATTATCTCGGCTTGTATTACGAGCTTTTTTTTCCTTTTAATTTTTTTAACGACTCACCTATAATAACATTAATGTGAGTAATGAAGTTTGATATTTAGTAGTTGATATCACCAAGCACCTATTATAAAAAGAATCGCAATGGCGGACCTGGGCTGTGAAGGCTATTTTGTACCTGATTCTATCAGATCAAGGTGCCGTTGTGCGAGTTGGGATCTAGAAACTTGGGCAATACAACGTTCAAGTTTAACCGCTTGACCTGTGCACGCGGAGTTGGCTTTCATTGCCTTTGTATATTTGGGCGACTGTTAATCGTTGTAATGCAGTAACAATGGGATAGACGTCCTATCTCGCCCACAAGCGGCTTCGGAGCTTACGGTGACCTAGCAGTCGCATGCTTCCGCTTCAAGGCTGGAGCTGTCTATGATATCCCATTGTTTTGCCAGTTCATCATGTAGGTTCATGGTCTTTTTGTTTGTATGCGTAACTCCTGCAGGGGGTGCATATGTGGAGTTTTCGAGATGCAGCCCAGTGTTGTAGCGCAAGGCTGTATTCTTGCCTTACACTACTCGTGCGACGTTTGTGCACTTTTGCTCCCCATTCTCTTCCGTAAATATGGTATATTTTATGTCTCGAGATTGATGCTTCGTCCGAACCGAGCATACAGCTCAATCTTTAGCTGCTGCATCTCCTCTTTTGTAGACCCAATCTTGTCTTCCAACTCTGAAACCTCCTCCTCTACTCGTGTTGTTGAAGAGGCGAGCATGTTTTGTGCTTGGGATAAAGATACATGAAAGAAGGAATCGCCAATCTTATATCTGAATGGGCAGAGTCGTATTTGTTAGTCGCGGCCAGGAAAACGCAGGTGAGAATAGGAGGACTGGGAATGGGATTTAACTGGTCTGAGCTTACGGCACTTTGTCGTCATCGTCGGCAAGCTCGAGCTCCATTGTCACATCGTCAAGCTCCTCCTTCTCTTTCTGTATGTTTGGGCAGTGGGTCAGCCTTTGATCTTGTGCAAGGTTTTGGGTCGGGGTTCGTTTGTTGTGGTCGCTATCTGCGCTTTCGTACATTTTTGGTTTTGAGTTCCTCTTCGAGGATTAATTCGCGCTGATGGAGCCGACTGAATTTATTGATTTTGTCCTGGTCCTCGCGACGAACCTCGACCTCGTCTCCGTTCGCCTCGTCATCCTTACTAAGCTAAAGCTTGTTAGTTGGGCTGCAAAGAAGCAGATGTATATCGACATGAATTCCATACGTACCATGCGCCGGTTCATCTTGAACGGCTGTTCTAGTCAAGGAAGCTATTATGAGGCGTTCAGGCAAAAAGAAGCTGGAAGCATGCGGATACAATTAATTGCTGAGTCGCCGCCTTGGAACTTGGGTTAGATGAGTTGACGAGGGGCAGAGTTCTGGAAAATGCAATATCGCTGAATGGGGATCGTTAATACCAGTAATAACGCTATACCGATGGCAAAGGTGCCCGTGGTCTGGTTCCAATCTACTATGAGTATGTACTGATGTACTGCAAGAATAATGGCCCATTGTGGGGAGACAGACCCTTGTTGCCTTTCCGAGATTTATGGTAGACGCAGGTCCCCGCAGAAGCGAGCTTGAAACTTTTAACCGCCTGTGAATATGGAGAGCTTGGGATAGGTATTGATTGAAGGGATTTCGGGCGTACTCAGGCTAGAAATCTATTGTCCTTGCCTTAGCGCATCTTGCTCCGGCAAGTAGCACAATAGGTCAAGGTGCCCAATTACTATCTTTTTGGTAGCTTCTTACTCGAGTCATTAGTAATTTTTTCTCCGCAACCGAACATCTTCAAGTGATTACAGACATCACCTACCCTGGATATCCAGTCTTGGTGCCGTAGTAAAGATTGTGTGATTATAGATGATATCCTGGTTTGGGGCGTCGGTTGTTCCCTTTTATTTATACCAATCAGCTGGGCTTTTGTGTCAAACCATAGACTGAGTGTTCTGCCCTCGAATTATGCAAGTTTAAATTTCTATCTTCTCTCTCTGTTTCAGCCCACCAGCCTCCGCCCAGGTGGTGTTCTCTTACTCCAATTTTTCAAGCCCTACACCACTTTGTAAGGCGTGATAATTCACCATGGCCCACGAATTTGAGATTCAGGAGAGCGACAATCAGTATGACATTCGTCCAAACTTTCATATTGGCCAACACGACTCGATCCGAAATGAGACCCTCTCTCATTTACAATATGGGCAGATTCTGAATTCGGGTGTAAGTTATAAAATCTTATTTCTTTTTCTTTTCTGCATTGTTTTGCGTTCTAACGGAGCTGCAGTTCCGGTTTGTCACAACCCCTATCACCAACGCTCATTTTCATGGGCGCATAGTGAAGCTTGTTGAGTCTAGCCTGTCGCAAGATGCTGGCCAGCAGAAAGATGGATCACCTCTGGACCCCATTGTTACGCCCTTGACTCTTGATGATACGACCCTTTTCCCGGATGCCTATACTAGCGGCTATATTGCATATGCTAGTCCCTGGATTGATTTGTGCTCGCCAAACCGTATTGTTGCGAGCATCTCTAGACAAGTGCTAAACCTGGAGGTAAACTACGCCAACTTCTGTGGCGTGCGTAGCATCATTGTCCCAGGTCCTAGACGGGACGGTTCACAAGTTGGCAACGGGCAAGGAATTGCACAGTTCGGTAGAGCCATACAGGAGGCTCTCTTGATCGGCACCCGTGTCAACCTCATCATCCATCTCCCCATGTACCGGGAGCCTGGCTTGGAAGAGAAGGTTGCGCAACTCTCCGCCCCTGATGAAAACCAGAACCGGCTGCAGGGGCAGGAGGAGATCGACCTCTTCAGTGCTTGGGATTCCTGGCATGTCATACGTACGACATGTGACTATGACAGCAGGCTCTTTGTGGGTAAGTGTTCGACTCCACTGCTTGCTTTTTAATTTTTGTGGTTATCATGTTCGCAAACATGAACAGTTTGGCTCGGTTTTGCATCACTTAATTCGTAGAGCTGCCGTGACTGACTCTGTCAAGCTTTGAGAATACCTCGTGTATTGCCCGAGAAGGAATTGCAAACGAGATGGTTTTCCGAGCCGCTTCAATACCTCACTTATAGCCCTTCAACGTTCCAAGCAAATAAGTCTGGCCATCCCTCGTTAAATCGACACCATCGAGAAATGATTCGCATGTATATGCGCCTAAAGCACGTACCGTACTTCCTCCTGTGCGACGTAGGCCCAGAGCTTAAGGAAGATATGGAAGCTGGACAGGCGATGGACATTACATCGACAACCGAATACCCAACTTTGGCAGAGGCTGCAGCGACTCCGGCTGCTAAGAATGAAGAGAAAGCCATAGGGCACAATGCCTATCTCGAGTACCTTCATCATGTCGAGAGACAGCAACAGCCATACACAGACTTGGAACTGAATACCTTGACAAATTTCCAGGATTGGCTGCAATCACCCCTGCAGCCTCTTTCTGATAATCTTGAGAGTGTAACTTACGAGGTTTTCGAAGGCGACCCGGTCAAATACAACCAATATGAGCTCGCCATCGAGGAAGCGCTAAGAGAATGGTCTGACCTGAAGAAACCTACCTCTTCCCCTGATGGAGTGGTGATCGCGGTTGCTGGTTCTGGCCGTGGCCCTCTGGTAACACGGGCATTACAAGCCAGCGAGACCACCGGAGTGCCTATCAAGGTATGGGCAGTTGAGAAAAACCCAAACGCATATGTGTATTTGTTGCGACAAAACCAGGCAGTCTGGGGAGGGCGTGTGACGGTCGTGAAGACTGACATGCGAGCCTGGAAAGGGCCCGTCGTCTCTCCGTCTGGCGATGACGGTGAACCGGTTTATGGTAAAGTAGATATCCTAGTCTCCGAGCTCCTTGGCTCCTTTGGTGACAACGAGCTCTCGCCTGAATGCCTCGACGGAATCCAGCATGTTTTGGCACCTAGCCACGGCATCTCGATTCCGAGCTCGTACACGGCGCACCTAAGTCCGATTTCGACACCCCGCCTCTTTGCCGATATTAAGTCGCGTCGGCACCAAGGCGACCCTAACGCCTTTGATACACCTTGGGTTGTGCGCCTATTCGCCATCGACTTCGTATCACAGCGCGTCCCTGGTCATGGGCGCTTTCAGCAGGCCTGGGAATTCGAGCATCCCTTGCCCCAGGCGACCATGGATACGGTAGCCGTGCGCCGGTCTGGTGGCGTTGTGGGAGGTGGTGGAGGCAGCATGGCTGGTGGCGTAGGCGCTAACGATCACAACACGAGAGAGTGCCACCTCACATTCGTGTGTAGGTCACGCGGCGTGATCCACGGTCTTGCGGGGTATTTCGAGGCTGTGTTGTATGCGTCACAGATCGAGGCGGGTGAGGATGGAAATAGTCCTAAGGTCGAGTTGAGCATACTTCCGGATATGATTGATCAGAAGAGCAAGGATATGGTTTCTTGGTTTCCAATATTCTTCCCTCTAAAGGCGAGTTGACCCCTATCCGACGACACATGGACCCTACCTATATCGTGATATTGTTACTAATATATACGTCCTCCAGCAACCCCTCTATTTCCCACCTGACTCTGAGCTTGAGGTTTCTATGTGGCGGCAAACGGACGATGCCAAGGTCTGGTATGAGTGGATGGTGGAAGCCTACATGTGGGTTTCTCCCACACAGAGGGTTAAGGTCGGCGGTTCAGAGCTCTGCAGTAGCCGGAAGGTGGCTTGTCTGATGTGATGGGACCGAGTCGCCACTACCCTATATAGGTACCTATATACACACGAAAAGCTGCACCAACATAATGAATGATGAAGAAATTCGGAAGCCACAACGAGCTATGTGGTACGCTCTTCAAGTTGGCACTTCGGAAACTGACTTATCGCGAGGGAGCGAACTTGTGCTCACTTATTGCATTGCTATGCTAGAATCAAATTCTAGGAAAGGCAACAGCACAGCAAAATTGAGCCGAGAATGCCGTCTACCAGTTCTTTTCCCATTGCGTGCCATGGTTTTGGGATCAACAGAATGATGAAACAGCCAATCCTTTCCTGGCCGCCCATCATCACCTAACCTAGTGACCATGATCTATCCCTTCTCTTATTACTATGCCGGAGGTGCATTCCGGCCCTAGCAGCAGATCGATTGCTCACTGCAAACATAGACGTCTTGGACGCAATGACGACCCCGCCTTGTTTTGCGGCCCTTCCTATCTTCAACAAGCTCTAGTTTAGTCTTTGCGCACGTCCTGTACCACTAGCCTTTTGCGTGGGTAGACTTTTTGTTGTTTTTTCTCCTACCGTATTTTTTCTCCTTTCCATGTGGGGTATCTTGTCGCTCATAAGGGATGTGAGGTGAGAGATGATTTCCAAAAATATCAACTCCTGTTTGTTTTCCGTACCATATTCGTATAGTTCCCTTCCCCCGCATCACCAGCCTGCCTGCCAGTCTCGTTTTTCTTTCTCCTTTGTCTCGTCTCTTAATGACAGGTATCTGTTTTTATCCTATCCCTCCATCTGCACGTCACCCTTGTCGGCCCGCTTGATCCATAGGACGTTGTTGCAGCGGATCAGGATCTGGCCCAGGTCGCTGGTGAACTTCTGGTCTATGTACTCTTGCGCGTTCGTGAGCTGGATGTTGAAGTAGCCGTCAATGGACACCAGGCGCCCCTTGTACTCGGTCTCGCCCCACTTGAGTCGCACGACGATGTCTTGGTTGACTCTGTATTTTGACGTTGCCTACGGGTTAGTGTGCCGTGTCATATAATAAGTAGCGACGAGAACAGGGAGAAGATGAATGAATGCGCGTCGAGCTTGACGGATAGAGGAAGGCGCGAAATACGCTTGTTTACTTGAGAGTGGAAGAAAGTGATTCTGGGGGGGAGGACGAAGACTAGGAAACGTACAGTTCTTGCAGCATAGGCCGCGGGTTTACGGGCATGAACTAAAAGGAAAGTGACAGTTAGTAGTGCTCCTTTTCTTCCTTTCAATAGAGATTCGGTATCTTACACTCATGATGGGCTAAGATCTGGATGCCCTGTTGTGTGTCGCGCTTAGTGTTGTAAATAGACAAGACAGGCGTTGTCGTGTGCAGGAGGATCGGAGTTCCAGAAGCTCGAGGCTGGTGATGATTGATGGGACCGACCCTGGTTTGATGCTGGAAAAGATGGAATTTACAAATTGGGGCGTTGCGTACAGGTGGGTTCTAAGCATCTGATTTGTCGAAAAGGAGAGCTCCTATGTGTGCGCCCCACCGAATCTCAAAGAGGGGCCTTGCTGAATGCTCCCCTGTGTAGAAGGTACCAGGTTAGGTGTAAGGAGAGGTAGATGTAGCATATTAATTTATCATAAGACATTTATACCGTATATACTCTCTTAAAACACTCGTCTTCCCTTTAGCTGACAAAATTGGGGCTGTAGTAGTCAGTGCCTTTTGTTTTATGCGGATGCGAGACGGTTAGGTACGTTGCATGGATACAGTTTACATTTAACGGTTTATTGATGTACCTCCGTGCAAGGTATGTGGCTAAGGACGTGCCCCAGGTAGGGAAATGTTAAGCAAGCAGCTTCATGCGGCCCTATATCCATCATGCCCTCTTAATATTCCATTTCAAATCCTTAATACTAACTTCATCGTTGGCTTTCTCGTCGTACTCGAACCACTCGCCCTCCACCAACTCGATTCCCTCAAACTTAGTACCAGAATCAATACCCTCAGCTAGCCACTCGCCCTGTAGTATTTCAGAGTTATTTTCCAAATCAAGTAGACATAAATTGTGATTCATACCTCAGGTGTAAAGGACGTAAACTCCAAACCTCTGCAATCAAATTCAATGATCGTCTGCTGCTGAGGCGGCTCGTTTTGCTCATATGGCTTTGGAGCTGTTTTGATGGAACAAGAAGACTCGCGCTTATAGCCCGAGTTAGAACATGAGTTTAGATGTAAAGCTCAAATTAGCTGTGTCCTTGACACACCTTGCAGTTTTTGCACTTCCATACAAAGTTCGCCTCGCCTCTGCTGCCGCTCAACTCATTCGTCTCCTGTATGGAGGGGTTAGCTCGAAAAGCACAGTGATATATATATATATACCTAAGAGGAACAGAGTGGGGGGTAATGGGATGGAACAAATACTTACAAAGCGACTGACTGAAATTGGATTTGAGTGTGTCTCGCGGCAGGATGTGCATTGGACAGTAAAGGTATACCAGAAGGGATTCGCCTCGTCATCTCTTGGTCGCAAGTTCGTCACCCTGCCAGTCGCTGTTATGTTAAGAGGATAAATTATTACACAAATAACAGGTAGTAAGAGACATACCCATTCAGCTCCGCGGTTAACGTAAGCGCATACATTTTGGTTTTTTTTGGCTTGTTTTCTATAAACAGTCTCCAGGAGGATAGGTAGTGGTTCTATTTGTGAAGTTGTTATGATGGGTAGTTTGAAGGCTTCGTTGCACTCACAAGGTCATGGAGTTGGTTTCGATGATACCTATCAGCAGCTATATACATGTCCTCTGTAAGGTTGGGCTGCCGGCCTGTAACCAGAAATTTATTAGCTATTTACGGTTAGCGGTAATCACACCTAGCGAATGACGATCTAGCCGACGACAGCTGCCCCCACGTGGGTCGGAACCTCCAAGGAGCTTCGGCTTTCTCGCGCAAGCATGCAAAAAGTGACGATGGTACCAAAATTTACATTATTACTCATTAGACAAGCTCCCGAATCCGCAAACCCGTGTCGATGCCCCGCCCAGCATGATCAATTGATCGCGATGACCTGCCAAACGGTCAATTGGCCTCAGGACATAGTTTGGACGATATGATTGAACTATGCACACTTTGTGGTCTCGTGCTGCCCGGGCGCAGTCCTCCTCCTGTCGATGCCGGATTTGCCTACACTCGACTACCGCTATCGTACGACGGACCACCACTACTGCCTCAAAACCAAAAGTCCGCTTCGGCGACGTATTCACCGCCTGCTACACTACAATTTTAGGCGCTGCAGCTATCATTGACGCCGGCCGGAAAGATACGAGGCGGAGACAGCTGGATAGGGAACTGAACAATGCCAGGAATTCCTTGAGCAGCCTGACTACCCAGGAAGCTTTAAGTCCCTGGGACAGTCATGATATTGGTCACGATGGCAGCGAAAGTACCGCTTTCCCGGGCATATCGGCCGAACAGGAGCCAAGAACTGATTCTGCCTTCGACGCCATGGGCCCTGGTTTACAACCAGGATTCCCTTCTCACTGGTCCATGATACCTAACAGTGCCGTAGTACATATTAGGGGCACTAAGGCGGTTCAGCCATTAGTCAAAGAGCTCCGAACACTCTGTGACCTGAAATACCGACCACTGTCGAGCCGGTTAACTCTTCAATACCAGATCGACTGGGCAGCGATCGAATCAGCAATAGCCTTCGAAGAGCAAGATCCCGAAACGGTCGTTATAGAGCCCTCAACTCCCGTCGACCTTGATCGCGAGACAAATACTATTTTACAGATGGTGGACGACTTATTATTTGAAGCTCTCGAAGGCCAAAGCACACGACCGCAAGACATAAATCAAACCAGAGACTATATCGATTATTCTATCCTAATGGATCTTAGAGATGCACAGCAATATCCTTGCTATGATTTTCCATCTTCTCTTCCCGGATATAGCGCCCACGTGCGGGCTTCACTAAATGAATCCATACGACGCATTTTTAACAACGCTGCTTCATCACTAGAGATCGTATGTAGGATATGCTACAACCTGCTCACCATTAGCATACCCCCTTCCATTCATACTTACAACATCCTCATCGCCGGTTTTAACCGTATCGGGCGAAGCGATCTCGCGGAAATAGTCGTCAACACATACGTACACAAAACCAAACACCCTGCTACGGACCAAACCATGGTTTGTCTTCTGAACCACTACCGTAGCCCGGGGGGGCGGAAAGGTTTGCGTCGGGTGATCGATCGGATGCGTGGCAGATTCGGGGGACTCCACTATGCCGTCGTAGCGGAAAATGTATGGCGCGAGCGACGATTGGATCTGGAATTTAGACGTGAACACCCTGGCCGCTCAAAACTCTACAAAGCACGTAGAGTCAATGTTACATATGATCATCTCGTCAATGGCTGGCTATATCACCGAGAGGTGGGACTCGCTATGATGACCTTCATAGCTTGTTTCCGGCAAGGTGCCACTATCCCAGTCTCGACATTGCAAGAGCTTTTCAGGGGCTGTCTTATTACGGCTGACTTCAGTAGTGCGCGGAAACTGGCTGCAGGCATTGGGAAGCATGTCGACCAGTTCAAAAGATATTTGGCTTGGGTTATTCGAGAAAGCACGGCGGCAACAACCCGGGAAGTTTTACAGAGCCTATACCAGATCCTAAACATTTGCTGGATGCCCTTCGCCGAGCTTTTTGGGGCAACTTGGAGAGAATCTAAAAAGGCAGCGGTGGCTATGAGAGAAATAGTCAGCCGGATGGATATGCAACTAGAAATGCAGGAAGCAGCACGGTTACCCTCGCTGCTGTTCGACGCCTTGACATCGGACAAACCGTTATCAAGTCGGCTCGATCTCGCTATCGCGCATTTAAACGCGGCCGAACGTCGAAGGAGTACTGCCATACCACAATCAGCCTATTCCCGGCTGGCAATGATAGTCTCGCTCGAGAGGAGACTGGTCGACCTTGAGGAAAGAAGGGACTGTCTTGTTGCTGCTTTCAACAGCACAGTGATCTCCGCCAGAGCTGACGACGAATTCGACCTAGACAGAGGAGGTTATTTGCTCTCCCATAGTGATAACACCATGATCTGGCATAACTACCGCCTCGCTCTGTCTCGTGCGCTCTGCCGGATCGACATGGGCAGACCGCTGAGGAACAGGAGAGAGATTGCCAGAGCGCTCTCAATGGCGCTGCCGGACGAGAAACTAAAAGCGGCATTGAGGGCAACCGACGGCTGGTGCCGTCTACATATATCCGTTCTGGTCTCCCTTTTCGGCGACAATGTGCCGGATACGGTTTTGCGCAATGGCTCCCATTCTGAATTAGAAGACCAAGTCCAGGCCGTTGAAGACTCCATCAGAGCACTGCTCTTTAGCCGGCTCCATCACATGACACAGAAAGAGATCGCGTTTCGTTTTTGGACGAATGGCTACTTCTCCATCCCTATCTGGGCGCTACGCCGTCGCCTATCGCGAGATTTGTCGCGGAGAATGGACCCCTATCGCTTTACAGCAATCGACTACGACTATGGCCTGGACAGACAGGAACAGGACCAAGAGCAGGGACAGGGGCAGGGGCAGGGGCAGGAGCGGGCATATGAGGAGGCGGAGAACGATACATTTTTGATGGGTATAGAAAGTCAATTCTCACAAGCAGCTTTTGGGTAAACCTGTATTTTTATTACGTCTTAGACGGAGACGCCTCCTACCTGGACACATGAAGACAGAACATGTATCTCGAGCGTTGCCCGCATCTACGCCGGCCTCATTTCCATGTACATATACATATAACTGAAGATGAATGTAAAAAGTACTGTATTATGATACTTTGCTGGGCCGCTTAGTCGGCAATGAATCTCACGTTAACATGGTTCCCCACGCCGGCCGAGCAAGCCCGTTGCTATTGATAGAACGAATCAAAACGTAAGACATTGCTGCTGATATGTATGTAGGCCAGGTACTTAGGCAGGCTAGGTACCGCGTGGACGTAGTTAGTGAGGCATTTCCGATATACGGAGGGAGCAGATATCATGTGAACATAATTAAGATGAAAGTACGATAATATGAACCAGTTGGGGCTTATTTTCAGGTCTCTTTTCATTTGTATTTCCTTGGCTTGTGAACATGTGTTGAAGTGTTAAAATTGTTTCTCAATATTTATCACATATCAGTAATTACTATATGTTGTACTACAGGTGAATATATAAGTATGTTAGGTATGTAGTCGTGAGGTACTAGAAGCAATACCCCTACGTCAGTACCTGTCATGACTCCTGCAGGGTCCAAGGTGCCATGTCGTGTTGAGCAGGGAACGTGACTTGCGTAGGCTGCAGCAAACATTGGCAAATGGGCACGTGCCACACCGGCGGTGAATCTGTTGTGCCTTGGCATTGGCTCTTAGCGCGGGCTATTTTGCAACCAGATTCCTTAAGTTATGGGATGTAACCTGTGCATATGCCGGGGCAGGTACCGGCCCAGCTTACACAGTGGCTTAGGGACTTGAACGGGCCTGAGAGAAGAGCCTCGACTCTCGAGTCTCGTACGTACGAGTGGTACCGGTGAGTCGCTCGACATACGCTCTCCAGCACAGCAATACATGAAAGTACCTAAACCATAACAAGTGGTGATGTCTACTATGTAGGGGCAGACATACGGTGGGCCAATCGGAGGCCCACGCTACATGCACGATCCGCCACGACAAGGTCCTGTTGGTTGATAGGTTCGACTTGTCCGTCGTCACCAGGAACCGTGATTGTAACACTTTTTTTGTGCATGCAAATGACTGCTTCTTGATTGCTTCCCTTATCACAGGTTTTTACATAGTACGTGAGTGCCGTGCTCCTTAAGTCCGTTACTTATCTATCAAACAGAGAACGGTCATGTACCTAGGTATGATTATGTCTTCGGTTCAGGGGTTTTGCATAGGGAATAATAAAGTCACTGGAATCGTTGGTCCCGTTCTCGTATCTTCTGAACTTACCTAGTACTGTATAAAAAGTAGGGCATGACTCAGGACATTTATGTATACATAGTATGATCATCCTCCGTCGTCTCCTCCTACTCGGCCTCTGACCACAGCCGTCAGCAATGCACCACTAAGTATTTCTATCTGGTACGCCGCCGCCGTTGTGATCAGTGCTTCCACTCCGGCCTGTTGTACACGCTTGTAGGGCTCTCGAACTCGACTCGACAACCATTGACTAGCAAACGGGTACTTGCATCTGTGTACCTTATAGGGTCTTCTTACTCTTCCTTCTCATTCGCCCTTTGTTAGGTCCGTTGTCGCTTTTCTCCACCACGATCTCTTGGAATGGCGTAGGTGTGGCATCGAAAAAACCTCCTACAGAACCACATTGTACCCACCAGTCATTCCTGCAGACAAACCGTCTCCGCTTCCGAGCGACCAAGACGAGAAACCAGATCATTGAGTAACGCTATCCTGTCACCAAGCATGTAAGGTAACCCAGATTAGCCGCTTTCAGGTTCGACAGATATTTTTAGTCTAGTACGGTTTATGTTGTCCCTCGAATCTTTCTACATATTTACTTACACATTCACTTACATTTACTGCAGTACGACTACATTACGGTTCATTGATACTGACCAAATTAAGCATTGAAATAAGGTTCTACAGCTTGGTTGGCCAGTGCACCAACTAACCCTCAATACCTATAAAAGAAAAAGGCCTTTCAAACCGTAACAGATCCTTTGATCCCAAGAATTGTTCCCCTATCAGTTACGTAAATTTGAGTCCAGCTCAATTACCTCCAAGTATCTCGCTTTGTTCCTTTCATTCATTCACGTGGGAAGCAGTTATATCAACCTAACCTGAGGTGTCTGAGACAAAAAGGCGTTGTCTTACCAGAGGAACTGCGAGGCAGGAAATGAAGTTTGGCAGAAGGTGATCGACCGCATTCGACTCTACCTACATGCTCGAATGTTCATAGCACTTACACATTGTCACAGTCTCCCTAGGAATCAGGTCCCGGAGTGGGCTTCTTCCTACATCAACTATAAAGGCTTGAAGAAACTGATCAAGGCGGCTGCGGAGACGGCCAGGGCTGGAGAGGATGTTGATCTAGCAGGTGGGCCTCTTTCTCTCAAACAAGGGACTTGATAGTTCCCCGGCGTGACTCCTGACCATAAACAACAGAGTTCTTGTTTGTCCTGGATCGTAATCTAGAGGATGTCGACAGCTTCTACAACAAGAAATTCGCCGAGGCCCATCGTCGCCTCAAGCTGCTGCAAGATCGTTATGGCCGAAGGCCCGACGTCCTCGCTGAGCTCGACGACCAGGAATCCGAAGAGCTGATGGGCGCCCTCCTTGAATTACGAAATCAACTCAGGAACCTCCAATGGTTTGGTGAGATCAACCGAAGAGGTTTCGTCAAGATAACCAAGAAGCTGGACAAGAAGGTACCCCAAGCCACTCGGATGCAGGAGCAGTATGTCATGACCATGGTGGACCCCAAACCCTTTGCAAAGGACACCACGGTTGTCCGATTGATCAACGAGATCAACAAGTGGCTCTCCATCCTGGGAGATGCTCAGAACCATGACGACGCCAGATCTGATATCTCTGCACGGTCGGTCCGATCTCTCGGAAGGATGACGTCCAAGGTGCTCCCGAGCATCCCCCAAATAGCACTTGATACTCTTGACACTGCAATTCGGCAGGACGATGCGGCGACTTTGAAAGAGACCTTTGACGAGCACAACCTTGCCGCTTCTACACCGGCATCGCAAGGCATGCTGCTCAACCTCCTACAACGTTCTATTTCCTCTCGCTCGAAGGCTTGCATCTCTTATATCTTGTCACATATCGAGTCACTATACGAGCCAGACGACTTAAACGAGCGAAATTGTATTCATCGGCTGGTGATCTATATTGGGCGTATTAAGTCTTCACTTCCAGGTGGCGACTTGGACCCGAATGCGATGGGTCTGCCTGTGAGTTCACCTTACAATAGCCACTATGTTACTCCGTCTCAAACACCTGCTCTCACCACGAATGGGACGAATGAAATGAATGGTCATCTTGCAGCTCCGAAATCCTCGCTATTGAGCAAAGATGACGAGAGTGTTCGGCTGCTCTCCTACGTCCTGGACAACCTCCAACCTAAACAGCGTTCTGCCTTGTCAAGCAAGGACTCGCTCGGTCGGATTCCCCTTCACTATGCGGCGCAGTATGGCTTTGTTGCACTCTGTGAAATCATTATGGCAAAGATGCAGGAATGGGGCCAATTTAACGTCACAAATGGCATAGATGCGGCGGAATGGCAGGATAAAGAAGGCAACGCGCCCCTGCATCTTGCTGTCATTGGTGGGCATCCTCTCACCACCCAATGTCTACTAAAGGGGGAAAACTGGCAAGGCCCGGACAACATTCACAGGACCCCTGTATCGCAGTCTAGCGCTGTCCTAGCCATGGCGACTCGTGGAAACTTCCTGAGCATCGTCAAGATGCTTGTAGAAGCAGGAGTGGATATCAACTGGCAGGATGTTACTGGTGAGACGGCATTGCATATTGCCGCTCGTTTCGGCCACGCAGAATGCGCTCGAATACTAATCGAAGGTACGGATGAACAAAAGGCCAACTTGGAATTGACGGAAAGGTCATTTTCCTGGAATGCGCTTCACATAGCAGCTGTCGACGGCCATCTCTCTGTGGCTCAGCTACTTGTAGATGCTGGGATTGATGTTTCCAGGCCTGATTCGTTTGGATGGACCGCAAAGGAACACGCAGCTTTGCGTGGCCACTTGAAGGTAGCCGAGCTTTTGGCCCCCTACACCACAACCTCCCCGAAAAGCAACGGGACAAGCGACGGCGGGCCATCGCCGCTTAGCTCGTCCCCCCCACCGGAGATTTCGTCTCTCGAAGACAGGAAATCGGATGGAAGTACTAGAGTTACAGACCCAATTAAATCATTTGGTCACCGTTATCTCAAAGACGAATGTCTTGTCATGCTGAGCCTGGGTTCAATGGACATGCGGAAGGACGTCGAGCCGGTTAAGCTAGACCGTGTTCCGTTGGCCGAGGCCCATACCAACCAGCTCGACACGGCCCTCTCGGTTGTTATTTCTGCCCAGGGGGCTCATGGCGAGCCAACGACGATTGATCTACCGGTTCATGACAATATTTCTACCGAGCCAATCTTATTCTACACGTCTGATGCATCCAAAGTCAAGATGCTGTTCGACATAGTCCCGACTTATTCCGGGAACGAGAAGAACAAGATCGGCCGAGCTGTGGCCTTATTGTCGTCGGTCCGGCCGAATCTTGGTACAAGCCGAATGAATCTCCAGGGTGATGTCTGCGTGCCCATCATGGGCTCCAACCTTGAGGTCATCGGTGCGGTCAACTTCAACTTCCTCGTCATTACGCCATTTACGCATCCTAACATGGAGATCAATTCCCAACAAACGTACTGGAAGAAGCTCGCATCGACCATGTTGATAGGCCATCGTGGACTCGGGAAAAACTTCTTGGCCAACAAATCTCTCCAACTGGGAGAGAACACGGTGTCGTCTTTCATTGCTGCAGCCAACCTAGGCGCGCAGTATGTGGAATTTGATGTGCAGCTTACCAAGGACCACGTCCCCGTCATCTATCATGATTTCCTGGTCAGTGAGACGGGTATCGATGCGCCGGTGCACACACTAACGCTCGAACAATTCCTGCACATCAATGACGGGACAAGTGGAAGGTCTCGAAGAAGCTCACCCGAGAGACGACGGTTTGATACCAACGGAACCAGTGACGGAGATGTTGGGTCTAAGCAGAGATCACTCTCTGTGGACTTCTCAAACAAGAGCGGCAAGGACAATTCCCTAGAGGAACGGATGAAATACACGTTGAACTACAAAAAAACCGGGTATAAGGCGAACACGCGCGGCAACTTCGTGCAAGCGCCTTTTGCCACTCTCGAAGAGCTCTTTAAGAAGGTCCCCGAAAATGTTGGCTTCAACATCGAGCTGAAGTACCCGATGCTTCTCGAGAGCGAGCAGCACTACATGGATACATATGCGATCGAGCTTAATTCCTTCTGTGATACGGTGCTCACTAAGGTGTATGATCTCGCTAAGAACAGACATATCATCTTCAGCAGCTTCAATCCGGATATATGCCTATGCCTCAACTTCAAACAACCGAGCATACCCATCATGTTCCTCACGGACGCCGGGTCCGAGGAGGTCAGCGATATACGGGCGAGCAGTCTGCAGGAGGCGATCCGGTTCGCCAGCCGGTGGAACCTCCTCGGCATCGTGAGCAATGCGATACCGTTCGTCAACAGCCCTCGACTTGTCAAGGTGGTGAAGCAGTCGGGTCTGGTCTGCGTAAGCTATGGTGTGCAGAACAACGACCCGGAACTCGTGCAGGTAAGCTCAGGCCACCATCCCTATCGAACCAAAGTGCAATCAATACTGACGGCAAACGTAGCGCCAAGTAAACGAAGGCATAGACGCGGTGATTGTGGACAGTGTGCTGGCGATTCGCCAAGGATTAACGAAAGAGAGCTAGAGTTAGAAAGTTAGAGCTAGAGGTTAGTTCAGGAGACAGACAGAAAGTGGTGGTGGTTCTGAAAATGCACCTGCATCGGCTGCATGATGACAGTTCATTATTATTTAGACGCATATAAAGGGTTCGGAGCCTGTAAGCTGCCCGCCTGGGCTGATTCGCCCAGGTCTTTCCTGCTTTTAATACCCAGCAGTTGCGAAAGTATTCAGTCCTATGAAGAAAAGAACGGACTTGGCGCGAAGCTTTTAATAAATCAACACCATGTTTTTTGGTCTGATCACTACTCGTGTGAGAACCTGATTATTTCCAGACTATAACTCCGGCTTAGCTCCTATATCTTGAGTGTTTATATTCAGGTTTCCTATCAATGTTTAAATGCTTGCAGCCACTTTTAGTTGTTTTCTCACGTACTTGATCTCCGGTGTGTGCCTACATAGGACCGTTGTTACGAAGAAACATGACGTATAGCGGAAGCCTGTCAGGAGGCTTCCATCGCCGCTTGCCGGCCCGACATTGTACTTCCCTCTACGGGGTACATCTGTACATACACAGGTAGGTACCTAAGTAGTAGGTACCTACATATATAGTTAGCACTTACCTAAGAAAGGTACCTATTTGTGGAGATGGAGCGGTCAAAGTGGGTCCAGATAGAGCCACTCTTGGTGGCCAAACTTCTGGCCAAAGCCAAAGCCAAACAGGAACAGAAGTTCGGCCACCTTCGACAACCACTTCCGACTTTCAGCCTCGCAAACTTTAGACCATTTTCTCAGCATCGTCAAGGATGGATGCATCTCCTTCTGCATCCACCTGCAGTGCACTCCAATTAATTTGACCTTCTTTTTATCTTAAATTTTGTAGGTACATTTTTAACACCAGCTTTAATAATTCCCACTTGTTTGTTATGCCCGCTCTGTCGGTTTCTCGTCTAATCATCCATTCATCCATTTCTAGATCCATTGCCAATCATTCACATCCGCGATCGGAATATTCGCTGCGACGACGGGCCTTCGCACTGGCCTTGGGGCTAAGATAATACCAGGAGTCATTTGGCTCTGTCCAAACTCCGGACTCGCCATGGCGTTTCAAGCGCCAGCTTTAGCGAGTGTCGCTGCCGCGACTACCGAACTCTGGCCCTCCATTGTCAATACGTTGGCGATTCCTTTCCGCGCGCCAGCCCGGGACATCCGACACTCAACCTCCCATGCCTCTTCGCGGTTGACTCAGCATCTTGAGAAAGCCACGGCCTCGACACATGAGCTAGCGTCTCCCACTTCCACACCGACAACTGGCAGCTCAACGAGAAGTGAACTTCCCGAGTTTTTGCGGGAAAATCGCTACGATGCGGCCGTAAATCCCATGCGTTTCTCACGACAAGCCATCCCTAGCACCCTCGATATTCGTTCATCCATATCCACCATGGAGCGTGCTGCCCTAATGGCGTCGAATCCGGTAGTCTATAGACCATATCCCCATAACCTGTTCATCCGGCCCTTATCTACCTCGACCGCTCTCTCTCGCGGACTCTCGAGTCCGCTGATGAGAACATTTGCCCTTCAACAAAGGTCTTTTCAGACTAGTGGCATATCTAGGAATCAACTCGCTCGTTTGGAAGAATCTGCAAACCGGAATCCCACTAGTGCTACTGCCCAGAATGCATTCTATCAGGCTCTCTTGAAGGCTAACATGCCTGCCATCATTATCGAGAGATACCAGTCTGGTCGATTTGCCACCAATGCTACAGCTACCGAGACGTATCACAAAGCGCTCGCCCTTTTGGGAGCCGGCTCCAACGCCGGCGGAGACCATGGGGAAAGCGTTAGTGAAACAGTTAAAAACTTGCCTGGCAATCTCACCCCGGCCCAAATACAAGCTGTGACCCAGGCGCTGGCTGCCCGTTCTCGTGGTGCTAACCTCGCTATTGCTAAGGATCCCGGCGTCGCATCTGGCACTAAAGACGGCCCACTCCATGTTGTTGTCGACGAGACATTTGGCAGCAGCTTCTTCAGATGGTTCAAATTTATCCTCCAGTTCGGCTTCTTCACTTATCTCAGCTTGATTATCGTTACTACGGTTATTGACCTGGCTTCTGGGTTCAAGCGGCCGGGCGCAAAGGTTAATAGCGAGGTAAAGGCGGAGCAGCAAAAGGCTCGGTTTTCCGACGTTTATGGCGTTGACGAGGCGAAGGAGGAGCTTCAAGATATGGTCGAGTTCCTCCGCAACCCCGAGAAATTCTCCCAGCTAGGCGGCAAGCTCCCTAAGGGTATCCTCTTAGTGGGCCCGCCGGGAACCGGAAAGACGCTTCTCGCCAGAGCCGTTGCCGGTGAGGCTGGTGTTCCGTTCTTCTACATGTCCGGTAGCGAGTTTGACGAAGTCTACGTCGGTGTCGGAGCTAAGCGTGTGCGTGAGCTGTTCACCGCTGCCAAGGCTAAGTCGCCCGCTATCGTCTTCATTGATGAACTGGATGCTATTGGAAGTAGGCGCCATTCTCGTGACGCCGCTTACGCCAAGCAGACCCTGAACCAACTTTTGACCGAGTTAGACGGCTTCGACCAAGGTTCCAACGTCATCATCATCGGTGCCACCAACTTCCCCCAGTCGCTCGATAAGGCTTTGACTCGTCCCGGTCGATTCGATCGACATGTTCGGGTTGACCTTCCCGACGTTCGTGGCCGGCTCGCTATCCTTCAGCATCATGCCAAGAAGATCAAGGCCGATACCGATGTCGATTTGCAAGCCATCGCCCAGACCACCTCGGGACTCTCTGGCGCCGAGCTCGAGAACATCGTTAATCAGGCTGCCGTTCATGCGAGCAAGAACAAGGCCAAGTCGGTCGGGAAGTGGGACTTTGACTGGGCCAAGGACAAGGTCATTCTCGGCGCGGAGAAGAAAAGCATGGTAATCAGTGCTGAGGAAAAGCTGATGACTGCGTATCACGAGGCCGGTCATGCTCTAGTGCAACTGTTCAGCAAAGGAAGTAGCGACGTTCTATACAAGGTCACAATTCTACCCCGCGGTCCCTCGCTGGGCCATACTGCATGGCTTCCCGAAATGGACAAGTATTCGTATACTGTCGACAATTTCCTGGCTAGAATTGATACTTCTTTGGGAGGAAAACTTGCAGAGGAAATCGTGTACGGCCCCAACAAGGTTACTGGTGGTGCTTCCTCGGTAAGTTCTCGTCCAGTTCTTGGCTTGCTCTTCTTGCGCGATGCTGACTTAGTTTCTCTCCTTGTAGGATCTTCAGAATGCGACGCAAATTGCCTTCAGTATGGTTGCTTCTCTCGGCATGTCGACCAAACTGGGCAACATGGAATACGGCAGCCGGTACGACACTCTCAGCAGCGAAACGAAAGCTCTGGTTGAATCTGAGGTGCAGCGGACCGTAAATGACGCCTACGAGCGTGCGCGTAAGGTGCTAATGGATCACCGCAAAGAACTCGACTTGTTGGCCAAGGCACTAGTCGACTACGAGACTTTGAGCAAAGAAGAAGTCGAGAAGGTCATTAAAGGCCAATCACTGCCTGATCGGATTACTGTTCCCAAAGGGCCCATGGCCATCCCAGCGTCGACTCAGGTACCCGATATCCTGCCGCCAGTTCCAGGTTCAGAGTCTCCATCGCCACCCCCGGCAGTACCACCCCCAGCGGTACCCCCTCCTGTTGCACCTTCTGATCCCGCGATGTAGGCTTCGTGTGGGATATGGCGGCCTCGATTATCTCTTGGTTGGAGAATAAATCCCCTCTTGCTCTACAGCTTCTATGCACCACACCGCGAATGTGATCATTAGGAATAGCAGCGCTAGTATATTAATCCGGGGGGGCGTGACAAATCATGGACGTGCACCGTGATGCAGTATCTCAGGTCCGCCCAGCGTTTCCCGGGTGGTGGGATTTTGAGGTGAAGCTTTGGTGTCTTGCGAAATGTGGCATTACGGTACCCGTGCAAGAGCTGTACTGAGACTTATCCGGGTTACACGATCCGAAGCGCACGCTCGCTACAAAGCAGTTTGGGCGGCATCAATACCAGCCGATCCATTGCGTCAGCAAGGACCGTGGTATATGTTTCTTTAATACCAAACGCGTGTATGAATGTACAAAAGTTCAGTTCCATTTGTAGGCACAAAAATATAAAAAAACCAGCGACAGACAATTCATTCCAATTAGAACATATAACTCATTTGCTAAATACGGGTCTGTTCTATGTAATACTGTCTACCAAGTAGTTCGGATGTGACAAGTGCTTGTATGAGATATAGAGCTTGGGCTGTGATTTTGTACAAATGTGATGGCATACAACGGTCTATACGAACGAGCCGATGAGCTGCGTCTATCTAAGTAGGTAACCTAGATAGGTTGGTTGGTTCATATATGCCTGTCTCTTCACGGCGCGATAGCCTAGAGGGGGAGAGGAGAGATATTTTCACCTTTATATTTCAAGTAGACCTATAATCCCATTAACGCAGGTTAAATAAGTCCCTAGGGTAGGTCATAGCTTTCATGGCGCAACGTGACGCATTTATTATTCATCCTTCGTATAAGCTAGTTTTCTCACCACCTTGACCGTGCCCCTGATCTCAGTTTCGGTCTCGGCGGTGATCAGGTCAGTGAAGCCTGATACGTACATATTACTAAACGCTTTGGTTTAATTTGAGTTGGCTTGATTTGATGCGATTTTGAGATACAGCTTTGCCTCTCCATCCTCCCTTCCTCCCAAAACACCGGTCAATGTCTGACTGTCTTCCTGCCTTCGTAGCGTAGCGTTACGTTGCAAATGTCATGCTTATCATATTTACCCACCATGACAAGTAGAAGAAAAGAAAGAGACGGCTATGATACGAGCTATATGAAAGAAATCGAAAAAGAAGAAGAAAAAGAAAAAAAGAAGCGTCGCCACCCCAATTTTGGTTTAAAAATTTTTTCCTCTTTTTCTTCACCATATGCTTTGCATTGCTGTCAACTCATTCTTCGGCTGGAGAATGAAGAAGAATGAAGAATAGAGAAAACATAAATAATGGAGAAAATCCGCCCCCACCATTACGCCAGTCGATCATTGTCCAGTCCTCCCAAGTTCACTTCAAAAATAGACATTGAAAATTGCTAATTGTTCGCATTCGGGTATCAATCATAAACAGGAGGTGGCAGGCCAGAAATAGCGAGCATCGGACTGCCAATTGCCAACAATAAGTCAGGTCGGCCGTGTCGGCACCTCGTTTTCGTGCATCATAATAAGCAATCCAGGACTTTATAGCGGCTGGCCAAACACCGAAACAGGGTGGGAAAGCCGATGACGAAGAATTAGGATAAAATACACCGCTCCCACTAAGAGCCGTGAAATAGCCGCGAATACGGATAACGGATAGAATAAACAAAGTTGTTTTGTTCATTACATGCTTGTTTCTTCGGGGTACAAGGCAAAGACGTCGCTGGGGAAGTAATCGCCGAACCAGCTCAACATTTCGGTCTGCTCAAAGCTGGTGAGATGCTGTCCGATGTCCGTCTCGTTGTCGAGCGTAAGGAAGTGCAGAGGCGACCCGGACGCGCCGACGTGCGAATAGCCGCTCGCAGCAAGGCCGCTGTTTGGAAAACTCGATGGACCGCCATCTCCGGCATACCCCGAGGTCACCATCGGCGCAGAGTGAGCGTTGGCACTAAATGCTTGGCCATGGGTGCCAGATGGTGATGCCCCCTGCATGAAGCCAGGCTGTTCGTAGCCGGGCGGCGACTGCGTTGTGGAGGCATATGATACAGTAGAAACAGCCGTGGCTCCTTGGGACCCCATCGTATTAATGCTCATCTTACTATCTTGTATTGGAGGTATCTTTGTATCGTCATGCCCGAGCCCGTCATAACGTAGCTGGGAATTGTTCCGGACTGTAGAGGGCGGTACCCGCGGCGACTGCCGTAGAGCGGAGGTGTTCGGCTGCGGGTAAGCTGGGGGGTACATAGCAGTAGTGTGACTCGTGTCTAGGCGACTCGGTCGGATAGGGTCGTATATCATGTTACCGGGTGGCGTTGACGCTGCCGCCGGCACCGCATTGGTTTGTTGGGTCTGAGCCTGAGCCTGAGCTTGAGCCTGAGCCTGGGCTTGGGCTTGGGCTTGGGCTTGGGCTTGGGCTTGAGCTTGAGCTTGTAGGACCTGGTGTGGCTGTTGCTGACCCGACATCATTGCGGCATTTACAGGGTTCTGGAAGAGCAGGGTGAGACTGGAGTTGGGTGAATTGGTTGTGCCTGTGAGAGACCAAGCAAGAGGAGGGCCGCTTTCAGGTAAAGGCGAGCTAGGGAAGTCAAAGTTCTTAACGAGCTTCTGAGAGATATTGGCTCGCCTAATCCTCTTTGTACTTTCGTACTCTTCCGTAGTGAACGTCTCGCAGTCCCATTCCCCGTGGGATTTCTGGTCAAGCACGTTGAGGATGTAGCGAACACCGCCCCAATATGCGTGCATCTGTTTCAGAGCCTTGTAGCACAATTGATAGTTTTGAAGAGCCGCAGACGCTAATAATAGATGCTTTGAATTTGCATTGTTGGGATCCAATGGCTTAGATACTGGCTTTCTTAGTCCCGGGGCCGGTGACGGGTTTCGAGAATCAGGCTGGGATGAGTTCGCCTTGGACTCGAGAAGGAAAGCGCACGCAGCAATGTAAATCGGCTGCGACGTGAAAGGGTTGCCGATGAAACACCTAGGATCCAGTAATTCGGCGAATGCCAGAATATCAGCAATCGTTTTAGCGCTGGACATAGATAACTCCCGACTATGGGCTTTCAACTGGTGCTTGCGGTCGATTGTTCCCTGGGATGTAAGAAGCGTCGGCTGATGGAGAACAATAATGAGCGCGTGGAACCAGAAGTGAAGTAATATAAATGTCGTGCCGTTCCCGTTCTTCACATGTGCTTGGAAGTTGTTGGCATCGAACCGGAGACGTGAATCCATCCTCTGGTGCAGTCTTGTCAATTCGTTCTCCATAGCAACAAGCCGATGCAGCTTATCCTTAGTCAGATCTTTCGGTTGTTTGATATTGTTTAGAACATCTGATACTCGACCGTAGAGATGAATGATATGGAGCAGTGCGGCATATGGGTTTGGATACCCAGGCGACGACACCGGGGACGTCTTGGGAAGAACCAAGTCGAAGTCATCATCTCTAAGAGTGACGGGACGTCCAGTTCCAGACGAGATGGCTCTGTCGAGGAAAAAGACGGCCCAGAAAGTATCGATACGTTCTTGCTCAATTTCCTTCTGCTCCTCGGGGCTTAATGTGGGCTCCGCGCCACCTGGCTTTCCTTCGCCAAAAGCGTCATTGTTTCTCTCGTGCCAGCGTGCATACCAGGGGTCTTCGGCGCCTTGGTACTTGACGCCATCTTCGCGTGGCAGTCCCAGATCGACAGCCATACGAATGGCTATACCTAGATACATCCACAGCGCACTGTCTTGGTCCGCGCCGAAGCCGTCGTACGCCATGAGCAAACAAGCTTGCACTGCGGCGACTGACGGGCACGCAAACGTGTCTACGGTTGCAGCCTTTGCGCGCTGGGCATAAGCGTGGCCGTATTCGGATTGGGCCAGCTTCCCGTCATTCCATTTCTTAAATAAGCTAATGTCTGAAAATCGTGCCGCTAGGGCGCAAACAGCATCTACTAGAATAGGCTCGACTCGTTTCTCCTTCACGAGATCGGGGAACTTGTGGCGACGGAGAAAGGGATAATTACTGCCTAAGCGAAGGAAGAAAGTCTCAATGAGGTTCAGGATTAAAGGGTGCACGGGACCTGGGTCATTGACTTCATAAAAAGGAATGTCTTCGATGTTGCCACAGTCAAGGTCCGGCTGCGTAGTCGATAATAACCCGGCATGGATAGAGCCTGTACTGGGTGACGTAGCAGACATGGAGCTGCGCCGCCTATCTCGCACCTTGACAACCATCTGTTTAAATCCTGGAACAATGGCAGTCGGACCAAAGTAGCGGAAATAGGGGACCCTGTGGGCATTGTCGTTGTGATGGAGTATGGGGGACCGGCTACTAGGGCTGCGTCCGTCTTCGGTGGAAAATGACAATTGGCGCGGATTTGTCGGCCGCGATGTCAAGACCTCGCGCCGCGGCGTCGCCTGTGATTTCTGTGAATGGACGTCCTCCCAGTCCACGGACTCGGCCTTCACAGGCAGGGTGGGCGTAGCATAGTCCTGTGGCGTATCAGATGTACGACTGGAGATGACAGAAGCTCCATCGATGCTATCCAATTGCCTAGCGCCATTCCGACCATCTTTCGATTGTTTTGACTCCGCTTCGGGTTCGGTATCGAGATAATCATCGGCGTCGTCGTTGTGGTCTAGCTGGGCGGCGTCCATGCCTGAGGGCGGCGCTTTCGCGATTGCGTCTTTTCTCTTTTCGACGGTGTCGGAGTAGCCCTGGCAGACTTGGCCATGCTTCTCGCAGGTGGAACAGGTGGGATGTTCGCCAGCACATCTAGTCTTCCTCCTGCGACAGGTGAGACAGGCAGCATTGATTCTCCTGCGTTTGGTGGGTGGTTGACCCTGATTGTTGATGAAGCGAATCTGCTTGGGCGTGGGTAGCGCCTCGTCGTTCGAGTTAACGAGGGTCGCCATGATTGGCGTTGGAGTACGCTACGGCCTCCTCGTCGCCCCCAATCGGCTCGCTCGACCTTCGACTTAGACTCCGACGTTTGTTCCGCTGTTGAAAGAGCCTCGAGAGAGCCTCGAAGCTCGATGAAGAAATCGAGAGGGGATGGCCGATGTTCGCACCAAACTACTGGTAGTTTAGCTACAAAAGCACCATTCTCGGAAGAGTGTCCGTGATGAGCCCACAAGGGAAATCAGCCTTGGGGGGAGAGCGCTGATGAGTATCGGCAACGGACAGCGGGGGAGATTTCTTGTGTACTTTCACAGGCTGTCATAACCCTGGGCCGGACCCTGGCAGGCCTGGCAGAAATAGATTCTGGCACAAGTAGATGGTTGGTATAGTATGCCGGATGCTGTACAGCGACACAAAAAAAGACGCCGCCAAATCGAACGAACGATACAGGTCATAGCATACAGCAGGTCTACAGCACACAACATACATGGGACAAGTGATAGTGGCTCTGCACTCCTGTTAGGATCGGAAATATCGTGTGGGGTTCACTACTCGCTAGATCTAGTACCAAGTGTCGTCGTACGTTGCGTGCTAGCGCGGTACTACCCCTATGATCCACTATGTACATGTACGTACCTCTCGTACCTTCCCGCCCGCACCAACGCGGGAGGCAGGTCGGTGACTCCCTTTGCTGGTAGGTCTAGGGTGGCTTGCCTTACGTCCTACCTACCTGTGTGGGTGCAGTGTAAATGAACATATTAAACATCTGAGTTGCATGCAGGACCACCGCTTTTCCCGGAATAGACGGCAGGCCCGGCGTTGATTCAGACCTTTGGGTCGACTAGCACGACTAGGTAGAGGTACCGGGTAGTCCGACTAGAAATCGTGCTGAGATTCCGGCTGGGTAGCGCATATCTGTCTTTGTTGAGTTAGATGATTACCTGTATATACATAGTAAATGACGATTTTACGTCGGCTAGGTCGGTTTGGTCGGTATGTCTGTGCTTATATAAATTATACATGGGCATTAATACAGATTAGTAAGGAAACTTTAAGCTGTTAAAGACTATCACTTGAAGCTGTTAAAACTTCTCACTTGAATTTCCTTCCCTTCCTAACAAGTGACCAAATAATGTACAGTACTCACCTGCTACGCTACTAGTATGCTGTACAGAGCTCTAATCTCTACATAATGCTATGATCTACAGCATGTATCTGACTTGACTATGTACATACATGTAGGTACTCACCTACGTACTAGGTTAGTCGATGCCGAGACAAGTGGTCCTTCCACCATATCGTTCTAGAAGATTGCGGGGAGCAGCATCCACCCTAGAATCCAGGCGGTATACAGCAGTCGCACCTCTATAATCTCAATTCCTACCTAATCCACTCTCTTACGTAAATGGGTGTTTATATAGAATGAGATGGCTGAACAAGTGCAACGACAATGAGTGACAATATTGTATTCGGTACCAAGATTCGGTATGAGACAGATTGATACAAAATTAGAAAACCATGTTTTCGAGAATTTTGAGACGTACCCGCCTGCCGACCAGCACCTACACATAGAGGTAACCTAACCAAAGGGAAGAAAACGGAGGGGTAGGTAGAGAGACTGAGGACGAGAAGGGGAGTCGCAATTGCGCCCCGTGCCAGTCTATAACCCCTAATGCCACCAGAATGCTACCATAATTACTATTCAATGGGGTATGCTGTAGGGGGGGTGACGATGATCCACCCACACCTTTTAATAGCAGAATCTCAAGCGCTGAGAAAACCTGGACAACTTGTACAGGTATTAGGTACGTGGTGCACTTGGCTATTGCACAGCGGTAAAAAGCAATCTATTCGAGGGTAGACGAGCAACGTAGCAGCTCCTTATATTGTCGTGGCAGGTTTGCTGATGCTAAGAGAAATCCCGAATTGGCTGATGCGGAGGCGCCATGAATTGAAAGAAACCAATACAGATGTATTCTGTACACATGAAAATTTCTTGCAATCATTCCTACTACACAATTACTAGAGTATAGCACGTCTACAGACTACCGGGGAGTATCTCTTGATAGGATCACAAGCAGGCTGGCAAACAACATGAAGCTGTAGCAAGCATGTTTAAAATTAGCTCTTGTGTAGGGATGGTGGCACCTGTTACCTATTGGTAATGGACCCAAGGTAGCGGCAGTTACCTGGCGGGCAGGTAAGTGCAGCAGAGCGTTGTGTAGATTCAGCCCTCGTTTTCCAATCATAGGTCATCTTGGCGTCCTGACCGTATCATATACCGATACATATATCTCGCCATGGAGACTCCTCCAAAGCTACACACACTCACAAGCTTTTCCGCCAGCACGTGTTCAATTATTTTATGGCTCCATTATCCAAACACGATGGTAACCCCCATCTCGGCGCACACGCTTCTCCAGAGGTCAGGACTCGTGCCCGCCGTGACATCATCTTCAAGGGAATCGATTCTTTTCCAGACCTCCTGAATAATGCCCCAGGCCTCCTCGATATTCGTCATGCCTTGTCGTTGTTCAATCTCGCTGAAAGCCTTCTTAGCGAGCTCCCTGTCCTCGACGCTGATTGCCTCACACGCCGCGGCAAATAGTGGCCAGAGTAGGGCGCCCATTGGTCCCCGGGCGGCCGTCGTCTCGACGCAATGGTGCAGTGCTGTATGTGCGTGTTGCTGTACCAGTTTGTGTTTGGGTGAGTAGCTGTATATGGTGCGGTAAAGATAGACAAAGGCGCTGTGGCGGTATGCTAGCGCATTGTGCAATATCGACTGAAGACGTGCCATCTCAGGGATCTCCTCTCCGGCGCCATCGACTACTAGCACACCGTCCCGCATTGAGATTTTGGGTGGTAGACAGGGCTTCCACTGTGTCAGTGCAGACTCGATGGCTTGAGACGTCGTTTCAAACTCGGTCCGAAGGACCGCAACTTTAGAGGATTGATTCTTTCGTTGAGCGTCTTCTAGCTCCTTCTTAATAAACAAGAGGTTAGACAAGCGATGCATAATAGGCCACAGCGTCGTAGCCATCCCCAACAAGGTATCGACGTTAGTCAAGGGAGATGCCGGGGGCGCGTCAAGCGGTGGGACAGGTAATAGACCGCCGGCGCTGGGAGCCGTCGATAAAGGAGGCGTTCCCAGGGATAAAGCCGTGATCACGTCATAGAAGCCAAAGGCCTAGATTAACATTAGTTTCTGTAAAGAGCAATTTCGTGCTATGAATGAGGGAGACGTACACGTTCTAGGAAGAGACTGGCTGGAGTGAAATCTTGGTTTAGACACATGATAGCGAAAGCGCCTTTGAGATGCCCGTCGATTATATTCGTTCTGCCTCGTTGCACTAGCTATTCACAACGATCAGTATGGGATCATGTCATAGAAAAGCATCATTACGGGGGCCATACCACCTCGTAGTAGACAAGGAGCATGATGGCGGCCAACAACTCGTTCTTATTGACTTTCTTCTGGTTTTCAATGACCCTTGCGAGACCCTGGATGGCCTGGTTATGAAAGTAAAGGGACTTTTCGGGGTTCTGAACACCACGGTACTCCAGATGAGCACTTGCCAGCGCATATATGGCATTCATAACAGGCGAGCTGTTGTGAGACAATGGTAGTACCAATTGCTGAAATGGGTTGCCCGACTCTTCACGGAAGACGATTAAATGTGACAAAACATTGCAGAAGTGGTCGACTAATGCTCGGCGGTTGGGGCGGTCCGAGAACTCTGAGAACGCGGGGATGCAGAACTCCAGCGTAGGAGATGCGACCGGACACGGTGCTATCATAGCGAGATCTGGCGACCGGGATCGAGCAGAACTGAACACACTGCTGCCGTATGACCCCCTCCGGACAAGTTGCCCACTCTGATACTCACCATCATCAACTTCGGTTTCATAAGATGGCGAAGATAGATCGTTGGCTGCATCTGTTGGTACATGTAGTGACTTCATGTCCAATTCACTCTCAAGAGGGCTGGGATATTGAGATTCGCAGGGTGTCGTCGCCTGCTCGCGCCATTTGTACACGTCCCTCAAAGAGAGACAATCTAGAGGCGCGTCGACACTGAAACTCGATTGTGAGTCCCTCTTTCTTCTCTGTCGAGGTTTAATCGCTTCGTAGACGCACTCCACGCTGCGTTCAGCGCAGCGCGAGCACTGCGGTCGTTTCTCGTCACATTTCTTCTTCTATTAGTGCAATACGGCAAGTCAGCAGATAGAATCTTTCATGCGAATGAAATATAGCGAATGGGATGCCCATACTTTCTCTTTGCTAAAGTGTCCGTCAGTTCGTGACTATGTCATTAACCAAGCAAGTAAGGTCGAAATAGTTCTACGTACCAATAAGCGCAACCTATAAGTCCGAAGCAACCATCAGGTGTTAGTTCAAACGAATAAATCAAATCAAGCTGATAATTACGTATGGCGTAGGGCAATCGAGGTTACACTCGTCAAAAAAAGTCGCAGATAGCGACGGGGGTTTTATCAAACTGACCTGCTCTGGACCGTCTCTTTGGCGACTTGGGTGGCGCAAGCTTAGTATATAACAGCATTTCAGTCAGCTGTTGGACCGGAAGCGCACGAGCATTTCACGCGTCTTTCGGCTCTCTCAGCGAGTACCGATCACCGAACCGGCCGGATCTGAGTGAGTGTAGATGCGGGATGGTGGAGATGTCCGTGGCGTCGAATTAGAGCAACGTGAGATATTATAGTAAACAGGTTCATATTATTTTGGGGGAAGATGGAGAAAAGCGAGAGAAGAAAGGTGGGCTGTAACTTGTAAAGGGGAAAGAAAGCGAGGTCGCAGATCTTTAGCTTAGACTACGTACAAGCATGTATGTATGTATTTACTACTGTATCATTATGATCGTGACAAGGGGACCAACATTCACGTTCACCGTGACCAGTTCGGGAAACTTAATCATGCTTCCGTTTTGGGTGCGCTTCCGAGCGGGAAGGGAGCTCGTAGCGATGATACTTTAAGTACTTTGTCTAACGGCTGCGCCCTCGTGGCTTGAAAAGACTCTCGGAGGGTCTGCCAGGTTCTGGGCCAACACAAGCGGTAGTGACTATACTCGTCCCGATGAATAGGTGGAGAATCCAGGGGTTAGTGCAGACGATGAGGGGGAGCAGCTTGCGGGGTTTAAAGCTTGCTCTGGGGAATCGTGACTCGCTCGGCATCTGCGTGGACGACATGCCCGGATAGGCAAGACTTGAGAAGAAATAATAGAAAGGGAAGAGATCCGACACGTCAATGTTGCTGATGAATAATCCCAGCATCACCTTCACGAGTGCTAGTCCCAGACTAGACTACCTGTTGAAGCTAGATAGTGAAGTGTATGGGAATAAGCTTGCACCAATATAGGCACTATAGGTGCTAAATAATATCGTAGAACCGCCGATTTAATAAGCGAAGGATGTGCCTCTTCGGTAATGTGGTTGAAATCTTGGTTCAATATCGAGTTCACTTTAAGTAGAGTGATAGACCGACCAACTCGTTACACCGACCCTGGCTATCCTAACATGGGCAAAATGCCGTGATGGCACACCCAGCTCTGAATGGGTTGCCACTTGCCAGACCGCCAGAAGCCAGAAGCCAGGAACGCCGAGTGCTAGGCGATCTCTTTCGGCCGTTCGAACAAGTGAAAATGTTGCGGTTGATCATATGGGGTTTTCGGGTCGCTCTCCGTTCTTTCATGCTGTGCTGGGTTACAGCAGAGCCATCATCGCTTCCGGGCTGCCGCTAGATAGGCAGCAACAAGCATTGGCAGGGACTCGGCTATTTGGACAGGAGGCGATAAAACAGCTAAAAGCAAAAAAGGATCGCCTAGAGTAGTTCAACAATTCAGGCAGGTGTTCTGGACGTTAACTCATACAACGTCTTTATCCAACACATTGATCGAGATTCCCCTTTTCCTTCGCTGGTTTGGGCTACGGTCCTGAAGATGACTTTGGAATCAATGGACTAGTTACTGTGAGCCTGGCAGTTTTCTCTCTCTCGTAATGACATCACGAGTCCTGTGAAGAGTTTGTAAGAGGGCCAACGAAAACAACTCCGAGTGATTTGGCCACTGGTGTCACGTTCTCCAGCGAACACCACTATTTTGTGCTAGAGTATTCTTATGGGCGACAAACCAGAATTACTCGATGGACTATGTATGTTTCACGCACGTCGGGCTGGTAGGCAGGAACATATCGAACGATAGACTAGTAGTAGTTCTGATCATGGTAAGTTGCACGACTTAGAAACACTGAACGTAATGTAGCCCAAGGCTCTTGCCAACTTGGAATCGGTCGGCACTTCTTTCCAACAGCAAGGAGACAGCCCTATTCTGACACAGCCAACACGTCAAACTCACAAGAGTTGTTCTAATTTTGTCAGCACGGAAGTCCTATACTAAAATTATTCCTTACCAACCAAAGTTTAGCAGTGGAGCACTGGCATCAGCAGCTAAGAAGCTTCCAAGATTCTAATAAGAAAACGTGGTTAGGGCAGGACGTCACCAAGACGACGACTCATTATTACTTACATGTACTAATGTACAGTGTCAATCCCTAACCTAATACTATATGCCTGTACTGTGTTCAGATGTTCTCGAAATGTTGCACAGCGCTTTTTCCCACCCGATGTCTTGCAGGGCGCCCAGTACATATGATAGACCGATGATTACAGTACATCTGTATACTGCTTTGCAAATACTGTAACCTATACTGACAGACGAGAAGACCCCCCGCATCGGCTGGTTACTTTATAGGTTATCGAGGGCCAACAGGATGCCTGGAGGATACGCCTCTAATACGACATGGCCACGCCCACTTCGTCCTCGTCCCCGATACTTGTGCAGCATATTAGCTGATAATTGGCTCTTGTAGCCAATTACGAGAGGCCGAACTGCTGACGGCGGGGGGGCTGGGTCGCTGTTGGGGTCAGAAAGCGACGCCGCCGACATGCACACATCCTCAGCTGGTGTTACATCGAAGAGTCGGGAAACAGACCGACGTCGAAATAACGGCGAATCGTATGTTTGCGAAACCGCCGTGATTGGCCCAGCGGCCTGTTCCCTCCCCGTATGGGCTGGTACGAGTATGTATGCGCGTCAGGGCTGCGAATATCATTTACCATTCTCAATAGATGCCCCTCTGAAAAGTGCCATCGTAAAAAGGTCAGCCTATCTACAGCGTACAGTATCCTACAGGACCTGTCATCTCTACACCCTTGTTAGCGCGGGAGGGGCCCCATCTCACATACAAAGTATCCATTCTCTTGGTCCCATACATCTGTAAGCACTCAGCCTGACTTGGTAAGGACGTTGGGTCGTCTCGACCGCTTTACCAGAGGCTCATCTCCTTCATCTCGTTAACGTTGGGTCATTCTTGAACATTAGTGTCTGCGTTTATGCGTCGTAACAGCTACCACAACTTCACGAGTTGCGTGTATTGTCAGCCCGCCACTTGATTACCACGAGGAGATTGACCACTTTACTCGCATACTCACACGAGTGTTTTCTTTTTCTTTTTCTTCCCTTCGGGTCGGGGCTGGATATTAGGTGTTCGGAAGGCGGCTTAAACTTGCGACTGTACCGTGCGCTCAGTTAGCGTACGGGTTTTTCATACATACAAGGGCGGTCCTGCCCTGGAACGAAGTCGATATCACATATGTCCTAAGCGACACCCATTTACAACATCTCATCTCATCGCAATAGACCACGCCATGCGCACGTTCCGGCAATGCTCGAATTGTGTAGGGTTATTGATGTTGGCCTTGACAATGACACAGCGGGTCGAGTCAACAGCGGCTGACAGCGGCGAGTGGGAAGTCCTTTGGATTGAGAAGAGCGTCAACGTCCTGAAGCACGTAAAGAGGAAAGAAGTATGCGCGGTGGCAGACTGGTCATTATGTCCGGCCTCGGTTGGAGGCGGATGTTGCCCGGGTGGTTTCGCCTGTGACACGGCATCATGCCACGCCACTACTGGTGGCTCAACAACTTGCAACGGTCACGTCGGATACTATTCTTGTCCGTTGACTGCTGGTCCAGGTAAGTTCTGCAAACACCCTGCTCAATAAGGGGTTTCATATCGCTACCGGCCCAGTAAGGGGAGAGGTGAATAACTAGTAGTTGGTCAAGTGGTTCAGCTTCTTTATTCGCTGTGTATAAGTGCTAGTCGGCTGTTAAAGAAGATTATACTGCGAGGATTGAACTAACAGAACTATCGTAGGTTCGTGCTGCCCGGTTGGTACAGTTTGCAGGGGCGGCAATGAATGCGTTCCAGCCCCAGGTGTTCCGCCCTCGTGTCCGGCCAGTTATATCGGCTGTCCTGCTTCTCTCGGAGGTGGATGCTGCAAGGAAGGCATGGCGTGCGGCTCGGGAATTTGTTTCAATACCACACCCAGGACGGAACAGGTGACCACTAAGATAACGACGACTGATTCAAGGGGCCACACGACCGTCACCGTCGCTACAAGCACGACGGTCCTCATAGACGGACCTAACACGTCCGCCACTGACTCCGGGGCCCCCATGATCCAGCAATTCGTCCCGAGCACAGTTTCAAAACTACCCGCTATACAGACGGATGATGGCGGTGGCGGTGGCGGCAGCGGTGGACTTTCTTCCGGCGCGTTGGGCGGGATAGTGGCCGGCGTCATTGTGCTCCTCGTCGTGATTGTTGTCGCAGCTACTTTTATAGTCATGCGGCTCAAGAAGGCCGAAAGAGCCGCTAAGGCCGCCGAAGCCGCGGCGGAATCCAAACGCGAATCCAACAGCCAGCCTCGGTCTCACAAACCCGGATTCGGGCAACCCTCCGTATCCGAAATCGACTCGACGACCGACATCGAACCCTCACACCAGTTCCCTATCATGCGGCCCTCACCGCGCGTGCGGACCGTGTCGACCCCGAGCGTGAGCAACGATCGCTCGACACCCAACTTCACGACCTCGCGCACTTCGTCGCCGCCGATATGGGGCGTGCCGTTCAACTACGCGCCATCCGAGGGCTCCGACGGCCGCCAGTCGAGTCTCGACTCCTACGCACACCGCGACAATAATAACTCCCGTCAATCTCAGCGAATAAGCATGGATTCACACGGCCCGCCGTATGGTCACAGTCGACATCCGAGCGACACGAGCGAGCTGGAAGGGCCTCACGGCGTGTCGGAGCTCGATACGTACGACAATGCGGAGGCCGAGTCGAGGCGGCGGTCAAACAGCGCGACGAGACCCGCTAAGGCCCACGTGAGGCGAACCAGCGACCCGTCTCGCAACAGGGGGGATAGCAACGCCGCGGCAAACTCACTCGGAACGGTGAATGAGATGCATGAGTTGCATGGCCACTACGGGCCGATAGATGCGGTGACAGGACAGACTGCTGCGAGGCTAGATAGGGGACCTTCGTCATCTAGTAGTCGCTACGGCCCATGATTCGGTCTTCTTTCCCGTCGGTCGGTTAGGTGCGTGTTAGGATCGGGGGATTTTTTCTTGTCTATACTTTGAAGGGGCATTGACTGCTTGACACTCTTTTGGTCTAAGATCACCCTCATGTTTCCACGTGCATATTACCGTCTACCGTGACCAGGAGTCGAGGTATCTATCTTATCTGCATTCATTCATTCATTGGGGGGGGGTACTGGAGGGCTCTCGGTCATAACGGGTTTCCACTACGTCACTTGATTTGAAAATGAGGAACTGTGGAATGTCTTCAACTTGTTATTTTGGCTAGCATGGGCGAAGGTACGGGCATGGCTTGGATAATGGTCGGTCTCTGGATAGATAGGCACCTACTTATTAGTGTTTATGAATGCATGTCACGTTTACATCCGCACATTTAAGCTCGGCTCGTTTTCAGTATACAAAAGCCGTTCTTTTTTTATTTACTTTTTTCTCTCTCATTTTCCAACCCCATCTCTGACATGGGGAAAAGCCATTCACTTCTAGTATAGTGTAGTATATGACTTGGGGTATCTTTGTATGTATTTACTGTGGAAGTTTCCCCGTCAACGAACGATCCGTCTTCCACGAAAGCCGCGCCCCCGTCCTCTTCTGGAGCTCCTTGATTATGTGGTTCTCGAGAACCTGCATGTGCACTTCGTCGCCGTCCTCTTTCTCCTCGTCGACGATCTTCTCACGCGCCCTATCGAACCGCCACCACACGCCCATGAAGAAGATAGTCAAGGGAACCATGAGCGCAAAGTAGAGCCAGATGTCGCTGGATACTGAGTGCTGGAGGTCTGTTTGTGTGCGCGAAATGTCAGCTTCATGGTAATGGTCATCATATGACAGTCAGGGGGGCCGGCCTAAAGGTGGGCTAATTGATGGCTTACCCTTGCTAAAGTCAAAGAATGACATGCTGAAGACAGACGATATGAACGTTCCAGGCAGGAACATGGACCCCAGGAATGTCAGCGTCTTCATAGATGTGCTGTCACGCTTGCTGGCATCTGCTAGACGATGCTGCTGGGCCGCGATTCTGAGACTGAGTCGCGATTCTCTTTGGTCGAGGATACTGAGCATCTAATTAAAACTCGAATCATTAGCACCGTATTACCCAGCCCAGGCCGTCCCGTTTCTACTTACCACTTCCCGCTGGCTCTTCAGCCTCTCGAGGGAAACATGCGCGTAATTCTCGATGCCCGCCAATTTGCCCGCAATGAAATCAAGTCTGCTCAACATACACCGATGAAGCGTCTGCAGCTCACGCTCCGGCTCAGTCACAGCTTCTCTTTCTTTTTGTTGAGAATGATGCATAAAAGCCTGCCAAAACGCATGCGACGCCCTCTCAAGCCTATCTAACGCATTTCGCCAAGCGAGGGGGTTCTTCTGCAGGACTTTGCATTGGCAGTCCGTGAGCTGCTGATTAACCGAATCTAAATCAATGTCCTTCTCGGGGCCGTAGTTGTTGTTGTTGTTGCCGAGCGTAGAGGCCGCGTCCGAAGTGGTGCGGTAGCGCTGGCTGATGGCGCCCTCGAGCTCGCGGATCTTCTCGCGCGCCGCGCGCTGGTCCTCGTCGTTCTTGGACGAGAAGTGGTGCAAGATCAACACGGGGAGTAATAATGGGTGAGCGCATGGCCGCGAGCATGCCGTCAGTTGGTGTAGTAGGTGGCGGATCTCAGCGCACTTGGTCCCGCGGATGTATCCCGATGTGATATTCGTCCGGAAGCAGTATGTGAGCATCAGCTCCCACCCGCGAGTCTTGCCGCGCCATTGCGCGTCGGATTTGCGGAAGATGAGCTCTATTGTGTATGGAACATGTTAGCGATACCACGGTCCGTCTAGGTTCTACACTACCTAGTCGCCACCACTCAAAGCGCTTGCAGGAGGGATATAGCACTTATAATATAAATATTGAGTTACACTTACGCAGCTGCGGATTGCTCGACTCGGTATCAAGACACCACCAAAAGAATGGTCCAACAGCACTCGATGCCTCGAGACCTTGAAAGGGTAATCGCATCTTCCGGATGAGAGACTCATATTTGTCCACATCCAAGGATACCACATTTGAAGCGAACGTCTCCGGTTTCTGAACCTCGAACTGGACACTGTTTAAAGACAACAAATTCTTGTTAATTAACTGAATACCTTTAAGACAATCTGGAAATGAGTAACTGGTTTAACTGCAAAGTAGACTTACACAAGTCGAATACCGTTGTAAAAATGTGAATTAGGTTGCTCTGTGTCCGGCGAGAAACTGCCCTATTATCCATCCCGGTGTTAGTAAGTTAAACAAGTTCACACCAAGCAAGTTTTATTATATGTCTTGCTCTCTATCTCATCGACACCGTAGGGAAGAAGGGTTTCAAGTAGTTGTATAAAAATGAATCATGACCTACCTTGCGGTCAAGAAAGTCCTCGAATTCATCACTGCTCAACGCACGAGTCTTCGCGAAGCAATGTTGTGGATCCTATCACGTTTGCATTATAAGTACCTAGCAATCCAATGATAACAACAAACAAGAATTACCAACACCCATAGCCCACACTGAAATCATGGACTTGAAGGGGGAAAAGAAGAAAAAACGTACCGAGTAGTTCAAGATCTCTAGACAGCTCGTCGGCTCAGGGAGAGCCTTTAGCCTAGCTAGGTGTTCGGAAAAGAGGTACTCGTCCATATCTGTAGATGCTGTATGTATGATACATTTGAAAAGAAGTAATTCAAACAACTGGAGTGCGCCAAATCTGAAGGATGATGATGATACAGAAAAAACGAAAAGGGAGGGGAAGCGGGAATCTCGCATTTGAGATGTCGGCCTTTTAACTTGTGTTTACATAGGCATGTTTTCATGATATGCCTATCTACCTTGCCATCCATCCGTCCGTGTACATACACACATACATACATACATACATACATACATACACACGGATTCCTTTCCGAGGTTGATTTGATGATAGATCTGATTGATGACGATACATAGCTAACCTATCTTGTCTCCGTCTCTGGCTTTACTATACTAAAGTGCCACATGCCTACGTGTTTGTGCAAAAACCTTTTCGTCCTCTCTTTGCAAAGTCGTAGTCATGCGAGCAAGAATACGCAAAATCAGGGATTCTAGATTCTAGTTCGTCCACGCAAGATCCAAGCTGCAGATTTCAGCTTACTTTTACTGATCTATCCTACAAAAGTGTTGTTGTCAAATTGGCCTTACCTGAGAGCCTAGTCTACCAGGTTTATAGGACACCCGCTTCCGAACCAAAGAAAGAAAGTCTGTCTGTCCTGTCAGTCTTGTCAGTCTGCCAGAGAGGAGGCGAGGCGCAGCAGATTTGATGGATCCTTTGGACTAGGTTCGGTTAGTTCGTGGGTTGTCATTATAGTCTCGCGTGTACAGCATACCTGCAATAGCAACGCCAAAGCATCTGATTGACCCGAATTCATTTGCTTGCTGCAGGCTGCAATGCTGGCAATTCCGCGTAATGCTGCTGCATACGTGCTGCCATTTAACTTGAGTTCAACCCGAAATTCCCCCGCATTTTTAGAAAAATATTATTTCATACTCGAAATAAACAAAACTAAGAAAATTTTATGGTCGCGCCACTCAAGCGGTATACCATCTCCGTCGCCGCCGTGAGAATGAGTTGGTCTTGATGATAGGTTCTAGTGTAGGGAATTGAACTACCCTAACCTATGCTGCTGTACTATGTACTTACTTACTTGTACTTACCCACCCACGTTGCTGCAAGTTGACCCTAGCTGCATCTGGCCGTCGTGACTTCAACCAGGGGGTCAACCCCAGTTTTTGCATTTGCCGTTTTTCAAGTCTGATTGGGGGTCAAAAATACGAGGGGACCGGAGATGCTTGACAGTCGGTTGACCCGATAATGAGTTGTGCTCATCCTTCAGTTTAGCGATTTGAGATCTAGAATTATGGATTTCATGTATTTGTGAGCTATCACGAGCCGTCGAAGACCAGGCAACAAATGCCCCAGCCCACCCCCTCTAGATATTCCATCTAAGAGAATAGATATATTCACCCAGCATGAAGACATCGCCCTGTTACGTCAGCAACTATTGCCGTTGCCTAGCTTGGACCATGAAGCCCTCCAACCCCCCAATCAACAAAATCGGTAGGCACTGTGACTGTTCGTCCGTACATTTTGGATTTCCTCAGATCAACCAACAAGATTAAGATGCAGTATTATGATTCTCCCGATACCTCCTCAATACAACTTGCACAGACATGATGAACAGTGGGTATTGAGCCGACGCCGTAAAAATGCATACCGAGACTTCGACAATCACGTTATTGGGCAACCTGGCCCGAACCCCCACAACGCCCTTGTGCCGAAAGAAGAATTCTTAAACTTCTATTTACCAGCAACTTGAAAATCACGGTCGGTTGAAACCTTGCTTAGCCTAGAGCATGTTAATTAGTAACTTGGATGGGAACACGTGGTACTTAGTGCTAGAGTCGGTTACGTACCTTCATTTGTTCTATCCTCAGCTTGAGCTGACTTGTGACTTCCGCCGCCCTTCTCCAACTTTCGGTGCCGCCATTACTAGTGTTGTTATTCGTAGATGATGTTGTCATACCCGAACTTGGGGCTGCTGTGTGGGAAACATCGTCCGACGCGGCGCTTCTGAACCCACGCGCCGGGCTTCCACGCCCACTCGAGCCACTGGCGTATCGCATCTCCGGGCTGATTTTGCTCCGTGGGTAGTTGTGTGGCGCATCGCCGTTCTCCTTTTCTTCGGATAATGTGCTCGTGAAACTCATCCTATTCGACCGTGCACCACCGCTATTTGAATTATCGCGATAGATGCCCCCATCCTCGGGGGCCGGGCTGTTGAGGACAGGGCTTCCCATCCCACCGGAAACGCCAAGCCCCTCGGCTCTACTGAGTGCCCGCTTGAGACGCTCCAGTTCTCGCCGAAGCCTTTCATTGACCTGCTCGGCCGCTTCAGCATCGCTGCGTGCCCGGACAAGCTGTGTTTCCTTCGCCTTGATGCTCAGAACATCTCGCGTATGGTCTTCAATCAGCCCTGCGTTTTGGTTCTGCAACTCTTGTATTTCGGACAGGAACTTGCCCCTTTCTTGACGTAGCTCATCCACCTGTCTCGTCAGGCGCTCATTAGCTGCCCGGAGCTCTTCGAGTTCGGCCCGTTCCATAGCAGTGAGCCCGCTCGAGATCGGAGCCGAGACCTCTGCCGAGGGAGGAGCTGGGGCCGCAGTGGGCTTGGCTAGTGAACGAGCTGCTAGACCACCACGTCCTAGCCCGATGCGTGGCTTGGGAGGCGGCGACGCGGGTATAGGTTCCTCATCTTCTACCGGGGGCGGCGGCGCTGCCGCCCTTCGTGGAGATCCGGCAGCTGGAGGGGCAATACGCCGCTGCGGTGCTTTTAGACCGGATAGCCCGCCTGGTTTCGGCATTCCCACTTTACTGGGTCCGCCGGCGGCCCTGGAGGTTGGCTGTGGCGCAAGGGGCGCCGAATCTGCTGGTGGTGCACTTGTGGCGGGAGCCGCCTTCTTGACACCCGCCGGAGCCTTCTTGAGTCCGCCCCCAACAGGCTTCTTGGGCCCACCCGTTGGGGCTTTCGCTGCTGGTGCTGGCGCTGGTGCTGGTTTGGGCTTGTCCTTGGCCTTGACTTCGGCCTTCTCGAAAAACTCTTTGATTTTTGTTTTCCGAATGTCGTCCAATCCTTCGAGATGGGGATTCATTGCCCGCTCCCCGACAATCTTCATAACAGTTCCCAGCACTTCAGCGCCACCAGATCGAAGGCCCTCACTGGACTCGGATAACAACTTTTTGGCGACATCGACGATACTACCCACTTCCTGCTTGCTGGGGACTTCCCGAGTTGTTCGAAGACAACGAACCAGGAACTTCATTGTACCTTCTTTGACTTGCGGATTTTTATGGCCCAAAAACGCTAAGATATCTTCCATGCACTCACTGAGGCTGGTGGCTAGAAACACCTGGTCGAGTGCGGCACCTAGAGCATCGGCCACAGACTGTTTCTTCTCCTTTAAGCGCTCCATAATAGGGCCCATGACGACAGACCTGTACTTCGAATAACTTTTCCGCAGGCCCTTGGAAAGTACTTCGATGCATTGGGCAGCTTGAGTCACGACAGCGATGTTGGCATCCTTCATGCTCTTGGCTAAGCCTCGATTAATCTCGCCGAAGTCGCCATCTTTAATTCTCGGGACGTTAAGGGCCGCGAAGAGGCCCTCAAGCGCCTCCTTGCGGTCTTTCCATTTAGACGAAGCAAGATTATCGTGAAAGTTGGGAGGGACCTTGGACAGCACATCCTGCGGTTCCGCTAAGTCGAAGGCATCCATTTCGGCGGGCTCCTCGCCGCCATCTTCTTCGTACACATCCTCGCCCTCGGCGCCTGGCGGAGGAGCACGCGCCATGGCTTCTTGCTGTGACCGTAGTAGACGTTCCTGCTTTGGTGGGGCCTCGGCCTTGATCTTCTCGAATTGGGCCTCGAGATCTGATTGCTGTGTTGGTTTCAAGTCACCCCAAAACATAGGTTTCATAGCATCCCGCAGCCAGCGGTAGAATTCAACGGCGAGGTTAGTTGCCTCGGCTCGAACATTCTTATCGGCATGACCAAACGCTTTAGGCAAAATTTTGAGAACTGGTTTTGGATCGACAACTTTACAACCATAGCTATGAAATATGGTTACTAAGGCAGCAAGAGCGGCGGCAATGACTTTGGGTTGCTTCGCAGATATTGCAGGTAGGATATCGTCGACAACTGGAGCAGCGACATCGATCTCGATCAGCAGCAAGAGGGCTTCGATGGAGGACGCTTTTGTTGCTGGACGGGTGGATATGAGACCCTTTTCCACTATAGGAGTGACTACTTGACCACGTGAACGCACACAGTTCTCACGGCCACCAAACTTGAGAAATGCGCAGTAGGCGGCGATGCCATCGGACTGAGCTGCAACGTTGGAGTCGGCAACAGCCCCCTTCCATAGGCTAGGATCCTGGTTGAAAGGGCGAAAGACGGGATCATGCTCATCGGGAGTGAGCTCGAACTGTTTGGCGGCATCTTCGTAGGCTTGTTTGCGAACTTTCCAGATCTGGGAAGCGGTCAAATGGGTAAGTACATGTTTATTGACGTATTGACTCGGTTGAGCTGGGTGAAAAAGTATAATGAAGAAACATCCGCGTGCGCACCTTGTGTACCCATCGTTCCGTTAATGGCAGAGAGCTGTAATCTGGCTCCCCGTCGGCCATGGCGGCAGACTGTGCTTTGTTGCTATTGTTGTTATTGGTGTTCCCTGTGTTGGGGAGTAGTAAAGTTTCGTTGTGATTGGGTATTCGCAGTGAGTTCGGTGCTAGTATTGGCGCTGGTACTGGTACTGGTAGTAGTGGTGGTGGTGGTGGTGGTGGTGTCGACGTTGGGCTAAGGGCGTAGTAGATACGGTGATCAAAATCGGACTCGGAGGACTTATTGTTTTTCTTATTTCTGCTCCGTTTTGGTGTTAAAGTTGAGGTTACTTTTCGAACCAGCTTGGGCAGGAAAGGAGTTCTGGGGCGTTGGCGGGGCATTCTTCTTGGATCTGTTTGGGGGTAGGGCAGAAGACAACAGTGGTAGTAGGTACCCCTTGTCACTCGGCAACAGGGGTACTACAATCTGGAGTACCTATTACGTATCGTAGCTTGGGTCCTTTCTATCTACATAGTACACGCCAACAATGCCAATGACAATGGCAATGACGATTCGTCTACCAAACAAAAGGTAGGTAGGTAGAGAGAGTGTGTGCTACCCAGACTAGAACTACTAGCATAATAGGAAGATACGTTACGTGTGAATCTCTGGAAGTTTAAATTTGTAGGGGCACATGGTGTAGTTATGCGCAAGCTTTGAAAAAGCGCATAGCTGTCCCGTGACTGAAGCAGACAACCTCAGGTTACTACTGCTAAACTGCAAATGCAGGTTGATACGTGATATACATAGGTAGTATGCAGATAAATATAAAGCCTGGAAGGAGGGGAGTAATCGCGCCTACCAGCAAACGCACCTTATGCTCGTACCTTGTCCAGTCAAAGAAAGTAGGGAGGTACCTCACCTAATCCCCGACGCGAAGTCTGAGTCTAAAAGATGTTTGCTACCAAAGCGATACTTGAGCTTAGCAACAATCTTGAAACACTTTGACCGCGGCTCAAGGACCATGTTAATGTTAGGGTTACCTACAACTCTGCTTTACAGTCGCTTATATATTGACTGGTATCTTTGTCAAGGGTGCAAGTATGATAGGGATCAGGAGCAAGTCAGCTGGGACAGATGAAATCATATGGCAATTATGTCACAGCTATTTATTTATATTCTTCGTTTTTGATAGACAACGATGTACATGATGATAAGCTGCACCCAAACTAGCATTTCATCAGAATGCTAGCAGCCTACTATGTACATATTAAGATACATAATGCACGCAAATGCGTCATACCTGGTTATCAAATAAAAATTACAGTATCATTGACATTGGTGTGTGTACAGGTTTATTAGCACCTTTTCTGGCGTTCTCGTTAATTGGACTTCAAAGTCGCTTGGCGCTATGTACTAATACTCGCACCGTCCCCTGTTACCAATTGAGGGGGCGGGGACATGTTGGTGTTCTGGTCGATGGGGCAACGATACTACTACCTAGCCTCTAGGCCGGTACTTCTAGGTACTATCTTACCTTGGAACGTAGGCAATTTGTATGTATGCTGTAAAGCCTGTACTTACCTATAGGCTTGTGTAACCCCCATGTTCCTGCTACTGGCCGAGGTGCGGCTACCTTATATACATACCTATGTATTCTGGACCTAACCTAGGCAAGTGACTAGCTACATGTAATTGCTAGGAATTAATCGATAATTTACCTGGGTTGGCCCTAGCACACAAGTGGCATGCATACCGTACCGTCTTGTCAAGACTCAAAGCAGACTGTCAAACATCACCTCACTCTTATCTGCTGTTTTACATGCGAGTTGTCTGGGACAGTTCCCTGGAGCCAGTTTCAACACCTATCGCACTACCTGCATACCTACTTATTTAAGTATCTGGTGCCGGATGAGATATCAGCCTAAGCAGAGACAGCGCATCTTATCGCACGGGGTTTGCTATAACCACCCAACTGACAACAATACCTACCATATATTAGGAGCAAGTGGTTGAAAAGTAATCTAGACTGCTATTAGCACCGATCGAATCCTCCCGACATATACGCACCGGCACGCTCGATCTGCGCTTGACGGCATACACAGGCTTTACTACGTAGCAAGATTGCGAACCGGGAGGCACTTCATCCACCAACAGCAGTTCCCTTTCCCGAGCGCTTTTGCGGTGTTCGTTTGTCAACTTGCTTCGCTTCCAACTACATTTCCTAGTCCACCTATCAACCGACCGACAGCCAACCCGTCTGAGGTGAAACCGTCTCAATCAACCTTTGTTCTTGACTGCTGCCACCTACCCCTTCCTAAGAGGCGGTCAGCCAACATCCCCATACGAGGGGTCTATATGTGAATACTGCCCGTGTCCGATTGAGCAGGCATATCCTGATGTCGCTAGGCTTGTCACCACGCATGTCTGTGAACAGTGCTAGACCCCGCCGAAGATGACCCAAATACTTACCTCGCGGCAAGCTGAAGAGCTGTATGGACAACCCTCCTTTTTGTATCATTCATGTAAGGATAACGTTGTTACTAACCAAAGCCAGACACAAGGCCATTATTGCCTACCTGGCCTCGAATAATCTTGTCGATACTGCGACTACATTACGCAAGGAACTTAACCTGGGCGACAGTTTTGATGACACCACAGCCAAAAAGTATGAAGGACTACTTGAGAAGAAATGGACAAGCGTCGTGAGATTACAAAAAAAGGTACCAGCTCTTATATTTGTGTACTTGTCGTCTACCGCACTTGGCTAACTTGCCTTGTTTGACCTCCCTTAGATTATGGACCTGGAATCCAGGAACTCTACATTGCAATCTGAATTAGATAGTGCCACCCCGACTTCACTCTCTCGCAAAAACCAAGACCCGACAAGCTGGCTTCCGAGGTCACCTGCTCGTCATACCCTACAATCCCACCGCGAACCAATCACATGTGTTGCTTTTCACCCTGTATTCTCCTCTCTGGCTTCTGGCTCTGAGGATTATACCATCAAGATCTGGGACTGGGAGCTGGGAGAGCTGGAGCGAACGATCAAAGGCCATACTAAGGCCGTCCTAGACGTCGATTTCGGTGGACCTAGAGGAGGGACTCTTCTGGCTTCTTGCTCAAGCGATCTTACTATTAAATTATGGGATCCCTCGGATGAATACAAGAACATTCGGACGCTGCCGGGTCATGATCATAGCGTTAGTGCCGTTCGATTCATACCGTCAGGTGCTGCTGGGGCGCCGAGCTCTGGGAATTTACTCGTATCTGCATCGAGGGATAAGACATTGCGTATCTGGGATGTATCTACCGGCTACTGTGTCAAAACCATTCGTGGACATGCAGATTGGGTCAGAGATGTATGCCCGTCACCTGATGGGCGGTATCTACTATCAGCCGGAAACGACCAGACTGCACGCCTCTGGGACGTGTCTCTGGCCAACCCCGAGAGCAAGCTCACGCTGATCGGCCATGAACACACGATTGAATGCTGCACACTGGCTCCCGCGTCGGCTTACCAATACCTGGCTCCGCTTGCCGGTCTGAAAAAGTCACCACCCACATCAAGTGCCGCCGAGTTTATGGCAACCGGATCCCGGGATAAGTCTATACGTATATGGGATGCCAGAGGAAATTGTATCAAGGTGCTGAATGGACACGACAATTGGGTGCGAGCCTTGGTATTTCACCCTGGCGGCAAGTATCTTCTCAGTGTTGCCGACGATAAAACGCTGCGGTGCTGGGACCTGACCCAGGAAGGGAAATGTGTGAAGATCCTTGGCGATGTGCATGGCCATTTCGTCTCATGCTTGCGTTGGGCACCAGGCATTGTGCGAGAGCCAGCTACAAATGGCAATCCCGATGGCTCCAATGGTGCTACGAATGGCATATCCAAGCTGGGTTCTACTACTCCTGATGTTCAAATCAGATGTGTGATCGCAACAGGAAGTGTCGATTTAAATGTGCGGATATTTGCAAATTGAAGAGATACTTGCTAGAGATCTGTCACCTGTCACACCTACCAGGCACCTCTGCCATCGCCGATGTCTCTACCGTCCCTTCTTACAAACACAAGCCAAGAGAACAAAATTTCAGCCAGGCCTTGCCCTTTACCCTCGAGGCCTAGAACACGCCCTGTTTTCGGGATCGATGTGCGCTATTGCATGCATGGCCCTGGCATAGCTGTAACAAGTAGTTGAACAACCAAGATTCTATGTCAGTGTATCAAGCGGAGCAAGGGGTATATACTATCATGTTACCCGTTTACAAAGGTTGGCACAATATTAGGTGTATTTCTCGAAGCGTAGTCTTGACTGACTGTGAATTATAGGAGTTATATCGCAAGCAATAGTAGATACCCATCCATAGCCTGTTGGCATTACTTTGATTGCCACGACTTATAATCTCAATTCCATGCATCAGAGTCTGCTTCCACCTTTCAACATGTGATTGATGGTAGTTATAGGCAGGCATATAGACACTGGGCACGATGTGCTTCAATGTGAAGCTAGGTTTATGTATTAGTGTCGTTGTTGGTACATACCAGACAGGGGGATGGGCCACGGCACCTGGCACATGGGCACACCACTTCTCCAAGACCCCCTCACAAGCTAAGCTACTTCCTCTTAAGTTCAATCTGTTAAGGACGACAAGGCCGGAATCCCAAGCGTTCAAATAAGATTGGACAAGGTAGACGCTTGTCACGTTACATTTAATCCTCCTTCGTCGAGTATGGAAGACAGGGAGTATCTCCTAGAGTGGGGGGGCTTAGGTGGGGGGTTCAATGCTAGGTATATCAATATCTTACGTATGGACGAGTTCATGAAGGCTTCAGCCAGATCATTGTCTTCTGGTCGTCACCGTACGTAGAGGAACAGTACATGTAAGGAAACATAAGATCATGTATGGAGGCAAATTACTATTCTTACCTGGAGCTGTTGCTGCATCGCTCCAACTTCTCCCTCCTGCAAACCTCGTTTCCTCTAAGCCTGGAGTTGGGTTTTCCCTAGATGGCACTTCACCTACGGTGTATATTACCGGTAACTTAGCTTCAAGGCGTGATACTGGTGGTCTTACTTTAATCCCCCCAACTGGGCTCCAATTCGCACAGACGTTTATCGGCGACTTAAACGAGGCATCCGGAAGGCAGTGGACACTACAAGTTGGCAAAGCCCCGCCAAGTGCTACTGGTATTATTGTTTTGGAAGAGCTCGATGCAGACCCCAAGTCGCCATCGTTCTCTTACGAGAATGGCGAGCCTACAGAAGAAGCTTATGAGTTAGAAACCGCACATGGACGTGCTGTTATTCGCGGCACTGGAGCCCGGGGGATGTGGTGGGGGACGCGGACGCTGCTGCAGCAGTTAATCATTTCAAACTGGTCTTCTTTGCCGGCCTCACGAATCACAGACTCCCCTGCTTATGCCACTCGCGGCTTCATGCTCGATGCAGGGAGGAAATGGTATGCTCCATCCTTTCTGAAAGAGCTCTGTACCTACGCATCTTTCTTCAAGATGTCTGAGTTCCAATACCACACGAGCGACAACTATCCACTGAATCGTGGTCATAACGACACATGGAACGAGGTGTATGCGCAGTTCTCTCTCAGACCAGAAAGCGAGGAGTTGCAGGGGCTTATCCAGCGCAAAAACGAAACCCTGACGCGTGCCGAGTTTGAAGACTTGCAACAGCACTGTGCCTCTAGAGGCATAACCGTCGTACCAGAGATCGAAGCACCTGGCCATTGCCTTACCATTACCAAGTGGAAGCCTGAGTTGGCACTTGCCAAGAAGGACCTGCTGAACCTAACACATCCCGAAGTAATTAATCCCTAAGCTTACTAGTTGTTTCTCTTATTTCTTCGTATCCTAGTACGAATAACTTGCTAGTTCTGCGTTCCTCATAATTTAAATATCATTCACTAACTTCATATTGGATAGAGTATCCCCACGGTCAAAAAGATATGGAAAGAATTCCTTCCTTGGTTTCAAACCAAGGAGGTGCACATCGGGGCCGACGAGTATGATGCCACACTTGCTGACGACTACATATCCTTTGTAAACGAGATGTCGACCTTTGTTTACCAAACAGCCGGTAAAAGAGTCAGAATATGGGGGACTGAGGAGCCATCCCAAAACCTCACAATTATGGACAACGTAATCATTCAGCATTGGCAGTATGGGCAGTCGGATCCAGTGCAACTCCAGACCAATGGCTACGATATGGTCAATTCAGAGGACTGGTGGGCTTATATGAGTATCAAGAACGATCATATGCCTATCCTTCCCGCGCCTTATCCTCAGTTCTTTAATGAATCTCGCATTATGAATTTCGGGGGCCGTACTGGATGGCAGTGGGAACCAGCATTATTCAACCCCTTCAATCTAACGGAGCAGGTGCCATCAAAATCACAGAAGAATAAGGGTGCCATCCTCGCCGCATGGAATGACAATGGACCGGATGCCTCAACCCAGCTGGAGGCCTACTATGCCATGCGCCGAGGCATTCCACTTGTGGCAGCCAGAGCCTGGAGTGGCAGCCGAGGCCGGGCGGTCGAGACAGGAACTAAAGACGCGTCCATTACTTTCCTGTCGGCTCAGGCACCAGGGCAGAACCTCGATAGGAAACTATCGGACATTAAGCCCAATCGCGCCGGTGAGCTAATTTCATGGACACGTAGAAATAGGGCCGATGGTAAAGCTATCAAGTTGGGGTATGGGAGCAAAGGGATGAACTACACCTTATCCCTAGCGGTCACGGGCCCATTCACACTTTCCTCGGCGGATGTGACCCTGAGCCTCTCAGATTCTGGTGTTCTTGCATTCAATGCCGACGGGTATGAATACCCGCTACGTTCTGTTTCCGAACGGAGTGGGTTCGATAGTGGGCTTCCAGGTCGTATATGGACTAACGAGACAACTGTAAGTCTGACTGGGAAAATCCTAAAACGTTTCCTTCTCTCACTCGCACCCCGGAGCAGAACATATTCCTTTGTTATCGTTTATGTCAGGGAAGCACTACGTTCTCGTAGCTACCGGCTTCCAAGGCAGTATCTAGGGAAAAACCTGCTGACAATTCTCAATCAAGTCATCACATGAGGTAGTCTCGATTGCAACGCCGGCCGATATCACTATAACGGGTGACATGATAGGCGGTAGCCGTGTCTGGGTCAATGGGGTGTTTAAGGGTCGGTTTGAAGTTTTTGTTTTTGGAGGGAAGAATACACTCTTTAGCTGGAGCCAAATGGCCTTTGTCGCCCCTCTTGACCGACTTGAGGGCAGCATACAGAAGTTGGTTTTGCGGGACGGTATACACGCGCCAAGAAAAGGCTGCAATTCGAAGGCCGGCAGGGTCCAAAGACTATAGGGATATTAATAGTATACCTATTGCACTTCGCAAACTGGCTGTCGGCGAGGTGAGTCCAAATATAGGAGATAGCTAAAGACATCTAGGTTACCTAGGGACAAGAGCTCAGATTCTCCTACTTACATGTAAACCCTTACGTGTCAATGTACCTTGCCTGTCCTAATATGTAACCAGGTATGTATTACCTATAAGGCACAAGTAAGTACACTGTCTGGTTGTTCACGTATTCATAAATCTCATTCATAAGCGGCAGAGGGCTTCCGAGAAGAGCTGCTGTCTTTCTTCTACCACCGTGGTCAAGTAAAACATGCGCCTTCTTGTGTGGCGTTACTAGGCATTGCATCTCCCCAACTTTGATCCTTCGAGCTCTGAACTCATTGTTGTGCTGCATACACATCACCTTCAAATGATCTGTCCCTTTAATCACACAGACAGATTGAGCAATTTAATCCCGCAGACGTCAATGTGCTGTTGCCCCTGTACATTACAGATTAACTGTGAAAACTTTCTTGTGGTGACTCGATCATTCATATCAGGTTACTGTTGCAACTAACAACCTAGGCTAACGAACATCAATAATCCTGCGAGTATATTTAGCATTGAAGCACGTAGCTTCTGTTAAGCAGGTACTTCGTCCTTGTCTTATCGGAACCACCTAACGGCGCATGTGGGCGCCACATGGCCTACTAGGGACCCATTTAGCGGTCTGAGTTACAAAAATAGGCGCCACTGTATTCTGTAGTACCTCCTCAAGTCTGTCGTGATGTAAGCAAGTGCCTTGAAGAGGTAGGTAAGGTAGGCACTGTAGTGGTCTTGTTGCACGCTGTTGTGAGCAGGTAACAGTTCCCACTTCCTTAACCGCCCAACGACTTGTTTGCGTGTGTTTATCTTGGAACAGATCGTCCTCATTCCCCTATTCCTTCAACTGCTGTGAGAACCTACATAGCCTAGATACCGACCTTATTACTACACATATCTTCTAGAAACCTGTAACCGCGGAAACCTAATGCGACGAGGTAACAACTGTTGCTCTTAAAGCACCAGACTCAGTCATTCTTTGGTTGTCATTCTCTCCAGGGTACCTGTTCCTCTACGTGGTGTGCAGGCAGCGCAGCTCTGGGGGGCAGTGAACAACTCGTTAGCGTCTATTAGGTATTCTTCCCCCAGTTTATTGCTAGAGAAATACCTGAATCAGCAGCGACCCACGACATAATCCAATAAGCCCCCTTCGTTCGCTGCCCGACCACATGCTGGTCGACATCATCCACACATAACTCGGCTCGAGACCCGACCACTATTACGAATCTCCCTACAAACCCACATTCGACTAATTCGCTACTTACTTCATGAACCTACGGCGCAGCCCTCAGCAGACCAGGCTAGTAAACTTTAAATTCACCATCACAACATAGAGCCCTCGGCCCGGGTCGAGCCATACAGCGTACTGCCCGCAACATTGTATTCATTTATCTCAGTACCGGGGCATCTAGAATTTGCCGACCCAGCCCACTCAGGTCGTGAGGGGGGAAAAACAATCGTCAGCCTGCAAGCTCACACTAGACTGCAGCAGACGCACGAGCTCAAACACTCCTTAGAACCTACCACTGCAGTTCCTTACGAGCGACGGGACAGACCCCGCGTATGCCGCCGACCAGACACCGCGTCGTCGCTTTGATCCGCCCTTCGGTCTCCCCGCCCACTTTGCTTATTTCGCCTATTTCGGGTCGGCCGTGGCATCGCCTAACCGGTGCACCGACCGGTCTCCAGAAGTGTCATAATGTTCTGGAGATTTGGCGGTTACGCCAACATCTCCACTATTGATACTATCCTCGACAAGACCGACTTCCAACTCGAAGATTTACTAGACGAGAGCGACCTGATCCAGGAGCTGAAGCAGCACAATTCAAAGCTTCTCGAGTTCCTACGTCAAGACAGTGTTCTTGCTAAGCTCCTCGACTATGTAGTTGCTCCTAAGCTCGAGCCCGTAGAGAGCGCGGAAGACGATAACCATGACGAAGATGCTGGCAAGAAGGGTAGGTCCCTGGGCTTGCCCTTCGGTCGACCCCGCGCCTCTTCGAGGGCTACAAGCGACGGCAATGGCAGCGAAGAAGATGAAATCGAGAAGAAGCGCAACCGATATGCTTATGTTGCAGCCGAAGTCTTATCCTCCGACAACTGGTCTATCTACGAGTCACTTATGGAAAACCGCCAGCTACTAACCAACTTCTGGGGGTTCTTAAAGCGTCCTTCCCCGCTCGATCCACTACAGGCCAGCTACTTCACCAAAGTTAACGAATCCCTTTTTGACAAGAAGACTCACGATATGTTGGATCTGCTCAAGTCTTTGGATAATGCTGTTCCTGATATGCTACGTCACGTCGACTGCCCCATGATTATGGATCTGCTGCTTAAGATCATTAGTCTCGAGAGGACTGATGACGGGCAGGGGATAGTCGAGGTATGACGCTTTTCTCTCTCTTTGATTTGTTTCTTTATCCTTGCCTTTTTTACAGCCCCCCTACTAACAGTATCCATAGTGGCTCTACACGAAGGATGTCATGCCTACGCTACTTTCCTTTCTCGGACCGGAGCATAGCTGGGCCACACAAACCGCGGCCGGAGACTTTATTAAAGCCATCATTACAGTCTCTGCAAACGCCTCGCAAAACGAGCAGGCTTGCATTGGCCCTAATGAGCTCACCCGCCAACTTGTTTCAAAACCTTGTGTGGAGAAGATAATCGGTTATATGCTCGGCGGCGGGAACCCTTTGACAGTTGGCGTCGGTATTATCATCGAGGTGATTCGAAAGAATAATTCTGACTATGATCCTGATGTCGGTGTCGACGCCCTCGCCCAGCCGTCCAGCCGTGACCCTATCTATCTTGGCACTCTCCTGCGTCTGTTCGCTGAACATGTCCCAGATTTCATGTCATTGATTCTTAATGCCCCGGCGCAGAAGCAGCGGCTGGACTCTACTTTTGGGGATAAGATCGAACCTCTAGGCTTCGACCGATTCAAGACTTGTGAACTTATGGCCGAGTTGCTGCATTGCAGCAACATGGCACTTCTCAACGAGGTGGGCTCGGAGCAGCTGATTGCACAGCGGGACGAGGACCGACGCCGTCTGCGTCTTGACGGACGCCTTACCGCTGCGCGAACTGAGGAGGTGCAATCTTCCGAGGATCTCACCATGCGCTCTCGCCATTCTTCACCTGATGACAATCGCCGGCTCGAGGTCACAAACGCATCCGATGATGACGGCTTTGAAGAGGTAGCACCATCTGGAGAGATGACCGAAGACACTTCACATGAGTTCGTCAAAGCCGAAGACGAAATTCCAGTTATCGGTTCTGCTTCCTTCCTTGACAAGGACGACGATGACTTTGTAGACGAACCTCTCAGTTCTCCGCGACTGAATGTTCATGATTCAAACTCGGATGAGCAGCAGTTTGAAATCCCTGAACTTGTTGTTGCTCCCTTGTCGCCAAAGAAGCAGACAAGAAAGGAGCCGGAACCAGAGCCAGAGTCGGCGCCATCACCACCTCCCCAGCCAGTAGACAAGGTGGACAAGGATTCCGCGTCGAGTGCCGCTACTAACACAACCCAAACAAGCAGTGCAATGCCCCAGGACGGCGTTCAAACAAGCATGATCGAAATCTCGCCTGAGAAAGCGACAGTGGAGGAACCTTCCACCTCGGTAAAAGAGGAAAACTGCGAACAAGACGATGCGGCCGAGGCTGGCATAGAACCTGCGTCGGATCATCAAAAAGCAAAAGCTCCAAAGGCCGAACAAATTCCCTTTAATGACCAAGAGACGAAAGCAGAGCTGCCAACCAAAGATGAACAGGCCCCCGGCAATAACCCAACTTCTGGTTCAACAGCCCAGGCAGTTCCAGGCTCGTCTGACCCAGTTGTTGGCGATTTCTTGAAGATGCAGTTTGTCGAGAACAATGTTGTTCCAACTATCTTGGTAATATCTCTCTATTTACTAGAAACGTTTTGGCTGAAATTTTGAATTAACAAGCTGTCCAGTCATTCTTTTTTCGATACCCTTGGAACAACTTCCTCCACAACGTGGTCTACGATATTGTTCAGCAAGTTTTCAATGGGCCAATGGACCGTAGTTTCAATCCTGGCCTTGCTATTTCCTTGTTCGAAGCTGCAGATATTACAAATGCGATCATCAACGGACAAACCGCTAGCGAAACGTCTCAGACGCAGAGTAGGACTCGGATGGGATTTATGGGACATTTGACCTTGATTGCCGAGGAAGTCGTGAAATTTACGGAACGAAATCCCCCAGAACTTCTGTCTGACGTCGTCCTCGACCGGGTTATGAGCCAAGATTGGATTAACTACGTTGAAGGCGCCCTGGCTGAGACACGAGAGAGAGACAATGCCATCCTGGGCGGCGTTCGACCAGAAGTTGCTATGAGCAACAGAGCGCAGATGGGTGGCAGCGGTCTTGGGGGCATGGGACTCTCTTCCCTCGGACTCGGCGGTGGCCAGACCGGCGGATCGAATGCCCTTGCCGAAGCCGGTCTTAATGGCGGCGGCAATGCAATAGACTTGCCAGACCATGGTAGTGGTAGTAGTCTTGGTCCTTTTAGTATAAGCTCGGGTCTACTGTCCGGGTCTGGGTTTGGAAGTTCCAGTGACGAAGATGAAGATGAAGCCGAAGAGAACGAAGAGGATGTGAATAACGAGGTTAGTGGTACCCCTATTATATTGTGAGCAGTACGCCGAGTATACCCCCACAATATTCAGGTTTTGTTGCCCCTGTGAGGGCTTCTGGAGGCGTTATAGTCCTTGTCTATGCGAGATGTAAGAATCATGCTCGGGGATAGGCCACATTTCTATTTTAACCTTTCGCTCTGGAGGTAACCCATCTGAGCACAGTTGTTCTTGACCTCCTCAAGTCATCAACTTTGTACTTTCACAGCACCTATTACAAGTGACTTTAGCTGACTTAGGACCAGTTTCGTGCATATACGGATCCGCTAAATGCCTCGTCTTCCTCGATGAATCCGCCTTCTATCCCGCCACCTCCTCCACCACCACCTCCGTTAAACATCCCACCTTCGCGGGCTCGACTGCAGCTAGCCGCACGTCTCGCCATGCACCAGAAGAACACAGCAGCTGCTTCAGGACAATCTACCAGTGAAAACGGCGAGGAACGGGATGATGCAAAGCAAGGCCAAGGGGGAGACAGAGCCCTTCGTAACCCCTTTGAAGATGACTGTGACGACGATATGGACGAGGATAGTGATGACGGTATTGGCGGAGATGGCGACGAACCGAACGATTGGGCTTCCAGGATTTCGCGGCGCTGGTGGCATAGCACGTTACGGAGGGAACAAGAGAGGTTTGGAGACGGCCGTGACGATTCTGACTCGGATCGAGAGGACCAGGCTGAAGGGGACGATGACGATGATGAGTTTGGCGATTTTGCCATGCCCGAGACGGACAAAGATAACGATCAAAGTAAGGCTGGAGTGATTGTTAAACCTCTCCCCGTCCACCCGCCGCCTCATAACCCTAAGAGTTCAGCTTTCACGAGCCTTTGGCCATTTGGCTCCAAGGAGCAGCCAAAGGGAGATGAGGTCGTAACTGAGCAGGCGGGTGGGCCCACGGACGATGATGACAATAACGACAAAATCAAGGCAACACACGAAGCTAAACGTAGGACGAGCATCGAAGACCCTGATGAAGACGAGGTGGTCCTCTAGGAGCAGACCCCCAAGACTACGGCAGATGCTAACGACAGCTTTGTCCATGTCCGCCGACATCGTAGGCATCGTGACACATCCTACCAGTACCTTTCGCGACGCTGAGGGGCCAGCCATGCAGTGATGAAGTGCCTCGACGTTGGCTGCTTCAAGGTGCTGGCCACGTGGACGTCTTTACGAAATATGGGATCACGGTATCATGGAGAGCATGGATCAAGTAGTTATGAAGGTGTATGTTTTGTACTATAAGAGACACGTGGGTCTTACAAGGTTGTTGTTTTGTCTACTTGGACAGCAACCTACTTTGTACAATAAGACAAAAAACTGCTATTAAACCATACATGTGTCTAAGAGTAGCCATCTGTGATATTTTCTTCATCGGCCTAATTTTCGCCACAAAAAGGGGGATGTCCACGTTAACCCTCCTTAACTTCGCAGTTATGCTGGAAGTCGTTGTGAATAGAAGACAGGTATGCACAGCTAGACCATGGTTTTCAAAGATCCAGAGCCTCACTTTCAATTCTGAAGTCCTGCCAATACTTCTTATTCAGGGGCAGACCAGTGCAGGAATTGTCTCTTACAGACCGCATGTCTCTCCTCTCTATGTCCCACATTTTTGAAGCTCTGTGCAAAGTACCTTCTAAACCAGTAAGACTTATTATCGGGTTAACCGTAGTATCAACGTAGATGGCAAGAAATGGAACCCCTTTAGTTGAATAGATTTCTCGTTTCCCCAGTGGTATTCAACTATCCATTCCCTCACACTAGGTTAGGGCGTTTACAGATTTCGACCTTCTACCCACCAAACCTACAAAGAACAAAGGTTGGCGTCAGATTATCTCAGTTCTGGTCAACAATACCAATTATACATCTTGGGGTGTTGGTAAGACATTCTCGTACCGAGACTACCATACCATGGAGGAAGACCGAGCTCAGGCAGACCTGGGCATTGCCGCAGATATTGAGGAGGCTCATGCCCCGCCCCCGCCTGAACCTTCGCTCAAGCAACCCAAGAAAAGGTTCGTTGGGCGGCGGACAGCAGCAGCAAGAAATGCGGGAAGTGAACAGACAAGTGAAAACAGCGGCACCATCCAAGGTATGAGCAAATCTACTGTAAAGGGTCATTATACGCTTAGTAGAAAATCGACTAAAAATTGCACCAGTCTCACAACCAAGGCGACCACCTAGGTTACTAAACCAGGTACCCCCAGAGATCTTGGATGATCCGGAGTTGAAAGAGGCAATCGCACTACTACCAGCAAATTATTCTTTTGAGATCCCCAAGACGATCCATAGGATACGCTCATCCGGCGCTAAAAAGGTTGCTCTTCAGATGCCCGAGGGCCTTCTCTTATTTGCCACCACAATATCCGACATCCTCACTCAATTCTGCCCGGGGATTGAGACTCTCATAATGGGAGATGTTACCTATGGCGCCTGTTGTATTGATGACTACACGGCCCGGGCCTTGGGATGCGACCTTCTAGTCCATTATGCGCACAGTTGTCTCATACCCGTGGATGTTACTAAGATCAAGGTCTTGTATGTTTTTGTTGATATTAGTATTGATGCTGGACACCTTCTAGCCACCATGGAACGCAACTTCGCGCCGCCGAAGACGATCGCCATAGTGGGCACTATTCAGTTTAATGCGACCATCCATGGGGTTCGGTCAGCGCTAGAGAAGGCCGGCTTCAAGGTGATAATCCCACAAATCGCGCCACTGTCCAAAGGTGAAATACTGGGATGCACCTCGCCTCGTCTGTCGGACACGGAGAACGTCAACCTGATCCTCTATCTCGGAGATGGTCGTTTCCATTTAGAGAGCATTATGATCCACAACCCAGCCATACCAGCGTATAGATATGACCCTTACTCCAGAAAGTTAACCCGTGAGACCTACGGCCATGAGGAAATGCAGAACCTGCGAAAGGATGCTATCAAGACAGCGAAAGGGGCAAAAAAATGGGGTCTTATCCTGGGATCGCTCGGTCGCCAAGGCAATCCGCACACGATGACCCTGATCGAAAATAAACTGAAGTCGATGGGTATTCCTTGGGTCAACCTGTTGCTCAGTGAAATCTTCCCCGGCAAGCTCGCGATGATGGCCGACGTAGAATGCTGGGTGCAAGTGGCCTGTCCCAGACTAAGCATCGACTGGGGCTACGCGTTTCCCCGGCCACTCCTAACGCCTTATGAGGCTCTTGTGGCCCTGAACGAAAGGCAGGACTGGACAGAGAGCGGCGTCTACCCCATGGACTACTATGCCAGAGAAGGGCTAGGAAGGACAAGGGATGTTAAGGTATCCAGTTGAGATTATTGCCTCGATCGGGAATCGGGACAACAAGAAAACTATCGGCGGTCACATCTGATGCGTATATCTCTACCTCCAGGTCGGCAGGCTCGGGGACCGGTCGTGTCTGCGAGCTCACCAGCCCGTTTGGAGACCGGCTATGCAGATGAATCCATTCACGGACCTCGACCAAGTCCGAGTTTAACACGCGTACCCCGGTGAGTCACTTGGCCGTCTCTACTTAAAGATGTAGTGTAACCGCTATTCTGCCTCCTTTTGGGCAGTGAGGCTTTTCCGCTGGGATACGACGATACGATGTGTAGTCACATTGGACTAGACAGTGCATCAAGCGCATGTTACATAAACGAGAAATAAGAAGGTCGGGAGTAAGATCTCACAGCAAAAATTCCTGTATCTTTCACTGCTTCGTTCATCCCCCCCTACGATATTACACCGTCACAACACACCAATACGACTACGTGAGACACGTATTGCTAGCCCTACTGAGTCTCGCCTCAGCTATATAGTATGCACTTCTACGGCGCATGCCCAATCCAGATCCCTAGAACGCAGTCATCAGTACTTGGCTGTCACTATCTCTAGGTGCCCAGAGTACACTAGACCGAGATACCTTAGAGTCACGATGCAGTTAACATGGGGTTGAATTCTATGTGATTATCTGATGATCTGATAACTTTATGACAGGGGTCCTTAGTTCGGACAGCCTCGGCGATATGTGTGGACAAAGGAATGCGCTGTGGCTCCGATGCATGGCTTTTATTTCAACGCTATATGTGGAATGCAGAGAACCCGGTATAATCCAGTCAATCGGCGTCAGACTATGCTCGAAAAGGTCGGTATTGACCAATAGCATTAGTCATTGTCAATGTGTGTGTCATCGCCGTTGCCAAAGTAGATGCCGGACCCCTACTCGTCACATCGGCCGAGCCCTCGGACATAATGTGAGTATGCAACGTTCGACATGTTTGACACTCGGAAATCCAACTGTCGACTTAAAAGAGCGTCGCAAAATCGACATCAACTAACTATCCCAGACCGCAAGATGCTTTCGGTGTACGACAAAACCGTTAAGCCAATGCAGGTGGTTTTCGAGACGCGCGTAAGAGATTACGAGGACACACAACAGGGTATTCCAGTAGTAGGACATAAGACTCGTTGTCCAAAACAGCCCCTTTCGCCATGCCTATAAAAGAGTTCACAGTCCACGAGCTTCGTCTTCTTCTCGGACTCGGGCACCACACAGACGACTGCGAGGCTTCATCATCATCATCATCATCATCATCATCATCATCAGATCCAGAATCAGCATCGAAAAATCCGTACTATAACAACCAAGATGTCTACTCAGGGGCTTGCATTCAACAACGACGATCGTTATCAGAACAAGGTCTGCTCTCTTTCCCCTTTTCTCTTGCTTGGCCCCTGGTACTTTATCGAGTCATATCGATGTGATATATATCCAACGAAGACGTCAAACTAACGTTGTGGAAATCGCAGACATGGACAGCAGTGGACGCATACACCCAAGAGCGGGTCCACCCTCCGACCAAACCCAACCACCAAGTCCTGCTCGACGCGCTGCGTAACTCGCGGGACAAAGGGCTTCCCGACATCGGGACCGCTCCCGTGATAGCGAAGCTGTACTCTCTTCAATGCAAGGCCAACAAGACACGCCATGCGCTGGAGATCGGTACGTTGGGGGGCTATACTTCGATCTGGCTCGCTACGGAGAACCCAACTTTGCAGGTCACCACCATCGAGATCAACGAACATCATTGCAATGTCGCGCAGGAGAACCTCGAGAATGCAGGCGTTGCTAACCGCGTCGATATCCGCCTTGGCGCCGCTCTCGACGTCCTACCGCAATTGAAGGCAGAGATTGAGGCTGGGGCTAAACCACCCTTGGGATTCGTGTACATTGATGCGGATAAGATGAATAATTGGAATTACGTGGACCGCGTGATCCCGCTCTGTGAAAGCGGTGCGTGTATCTTTGTCGATAATATTGTCCAGGATGGCAAACTGGTCGATCCTGAGAACAAGGATCCAATGACCCTCGGAGCGCGACATGTTGTCGATATGGCGGGGAAAGATGATCGAATCGATTCCATGGTTCTGCAGTTCGTCGGCGAGAAGGGGTATGATGGGATGGTCATTGCTGTTGTGCGATGAAGGGGATTTGTTTTACGTACTTGCCTTGCTTTGCTTTGCCTTGCCTTGTTTGTTAAGAGGGCAGATGGTGGATGGATAGACGAGGCTTAACTTTCTTTTACCACTGTTATCAGATGCCTTGTCGACAATTGTCGAAGGTACAAATAGGGCTATGAAATACATGAAATAACGCCCATTCTGGTCTACTACACATGGTTTTGTGACGTTGCAATGTGGATCAGAAGACAGAAAGGAAATTCTAAACATTTTGATCGAGATAGATATATTTATCTGCTTAGTCACACATGCTTACGAAGTATTTGTGTCTGTATAGTAGGTACTACTCTTCTCACCTGTACAGAAGAGCAAATTGGTAGCCACGGATAAGAACAGCAAAGCTATTTCTACTGTATACTACGTACTCACCTTGATGATGTGAATCAATCCTCTAGTAGTAGGTAGTTCATGCACGTGTGTAAGCTGACTTACCTCTCTAACTCAACCCTACCTGTCTTTCACATTTTACAAAAACGCATTCTCGAGGAACCAAAGCATCTGCAGCGCAACAGCGAAGCGATACCTAGCGACCTCGTAACTGCCCAGGGTCGTCTCCGAGGGCTTCTTCCAGCTGACGTCGTAGCAGGCGCTTCCCTCGAGGTACATGACGGCACGTCTGGCGAAGATGGCGGCGTCGTAGTCAAGGCCTTCTTCATCCCCGTCCTTGTTCTTACTCGCCTCCTCACCCTCTCGCCATCCTACGGCAGGTCCAGCGGCAGCAGCAGTGGTAGTCTTCTTAGCATTGGTAATCGCACCTCTACGCCCACCAGCTGCAGGCATCCTATTATTATTGTTATTGTTGTTGTTCCTCTTCTTCCTGCCAAAGATATAAGCATCCATATCATCATCGCTCTTATCTGGCTGCTCTCTCTGGTAAATACGCAACTGCTCTAGCGAGCACGTCGCCAGAGACAAGAGCAGCTTGAATCGTGCGGGATCGCGTGTTTTTCCTCCGTCTAAATCGAAGACATCATCCCCGCCGTTATCAGGAGAGGAAGAGGCGGCGGCGGCGGCGGAGACGGCTTTCGCACGCTTGTACTCGGAAAAGGCATCCTGGATCCTGTGACCCGCCATGAGGGCAGCGACGGTGTACTCGTCGCCCAGGCCCAGCCACCGCGATATGGCGTCTAGACTCGGCCGGTAAGCCGGGTCGTTGATGTGGCGCGTGGATGACACGAAGCGGTAGACGTCTTCGTCCAGCTCCGATCCGTCGTCGGGCGTCGAGCGCGGGCTCAGGCTCCATGAGGATAGGGGAGATCGAGATCCGGGCGGCAGCGAAGGGGAAGGAGATGGCGAGGGGGATGGCGAGTGTGAATAGAAAGGGTCCTCGGCGTCAACGTCGAGATCTAATGACGAAATCCCGCTGGAGAAACTGTCAGGGGAGTCCGGGCCCGTGCCGCGGACTATGCAGTTCCAGGGACGGGATGGTCGTCGACCGCCTCCACCTCCACCTCCACCTCCTTCCGAACTGTTGTTGTCGAACCCGAACCCCGAACCTGACCTTGACCCTGACCCTGATTCAGACTGTTGACCGAAAGAGGTGTCCGTACCCCACGTTTCCAAGAGCGCAAGCATATCATCTATCATGCCCATAGTTCCACCTTCTGCCTGTGTCTGTGCTCGTGCTTGCGCTCTTCTAACAGCATCCAAATGTATCAGCCGCGCCTCAATGACCCCGGACCTCTCGGTGCCGTACCGGTCATACGCCGCCTGCATCTGCAACACGGCATTCGACAGGTTCGTCAAAGCGTCCTCTAGCCCCTTTCGCGCATCCTCGTCGCGGACATCCCGCGCGTCGATCTGCGCCCGCGTCACTTCGACGTCGACGTGGCGCGCCATGCCCAGTATCTCGGCGAGGCGCTGGCGCTCGATTTGCAGGAGCACGGTCTCGAGGTCCGTGAGCCGTCTTTGGATTGCCGAGGCTGTGGCTTTTAGGTTCAGGGGGTGGTTCTTTCGCTTCGAGTTCGGATTCCCGTCAGCTGCCCCTGAATCAGACATATTGATATCAGACTCAGCAGGACCGGACCCGGATTCAGAACCAGGACCTGAACCCGAACCTGAATCTGAATTAGACTTAGAAAGAGAAGAAAGACAAGCGAACAACTCCTCCGCCCTCTTCTTCAGCGCCGCTGCCTCCCTCCGCGCGGGACCCAGCCGGTCGATCACGACCTGCAGCTTTTTTTCCCTCCCCTTATCGCGCCGCGCGAACACAGGCCCGCTCATGTCGTACTCGCCGCGCTGGGTGAAGCAGTTCATGGCCGTGTTGTGCGTCTCATCGAGGGGAGTGATGAGGGCTTGGAGCTCGGAGAGAAGTTCTTCTTCTGTTAGGCTCAGTTGTAGTTGGGGTGTTGGTGTTGGTGCCCTCGACACCTCTTCCCGTGTAGGGGTACGTGGAGAAGCCATTTTTTTGTTGATGTTGATATTGGTGTTAATGGTTTTTTTTTGCTGCTGCCTTAGGCACAAAGTTGGATTTCTTTTCTTTTCTTCTCTTCTCTTTTCTTTTCGTTCTGGGGAAGTATTAGGGCCCCTGAAGCAGCAGTTGTCAGTTGTATGATTAGATTTAGATCTCGCTCATTGGAGGTCATTGCTCCTGAGCCGCATTTATATATATAGTCAGCTCATGAGGACTCGGAACAAGATCTTTGTGCTCTTGAATAAGGAACATTGTGTAGATTGTTAGTAGAGAGTTCCTTTTGTAAAATTACAAAGTTAGTGTTAGCAACAGAGATGCATAGCAATTATTTGGGGGTCTGCAAACACTTCCTTGTTCCTCGAACAACCAGTTTTATCCGATCAAAGCGGAAGACAAAAGATCTGGTAGACAGGAACAGACTGTTCGTTTCCCCAAGAGCGCGAGGGTGACAAAAAGACAAGGGTGGTATGTCATTCTTCACATTATTCTCATTAAGTCTAGCTAACTAAAGCGCTATTAGTGGTATCATAATCATGATGGCCATACGAAAGTAGTCAATCGAAGCGACCGCGCAACCCTGACCCATCACTATAACACTCGTCGGTAATGGGGTGGTAGTGCCTATAGGCGCGACGATGCTATAAGTCGTCTGGTTTGCCGGTATACTCGTCGAATTGACATTCACATTGCCAGACCCCCCACCACCATCATCATTATCATCGCCATTGCAGCCGCCGCTCTAGGACGACGCAGTGGAATTGACGGAGAAGACGTAGCTGGCCTGGAGGACGTACGGATCGCCGCCGGGACCGAAGATCTGCTTGCTCTCCCGTCCCCATTCCGGGTGGTTGATGCCGCCGATCCAGTCTTCGACCTCCATGACGACGCAGCCATACGTTGGGATTGTGCGCGGGAAGTCCGGATCGTCGTGCAGGCCCTGGGTCTCCTTGAGCGTCAGCGTGCCGTTCTGCCCGTTGCACGAGTACACCTGGAACGCGTCCTGGTCCGTGTAGATGTCGACCTGGATGCCGGACCAGGCGGATTGCAGGCGCGCGACGTAGTTGTCGCGCCAGTTATAGGGCGCCTCGCGGTTGACGAGCCAGCAGTTGTCTGTTTATTTGCACCCATTAGCGAATCTGACCACACAATTGACTTTTGAAAGGGAAATATTGCAAGATTGGTTAACTTACCATAGCCAGTGCATCCTAGGCCACAGTTGCCCTCGGCCTCCGGATCGCTCAAGGAGGTGCCGAGCTGCTTGGGAGCACTCCAGAAGTCATTCACCGACCCCTTCGGGTTCGCGAGGATGTCACCCGTCGGGATCAGAATGTTGTCGACGCCGACGCGCTGGCCGCTGTAGGGCAGGTACAATGAGTGGTTGAGCGCGGTGTTGGTCTCGTTGTTGGCAAAGCCGTCCAAGTTCCAGTAGGTGTGGCTGCTCAGCATGATGGGGGTCTTCTTCGTGGTGGCGAGCGCCACCATCTTCAAGTCCCAGGTGTAGTCGTGCACCGTGTAAGTGACGTACGAGACAACCTCGCCAGGGAAGCCCTCCTTGCCGTCAGGATCGACGATGGAGAAGGTGATGCTGTCTTTGGTGTGGGAGACGACAGTGAAGTTCCTGTAATCCCAGCCGTCGTGACCACCGTGCAGGGTGTCGGCGCCGTTGGGCGCCTTGTCGGTTGGGTTCTCGTTCGCATCGACGCGGTATGTCACGCCGTCGATCTCGAATGTGCTGTTCTGAATGCGATTGGCGTACCGACCTGGCACGCCACCAAGATGAGGATGTTGCTTGTCAACCTCGTAATAGCTGGCATTGTCAAAACCGGCTACTATATCCCTCTGGATTCCGTACTGATCATTGATGAGCAATCGGGAAATTGAGGCGCCATATGCTATAAAGGCAGCAGAGAGGCCTTCGCTCCGGATCCAGTATAGGCCATCCTTGTCAGGGCCGTCCGTAGGGTAATCAGCGGCGGCAATTGGGAGCGAGATAGCTGCCAATGCGGCTAGACTAGTGTTTAGGCGCATTTTCGGCCTCTGAGAATCGCAACCCGGTGTCTCTTTAGTATGTTGTCAGGCTTGGATAATCCTTGCTCTCGTGGCTCAGCTCCTACACAGAGGGGTCGCGGCAGTCAACAATGGAGGGGACGAGAGGTTGCCAGCTGGTACGGTGGTGAGTGCAGGAAAGCGAGGGGGTCTTATATGTGGAAGACAAAGGAACCCTGGTCTAGACTACTTCACAATAAAGAAACTCAGGAGCCTGTACAACCCATAAGGACCGGGGGAGGCAGAGGAGGAGGATCAAGATCAACAAGCGGGCTAGCAGTCTGGGGAATTTATTAATCTTACATTTTTATTCAAGGTTGTATCGAAGCATCAAAGCACGGGTCCTGCACGTCGGTTGCCCTCTCTCTCTCCACGTTTACGTGCTAGCTCGGCGAGCTACTCCGCTTTCTTGGCAAGGAACAGAGGCCAAGAAGTTGGGGGAAAGTCGGGGTAGTGGCTTGGTTAGTGCCGTGAGTAAGACGTAAACAAAAACTGCTTGGGTAATGAATGGGTCAGTCTGCATGTCGTAAATGAATCCGACGGCGCAACGGCTCCTAATGAAGCAGGTGGTCGACCACTTTTTGTCCTATTCCTCACCGTGCTGACGGAATTCTCGAACGTGATTCGCCTGACAGGCAAAATGGCCTTGTGTTGCTTGTGGTCACCCGCCCACAACAATTACGTTGTGTAGCATCAAATCGACAGCTCCGCATCTTCAGATTCAAGATCCATGGCCTTGGATCGTGTGTATACTACATGACTGCAATAGGTAGCCATATGCTACTTATTACACAGTGTTAATCACAGAAAAGGTTCCATCTGATGTTCGTTCGTAAGTCAAAGCTTGCATCTGGATGACCAATGTTTGTTAATGTCGAGTACTCACTTCTAGGCTCGAAGCTGCTCGTCATTTTGAGATGTTTCTTTCGACTTGAACGCATCATGGGTTGTTAAGTAAGACGGAGTAATAAGACGCTCTTGGGACAAAATGAGGAGGCCACGAAGAACCAATGTGTTTATCCATCTAGACGCAAGTACTAGGGAGCATGGGCCTCCGCGCTCTGGAAATCTCGCAGGTTGTTTAAAAACTAAGACCTTGTCGCTGTTATGACGTTGCAGGATCTAGGGTTGCTCGTGTTATAGCCTGCCGAATTATATACCCCGGCCAAGTCATTTCGCTTTCCGAGCAATGCCGGGGTCAAGCGCCTTCCTCTATATAAGACTTATAATGTCAATCTACGAATAAGCTACAAGAGTGGTCTGGACTACGATCTAGAAAAGCTTGTGCTATGTAGAAAGATTCCTAACAGAACATTGTTCTCGAAGTGTATATAGATCCTGTTCTTCTTGTTATCTTGGCGTTTGGTGAGCTTTGACTGAATCTCTCAGACTTGGTATTAGTGGACTATAGCTAGGGAAGTAAAGTGGTACAGCTGCAGTCTGCGGGTATGCGGTAAAGAGCCCCAGCTATACGGTTTCCCTTCCTATAGGTGTTGTCGCTCACCCGACAATGTCTCGAAGCATACAAGCGGAGTTTGCCTCAACCAACACCAACAACACATACAGACGAGATCACTTGCAAAGAGAAAGATAGCTACTTTGTAGCTAACATATTCTTTATTTCTAACGGCACACTCTTGGTGCATATACGTTGCAGGCAGGGAACCCTCTCAATAACATTAAGTTTGTTACTTAACAAAATCCCCGTCACCTGCCTCCTAAGGGAGTCCCAACCTTGTCAAGTGAACAGGGCCTCGGAGCCGTGCCTCATGATTACACCGAGGCCATCACCGAACGGGGAATTGTGACCTTGAAAGAACCGTAGAGCTCGTCATTGTTATTCGAGTTCGCTTATGTATGTACTTTCTACACGGCTTCTTTTCCTTTGCCCCTCTCCTCATCAAGACAGGGGAATGTTTGCTTGTAAAGGCGCGTCTGGATGCATATATGCTCATGTACTGCCTATGCTAGTCTATAACCAATGAGGGGTATGAGAAGTACTTAGGCGTGCCAATCACCTTCACCCTTCAACCCCGCCTACCAATAGCATGAGCATATATCAATATCAGAATGTTTATTGAAAATTTGATTGAAAATAATGCCTGATTTGCTTCCAATTTCTTGGGTCTATCAGCTCTGGTCTCTCGGACACCGCACCTTCCAGAGTTATGCTCTCTCTACAATTATTACTCGCGTTCAATCATGTCGTTGCTGAAGATAGTTGACGCCTTGAGGGATGATATATCTGAAAAAGAGAGAAACGACCTGTACACCTGCAATGTATGACACCATCGCTAATATACCTACACACATCCGACTAGCGGCCGCGACCCTTTTCCCTTTATACATCCACAAGGTTCTCCTCGTGTGCCTCTCCCTCCGTGTCCCGCACGCCTTTGTCGCTCTTGTCCTTGCCCTTGCCCTTGCGGTCCGTAGCCGAGCGGTGGTAGTACTCCTGGATGATCTTGGCTGGGATACGGTTGAGCAGTTCCCTGGGGTAGATGCGGAGCAAACTCCAGGCAATATCCAATGAATCGTAGATAGATCGTGATTCGTACGCGCCCTGTGCCACGAACTGCCGCTCGAACTTCTCCAAGAATTCGAGGGATAGCTTATCTTCAGCCGAGAGAGCTTCCTCACCGACGACAGCCTTCATGGCAGCAGCGTCACGACCGATGGCGTATTTGGCGTACAGCTGATTCGACACATCACCGTGGTCGGCTCGTGTCATGCCCTCACCAATGGCAGACTTCATCAGACGCGAGAGCGAGGGCAGGACATTGATGGGCGGGTAGATACCGCGGTTATCCAGCTGACGGTCGACAAAAATCTGGCCCTCGGTAATGTAACCTGTTAAATCAGGAATAGGATGCGTGATATCATCGTTCGGCATGGTCAGGATAGGAATCTGAGTGATGGAGCCATTTCGTCCCTCGACACGACCGGCTCGTTCGTAGATAGTGGACAAATCCGTGTACATGTAGCCGGGGAAACCACGTCGACCGGGCACTTCTTCTCGGGCGGCTGAGACTTCTCGGAGGGCATCGCAATAGGCCGAAAGATCGGTAAGGATAACGAGAACGTGCTTCTCGAGCTGGTAGGCGTAGTATTCGGCGGTGGTAAGGGCTAGACGGGGGGTAATAATGCGCTCGATACTGTGGTGTTGCTGTTAGTGACGGCTATATCTCTTATCTTTTGCAGAGCGAAACGACATACGTAGGGTCGTTGGCAAGGTTAAGGAACAGAGTAACACGTTCCAGACTACCGTTCTCCTCAAAGTCGCGGGTGAAGAATCGTGCGGTTTCTAAGTTAACACCCATAGCGGCGAAAACGATGGAGAAGTTCTCCTCGTGGTCATCGTGCACGCCCTTGTTGGTAGCCCCCTTTTGCTTGACCAGGCCAGCTTGTCGGCAAATCTGAGCAGCAATTTCGTTGTGTGGTAAACCTGCGGCAGAAAAGATGGGGATCTTCTGTCCACGGGCAATCGAGTTCATCGTGTCAATGGTCGAGATACCGGTCGAGATCATCTCTTCGGGGTATACCTATGCATATTGCTCAGTCCTTTGCTCTAAGGACACCGACATATTCCCCTCGTCGGGACTTACTCTGGAGTAGGGGTTGATGGGACTGCCATTGATATCAAGGTACTCTTCAGCTAAAACCTTGGGTCCCTTGTCGATAGCTCTGCCTGATCCATCGAAAATACGACCCAACATGTCTTCTGACACACCGAGCTTCAGACTCTGACCACTAAACTCGACCTTCGTCTTCTTGACATCGATGCCGGGTGTACCCTCGAAGACCTGCACAATGGCACGGTCGCCTGCGAAGGTAAAGTCAAATGGTCAGTACCAAGTAGCCGGGAGAGTTTCAAACAAGGGCATTTGAGAGCTTACCCCTGGCTTCGAGGACCTGGCCAGATCGCTCAGTTCCATCGGGAAGCGTCAAGGTAACGATCTCATTGTATCGAGGGAATTTGACGTTTTCGACGATGACTAGGGGACCGTTGACACCACCAACGGTGTTGTATCTAACCCTCGGTACGATGGAGTACGAGGAAGACTCTCTGGGATCCATGGCGACGGTCGCTTATGATGAACTGAGGAGGGAGACGGGTTGGGAGCTAGTCGGAATGTAGAGGAGATGGTCGCGAACTCCCAGTCAGTTAAGGTGAGGTAAGGAGATACCGCGCTACGTAAGGTGGTTGAGGCAAGCAATGATCACGGACAATAGCCAAGCTCCAGCCACTGGTGGTGGTGTATTGACGTTACAGTACCGTACAGGCAGGTTATTACCTAGCAATAGGGCCTATAGCAGGTGCAGCTGCCTAACGCTACCAGGGGAGCTCCAGAGGGCATGTGGCACATGTAAAGCGACAGGATGACCAGCCCAGCCACAGCTTTACCTCCCCCCTCCTTTAATAGTGGTCCCAGCTCTACAACCTACCCAAGTTGCGAGTTGCTGTTTCATAAACAAGAAGCATCACATAATACACACAATTGTAAACCCTTGGTCCAAGTGGTTAGGCGGGGAAATACTCTGATAATACTCTTCCAAGAGTGTAAAACTTTCATAATTATTTTTGGATATATCTCGCTCACAAGGCAAAATATGTTTATGAGCTCGATGGTGTGATGGAGCCAAGCCGCCAATTCATGTCCTGTTAGGTAATTGACGAGGCGTGGACTAGGACAACCAGCAATATACCGTTTGTTGCTTACACCAGATGTAGATATTTTGATCTTTCAGCCAACGAGTGTGATATAATCTGATATCTGGAGGCAATGCGTCTACCCAAGCTTCCGGTTAGGGCCGCTTACCTCAAGCTCGACAATGCACCCAGACGAAACGCACTCTCACTTGAAGTGTTGAAGAGCCTTCGTGAGCAACTGGTGGGATACAATACGCCACCCGGGGAGGTCCGCCCATTGCTTCTTCCGGATTTCAGTCCAAATATCATCAAGGACTACTCTCGAGCTGACCAAGATACGAGGGCAGAGGAGACTCAAGCCTGGAACTGGCTAATCGATGGTCATGAGTGGCGCAAGCGTCGCGGTAACCTGCCGAAGGTACTCGTTCTACGAAGCGAGGGACCCGTGTTCAGCGCCGGCCACGACCTCAAGGAAATAGATAAACAGAGTCCGGCGGACGTGGAGAAGACGTTCGATCTGTGTCGGGAGGTCATGACTCTTATAAGACAGTCGCCAATCCCAATTGTGGGCGTCATCCACGGCCTCGCTACTGCTGCGGGAGCACAGCTAGCCTTGACAACTGACCTTCCAGTCGCCATTGCCTCAGCTCGATTCCAATTACCCGGGATGTCGATCGGGCTCCCATGTACGTCTCCTTCGACAGCTCTATCCAGGAAGCTCGGTAATGCGTTCACCTACAGGATGTTTGCGCTTGCAGAACCTGTGCGTGCAGACCAGTTACCTGAAGGTGCAGTAGAGACTGTTCCAGACGAAAGTGCGCTTGAAGCCAGAGTATCAGACATTGTTGAAAAGATGGTCAACTCGTCAGGTCAAGCTCAAGCTATAGGCAAATGGACCTACTGGACACAAGCTAGCATACAAGGGTCATATCAAGATAGTACTGGCGATAGTTTCTCGGCAGCCGCAGCATGGGCAGCGAAGGCCATGGCCATTCAAGCCGGTACAGAAGATGCAAAAGAAGGTAGGAAAGCCTTTATGGAGAAGCGACCTCCTGTATGGCATACATGAGGATGCATCAGTCTTTGCGAGATTCAGTTAGTTTCACAACGAAGACAAAAGTTATAATACTCGTAAATAAAAGCACATTAAAGTATCAGCTTCCGAACTATAGTCAAAGTACCTAACTGGCTATGAAGTACAATATGCGTCTATTGACATCCTCGCTGACAAGGGACATGTTGAGCTCGATAGTTGAATGTGGACGCTTCAGTGCATAAAGCAATGACTTCATAGCGCGGTAAGCATGGGACAGCCAGAGCTTAAGCCGCTAATGCCCGCTCACTTGAAGCTCAACTCGTCACTCATGCCGACAGCATTGTACTCCACCACCAATGTATTAAATGTGAACAAGGTACTATAATCAATTTACTTCGCCTCGCCACCTTTGAGCAGCTCGAACGTACGAGATGATTTGAAGATGGCGTCGCTGCGTTCTACCATCCTCCTCACCCGCCTGAGAGCTCCCCGAGCACGCTTCGCTTCGCTGCGACGCTTTGCAACCGCCTCCGACGTCCGAAGCCAACCACACTCGCAGGCGCAGTCAAACAACCATGTACGGATAGTCGAAGTTGGCCCGAGAGATGGTTTACAGAATGAAAAGAAGGTGATTCCTTTAGCGACAAAGATTGAATTGATCGAAAGGCTAGCCAAAACGGGCGTCTCGGTCATTGAAGCCGGGTCGTTTGTGTCTCCAAAATGGGTTCCCCAGGTTGGTGTCCTTACTGTCAAGAGTTTCAAGTTAGATGCTTATAGATGATGAGGTTAACAATTGGTACCTTTTTTGCAGATGGAAAACTCGAGCCAGATTATGGAACATATACTAACGAGAAATATACCTTCACCGTCACCCATCACATATTCCTTTCTCGCCCCAAACGCCAAAGGCTTCGAGAACGCGACCGCGATACTACAACAGCACCAAGGCGCATTCCGTACCCTGACGGACTCACAAGCGAACGGAGACCAGAAGCCCACCATGGAGCTGGCCGTCTTCGCCGCCGCGACGGAGAGCTTCTCGAAGAAGAACCTCAATTGCGACATCGCCACGTCCCTCGAGCGGTTCCAGGACGTCATCCAGGGTGCTAAGCAGATCGGGATCCGGGCCCGGGCCTATATATCAGTGGTTCTGGGGTGCCCCTTCGAAGGGTATGACGTCAACCCGCACAAGGTGGCCGAGATCGCCACCTCCCTGCTCGAGATGGGCGCCGACGAGATCTCACTCGGCGACACGACGGGCATGGGAACCGCCCCCCGCACGCAGGAGCTACTAAAGTGCATGACAGCCGCGGGCATCCGCAATGAGGATATCGCGATGCACTTCCACGATACCTACGGGCAGGCGCTCGTCAACACCGCCGTGGCGCTGGAACGGGGAATCCGCACCTTCGATAGCTCTGTTGGTGGGCTGGGCGGCTGCCCTTATAGTCCCGGCGCTACGGGAAATGTGTCAACCGAGAACATGGTTTATTTCATGGAGACCTTGGGCATGAACACCGGCATCGATCTCGACGCCATGGCCGATATTGGGCAGTGGATCACCAACGAACTGGGCAAGCCAAACGACTCGGCTGTTGGCAAGGCTGTTCTTGGAGCTCGCAAGGCTGCGGCCACTGGTTAAGAAAAAGAAAGAAAGAAAGAAAAGAAATAACGAATGCAGAGTTTGACAAAATGGCTTTGTACTGTACAGTCAATTTAGCAAGTCCAAATATCAAATTCAAGCGCTACAAACGTATGAAAATCTGCACCGCAGTAGTTCAGAATATGCTACATGAGGTGCTCAATTTACGATGTTTAAATGAGCATATATCTAAGCATCTATAAACGTCTTTAATCTCTCTCGGAATTGTACATTGAGCGCTCTCAAGACGAAGGTAGCACCAGATTGTGGTCCAGCTGCTGGCTCTCAGCATCTTCATGATTCCCTCATGATTCACCGCTGCTATTATCTCCCTGCTCCCAATAGAGTGGAAGAGGGCCCGTTCATATCATGTTACAACCAACGAGTCAAGAGAGCTTATTTCGACGACATTAGATCTATCTTATATTAAAATCCCTTGATACTAGTTCCATTCGACCCGCCTCTACCCATAGATAGGTATAAACCATTGTTACCATTGATATTTTACGTTTCCACATTGATAGTCTGTAGTTTATCTATGGAAACTATCTGACGGTCTCTCAAAGGGATCTCATAAAGACGGAGTAGAGTCTTCATCGGTTGTCAGGTTTTTGTATGTTGTAAAACCGCGTAAGATATACATGTGTGTAATCATTATACCGAGTCATGTTACATTATAATCTATATACGGTTCAGTTCTAACTGAGATTTACCTCCTAATTCTAACACAAAATGACTACATTAAATCTCTCGCTGTGCTGCCCAGAAATCCATATCCGACGTCATTCGGGGTATGAAGTTCCGGTGCGTAAAAACAAGAACGGCCTGGGTTTCACTTTGTAAGTCTAAGGAACAACTTGGAGGATCGATACATAAGCAAGCGTGGGGGGCTCCAGGCTCTGAATTTACATACCTCTCCCTATTCTATATACCATGTCTGCTCACAATATCTACACATCCGCCTCCAAATGCAACCATATACTTCTCAAGTAGGCAAGTCCTCATAGCTGATTAGCTATTGTCACCATGCCGCCTTGACTACCGATTACCTACCTACGCTCCCTTCTCAGGGTGAAAGTATGTGTGAGTATAGGCTCCCACGTTGTATCTACTTATCTATCGTATTCGGAGGCTCGGGCTTGGCGAGATGGACATGGGCGTTCAAAATGTCAAGGAGCGAGCGGGTTACCTATGCTTATTGGTTGACTATAGCCACTTTACCCGTCTAGCTACTTAGCATCATGAGTAAACCGAAACCAGTTAGCTATGCCATGTTTCGCTTGGCGAGGCAGTCCAAGCTAGGACACAACTCCGGCTCTCTGTTCCTGGGATCACTTACTCTCGGTGACTGGTCCTAGTTCCAAGTCGGGATTTGCAGTATATTAGAACGTGTGTGCGTGTGTGCGTGTGTGCGTGTGTGTGTGTGTGTGTGTGTGATTCCAAAATTATATAATCTCTCTGATTCCGGTCGAGAAGCCATGACCGAGACTAAGACAACTCTTCGGGAGCAGCACTGGCTAGACCGGTATGGAAAGGGGTATCATGCCTGGGTGAAGGACGAGGACGGAAAAGGGTGGTCGAGGCCGTGCGGCTTGTTCGAGGCAAGATTCGACACAGATGGCCGCTACTTCGGCGGTAGGGCCGATATTAGCGAGATCCTCACTGTAGCTCTGTCGACGAGGTTATCGCCTGCGGACCTGCGCCACCATGTCTTGCTCGCCTTCACCCTGTTGCGGTTACAGCACAGTCTGCTGAGAGGCAGGGCCGAGCCGCGGACTCTCGAGGTCGAGCCCTGGTTTTCTGTGGATATACCCCCTACAGCGGATGCTACTATACGGGACGCGGCTTCGGCGATACAGTTCTTAGACTCGACCGTTAGCGATGATGGCGGTGAGCTGGATCTGCGGGACTTGATCACTCATAGTTTAAACGTCGCACGCGTCATCAAGCCGAGTGAAGCTCTAGCTCGAGCGTTCGTGTTGCCGATCGAGTCACAGGGGCCTATGCGCTGGCGGCTACGCCTCTTGTTCGTATTAGCTCACCAGATCGTAGATGGCTTATCCGTAGTACGCTGGCTATCTCATTTCGTGCAAATCCTTAACATGCCCACGGAGCAGATCCAGCGGGATATCGAAAAGGGCATCTTGCCTGACTCCATATACGCATGTCTCCCGCCAGCGCAGGAGGATCTATATGCTCCAGTAGCCTCTACAAGAGCGCGGACGAGATGGTTCTGGGCTATCACCATCGTCCTACGACATGTGAAGAAGCCGTCCCCAACGGCCCTCCCTAACCCCTTGCGCAGGGCTACGCCTCTATCTGCGGCGAGACCTTTCAAGCCGAGGTACTCAAAAATGTTCGATTACTTACAGACGCCCCCCCTAAACACCTTGACCGCTCGTGTAAAGCTATCCGCAGCCGCTAGCCAGCGCCTGTACCGCCTTTGCCAAGAAGCGAAAGCGAGCGTCGGCGCCGGCGGGTTCGTGCTGGTGGCCATGACAATAATGGCGCTTCACGAAGCGAAAAACCCCCTCGAAGCAACCGATGAGCGCCGACCATTCCGAGTCTGTTTTCCGTTAAACCCACGACCGTTCATCGCGAACGCCGCGACGTCTGACGGTTTAGTCCTGGCCTTCTCCTCAGGAATCGCATTGCCGTTCCTGCCCTCGCATCTGGATTTCGAGGGCAGGTATAGGCTGTTGGCTCGGCAGGCAAGTAGGCAGCTCGCCGCGTACCAGAAGCGCGAAAAGCTGCACACTGCCACGGCCGCGGAAGCAGCGCGGTATATGGGCATCCGCGGGCCCGGGAGGCTGATTGCGTCGGATTATATCGACGGCGTGGAGAGGATGCGAGAGCTACTCCCGTCTCACTTGAAGAATGTCATACCCTCGCCTCAGGGCGCGTACGAGACGCCTATCTTCAACGTCAGCGAGGCGACCTGCGAGCTCAGCAGTATTGGCAAGCTGGACTTCTCCGCCGTGCGGCATGATCTGAGCAAGGACCCCGGAGAAGAGGGAGGGGTCATCGCGAGCGTGGAGGGCCTGATGAATTGCTGCAGGGCGCGCCATACAGAGTTTGGCGTCGCCACTCTGAGCGAGGATGGCATCATGCAGGCGGAGCTTAGCTTCGATGCCAATGCTATTGATGAGGATAGCGTCCCTACTTTTCTGGAGAAGTTAAGGACTTTGTTGGAAGTGCCTGATGAGCCTGAGGTGAAGTCTCGTCTGTGATTTTCATGTTCATGTTAGCTGAATGTCATACCTACCTAACGTTCAGACTTGTATGGGGATTAGATAGACCTTATTAGACTCCATGTGATATTTGGAAGGCTATAGCAAAATAGAGGACCCTAGTTTACTATGCTTAGAGCTTTAACTCCTTAAATATCAACAGGCTTGTGAATAGCATCCTGTCTTCCCCTCCTCATGGGAACGTTCGTGTGAATACCCTGCCTGATGAGTATGCATAAAGTCTCTATTTTAAACAACTGGCAGGGTAGTTCTTCAAGTTGTTCCGGGCATCCTTGTTGTCGACGAAATATCCTTGTATTAACAGAAATCTTGATATGGTCGAAACGATATGATCCTAACTTGAATCATTTCCCCCTTTTCCGAGTGCCTTCATTTGGGATCTCGAAGTTGTAATACTAGTGGTTCACGGCTAGACTTGGATAGCGAAGGCTCACATGCGTAAGCTGGTGAATATGGTTCCTCGTGTTTTGAGATTGATGTCTCAGTTTGTCTCTTTACTTTGCTAACATCAAGAAGCCGGACACCGACATGATCGACAACCAAACTGCTGTATCACAGAAACTGACCAAATCGAAACTGCCATTGTTTGCTCACCTGAATGCAAGCCTATGTCACGGACACATCTGAAGGTTCGATACTTAGGTAGACAATTCAACTAAAATAAACGATATGCACTTCTTACATACCTTACGGGTACGTAAGCTGTGAGGCTTCCAGAGCTAGCGGCCGAACCCAGATCTAAGCCTCAAAGCCACGCCACGGCGCTTGCTCCGGAGAAAAGGGATACACATTACAACACACGGGCGCCGGACCAAAGGCGACCTACCCACCCTTGAGTAGAACCTGAACCTTCATCAGAGCAAATTCTTCTTTAAATACATACATGCATGCTGGGAGGTTAGGAGAGCATGAGTCGTTAGTCCCCTACTCAGCCCCAATTCTTCTGGGACGAGCTGACGCAAACAGAGCTGACGGGTTCGGGGCGCGATGGAGCACGAGTAAGCGTGTACATAGTAGGGTATAGGGTAGGTAAAACATCTTGTCTCATGTCTCAGCTCCTGTCTTGTTGCTCGTCGCCGGGCTCAGCCTCAGCTTGAGGAGGGCTGCCAAGCCACAACATCTCAGCCAGGTCTTCATGGTCCCTACCTAATGTACCTAGATACATGCTTTGTAGATGCAAGTCACTAGGTATTGTATGCATGCGATAGGTACCCGTGATTGACGGGCAGCTGCTACACTGCAAGGCGGATGCCCGTGATGCGAAGCGAAAGCGAAGCGAGGGGCAGCTACCGGCCTCACGCATACCTGAGTAGTCACGGACATCGGATAGGACTTGCACAGGACTGGGAAGCATGCAGGCACGCGAAATACGTTGGGGAGATAGTAGATAGAAGACAGACAACGGAAATAGAAATAGAGATAGAAAGTATCGACGGGGAAAACGGGCATCGTGGTCCGGGAAAAGACTAAAAGACTAAGAACAGAACAGAGCGGCCTTCGTCCCGTCTGGTGCTAGCAATCAAAGGCTATCTATCATTTGATCAAACAGGTTTGTAAGTATGTATGTATGTGTGTAGGCGTAGTGGGAATCGTTAGGTTAGGGACTTATTTCGGGATCGTCATCGAGCGCATTTTCATTCTGGCTTGCTTATTCAGGACAACTTCCCTACATACTATGCTGCTTTATTCTGTACAGATCCAAGTTTCTCTGCGATCATCGATGGGAGCAAATGGAACAGTCTTTCCTTGTCTACTCTTGTAACGGTATTTCAACGAGGCTGATCAGTGGAGTTAGTTCCCTCACAAGCCGAAATAGGAGGGGAGATAGGACCTTTTTATACTTACCAGGACTTACAGTACCAAGCAAGCCGTTGTGCCTATCTTCCGTACCCGAGATGGATTCTGGTGTCAATTATATATAAGTAGAATTATAGTGAACGGTCTCATCCTTCCTAGTGCTGGAGGTAGTATAGTTTTCTTGTACAGCAGTATAGGATTTATTAATCATTCTATAAGTGTTACCGTAGCTTCTAACCTGGCAGAACCTAGGTACCCTATAACTTAATTGGGCCTTTTCGGTACTCTACTAATATCCTTATTTGCGATAGGAACCGCAAAATGACGACGATCTCGTCCTTTACCGTACCTAGTGTTATATGTATGAAATGTACCTGGAACTCCAGAGCACCTTTATGGGCTCTTTCTACCTAAGATATGTACTTGGGTAACATCATCATGACTGACTGAATGATTGATTGTCAAATATGGATTGTGTATTCATGATACCTTATCTATGACAAAAAGTATGGTTATCAATCTGTCAGCGACCAGCAGTGATGCGCATACGTATAACAGTCGACTAGGTCAGTAATTTACGTGGCTCGCTGACTGTTTGCTACGGGAATAGCGCCAAGACCGCTGTGGCCGGCCGTTCATGATTGAATACCCATGTAGAAGAGTCCGGGATTATTGCCGTTGTTCCATGTTAAAGGTTGTTTCAAATCCAAAACGACCGACCAGAACCACACACACTAAACAAGACTTATAACGCCGGTTTTGTTGCTGATCATCGAGAGAGAGAAAATCTGTTCTTTTCTTATGTACAGATGTACAGTACCTACTTAGAAGGGGGGCAGAAGGGGGGGTGAGGGGACGTGGATCTGCCCCGAAAGGGAAAGAGTTGCAAAGACGCGTGTTTATGCATGTAAACGTATGTATACGCTAGCAAAGTATGCAGTTATATGCTGGATAGATAGTGGTACTATGTAGTAAGAGGGTTGTAAAGGGACGGCGCATGAAAGGCTGGGATGCTATTGCGTTGCGTTGGTAGGCTGGCTTGTTGGTTTGGTTGGCTGGTGGTTGTACAGCCTCCGAGCAAAAGGGATAACCAACTTGCACCATGCGCTGCCGACGTGGTTCCGGAAGTATGAGGTCCGTCTTCGAACCAACAAATTCGCCTCGATCCGTTGTTCTGTTGAAGTTCTTCTCCCAGCCGACCGATGACGACGAATGAAGGGAGCCTCTTCCGCAAGTTGAAGTAAAGTGATCGGCATAACTCGGGGTACTGGCATATGTACTCTGCTATGTATGTCGCGGTATGCTGTAGACGTTCTTTATTTGCGTCAAAGTTTTACTTATGCTTATGTAGTCTGTATGTATTATGTATGTAGGTGAGCTTATGTAGTTACGGATAATGTGCGTGCGTGTGCGTGTATATGTATGTATGTAGTAATACTGTGTGGATCATTTTATTGACAATCATTTATGTAAGGCAGATCTTGGTATCTTTTCGGCGTCAATATAATCAATCGCTGACAGTTTCAGAAGCGAACGGTATGCAACAACCGCCACTCTCAACTCACTCCAACGCTGGTGATACAGCATATAAAGTGCTGATAGTAGGCTTATTACGGACTACTTATCTAGTCCAGTTTTTATAATATATGTGCATATTCTTTGAGCGGAGGCGAGAGATCGCTCCCCTTTTCTCGGATACTGCACATCTGTTCCTAACCTTGAGATGTGAGCTGTTACATACGTATTGCATATACAGCAGTAGGTAGGTTGTGAGGAAACATGTTGTCTGATTTCCCATGAGAAAATAACCGCTTGCTTTTCATATTCCGCGCTCAGGCCAACTTAGGGTTATAGTCAGAGGAACGCGTGGTGGCTCCAATGCTTGTATATAGTTGACGACCCACCAAATATGGCGTGCTCCTGTGGTAATACAGAGAAAAGAAAAAAACGTCCTAATAAAACGGTTTGAGGTAACAGTTGTTCTCAAGCATCCCAGGCGCGGGTGTGTCTTGGGTCATTTCAGCCGTCATATTTTAATCATCATCCAGTGAGGTGAATTGGGTTTAGGCGTAAAAGCTACCGATGGAGTGCAGACTGCCAAGGGGACGGGGAAAATCTTTTTGTTTTTTTTTTTTTCCCTTCTATGTATTTAATATGTACTTGCAATACCTATCGTAGTTATAGGTGGTTAGATAGATGGTACCAGAGTAGAGAACTGACTGGGCGAATCAATGCCGTGCAACAGAATTTTGATGGAAAGATAAGAGAAATCAAGTTCAAGATACAGCATCCCAGATGTTGCGGTTGAGAGATAGGCAATATAGCTTTAGCGTCAATGGAGCATCCCATCTTCCTTCTTGAGGCAAGGAAGTGCATTAGGTAGTTGCGGGTAGCTTGTAAGTGCTTAGCATACAAGGTGAGGTATGACTTGTTAGTCTGGTTTCTAATTGAGTAGAGCAGTTTAGGTAGGTAGGTCGTACAACATTCAGCATACGTACCCTCGATTACGAGTCCATGGGGATAACCAGGTGTTTGAGTAGTCAAGGATCAGATACCAATCTTTATTCTTGTATGCTGTACAGCACCTGTAGGATCATATTACAGTAAAGCAATTCTTTCCATTTGAGCGATGCCGCGACTCATGATTATAGTATAGAATGCACGGTAATGGCTCTATCACATTAAGTTACTAACCTAGCTTCCACTAGGAGATCCTTTGACCTTTGCTTGTGAGTGCAGTAGTTCGTAGCCCTGCCACAGAATTATAAGACCGTCTTAAGATAAAGACCATGAAGCCGCCCAAATGCCAAAGGCTGGTTTGGCGTTGCCGTTGACGCGCTCGCTTATGTACCTACTAGTACACTTAGTCCTCCTTTCAATCCTCACAAGATGACTAATAATGCATCCGGGCACGTAATAGATGGCAGGATTCTACGGACGCGCTGATAAAAATATTTATTAAAGAGGCTCAACGTCATCAGCACTAAGGTAACCTCGGGTCTGACGACCTGTAATACCCAGAGGTATTACAGCTGTAAATACTTACATAATGTACTATTAACAAGGGATTGGAGGCTTGGCAGCATTGATTTACCAGGTAAAGAGAGTGCTTGATGAGTCGCCGCGGCACTTATTGTAGTTACTACCGCCCTCACCTAGGACATCGATAGCCAAGCCACCAAGTATGCTATAAAGGATTGGGTATACTATTAGTAGAACAAGGCATAAGCAATGCTATGCTTATATGTCAAGGCGTAGTATGTGCGTGGCCGTGGCGCCATCAGCCCCGAGTATCTGGCTTGTATATCTATGTGGTCCACGTGTTTAGGTAGGTAGGAAAGAAATTGGTAGCAAGGTGACGATGGCTAGAAGTTATTACTGTAGTCTATAGTCTGCAGAGACACAGCGTTGAATATGTTGTTGGATTAGTGTTGAATTTCACGGTGGCTGGAGCGATGTCGATACTGTACAGCTCGGAAGACAAAGTTGCATTCCTCCAACATCACATACTACCTGGTACATACCTAGTACATACCGCTGTGCATACATCTGCACATTTACCTTATGCGCGTAGAGGAGGCAACTGGCAATCTAACCGGCGGTACCTACATGTAGCATGCATGTAAGGATGGCCAAATCCAGACGAACACGCGTTCTTGCTTTTCGTTCAATCTGACGGCTATATTGTATTTCTCTCTCTAGGATTCGCCGATTGAGGATACGGAGATGAAGGCATATTGTGTGCTGTACAGCAGTATGTAGGCGCTCATTAGGTACCTAGGAGAGACCAACCGCTGTACAGCATATCTGCTTATCTTTGGAGGGGTTGGCAGAAGCTCAGATTTCAATATGCACCGTGTCTAGATCTCGGACTCTGGGGTCAGCCTGTCAGGTAAGTCTGCATACATCATACCGGCATACATATAAACACTGCGCACATAGGTATTTGATGCTCCGCTATAGAGTTGAGGTGAGATCACGGTGCTTCCTTGCTTAATTAAGCATAACACAATTACACAAGGCATGTTAGATACCGAAGCGCAATCAAACTACATACAGTGACTAATGGTTGAGAGCCGCGACCAGAAATCTTCTAGAACCTATCAACCTCTCGAGACAGAGCATGTCCAGCTCAGGCTGCAAACGCATGTAGTCTCGGCATTCCTGTGTAGGCATGCTGTAGGTCTTGTGAGCTGAATCGACAAGATCAAGGCAATTCATCGTTGACGTTCTCGTGCCTCTTGTGCAAGTCAATTGCTGCCAATGAGTACTTTCGAGTACCTAGGTAATTCGGTTCGAAATACTCGCTCAAGTTAGGCTCAGCATGTTAGCCACCGCCGGACCTTCTACCGATATCTGATTATTATTACCTCTTGATCTGGTTATTATCATTATTATTAGCCGCAGTTCAAGCCTTGGCTTGCATGACCCATCAGTGGCGGTCTCCAGGCTGAATTTCACCAGTTGATACATAAATAATGAAGAGATAGGCATCTCAAATTCTCACTAGTGAACAAATGGCCCAGGTAGGTACTTGGAAGAGCCCACAATATCATAGTTGGAACACTGTCAAACCGCGATGTATGTAATTTGCGGTCCCGGTAATCCGCTTGCACTCGAAGCCAAGCAGCCAATTCTCTTCATAGGTCCTCTTCCCGAAATACAGACCCTGGCACCCTAGGCTGGGTTACTCTGATTCCTTATCCATTGGCCTGACTGTATTAGCTTAAGGTATGCATGTATGAGATGGTGTGGATCGATGTAGAACACGATGCCGTTTGCAAGCGAGTTGTTCTTCGTCCAACCTCTTCTGACTTGTCTGTCTATATACGTCGACATCTGTTGAGAATTGGGTGAGCAAACTGAGGTGTTCGATTTTGTCTTGTCCAATCGTCCAATGGACACTGTGGCCCCTTTTCTCTTTTCTCTGCAACTAGGGAGGCCCCTAACTAAATGTGACTAACTTATAATTGCATGCGTGGGCCTAGCACCTTGGACATTCAGGGTGGTAGGTACCTGGGAAAGGTATAGCGGCTATGCACTGCTGTAGGTACGTCAATACATACAGCAGTACACTAATAATGACATCCCATTTCGTTAAGATTCCGACACCCTCCAACAGCGGCAAAGGACAGGGTAGGCTGGTCCTCTGTACACTGGCTCTCAGCCTACTATCGGGCGGTCTAACAGCGCAACCCCTGCAACAAATTTATTCAAAGCCCCTATCAATGACGAGAACCGGTACATAGTCCCACTCCAACTCTGCTCCAACGAGAGTCCAAGCTGGTGCCCAGTAATGTGACATTCCCCAGCGCCCATCAATGGCCACAATATCAAGTCTACAACTTGTATATGGTCGTTGTTAGCTTGTGATATGGTACTATAGCACTACTTACATGTGGGCAGAAAAATGTGGAAACCGTCCCTAACACCCTGATTCTTTTGAGCCATTCTTTTTCTGTACAGATGTACACCTTCCTATGCACGAATCTACTAAGGGTCCCCCCTGTTGCCCCCTGTCGCCTTTGATGAGAGAAATTCCTCCTTCAGTTTTCTTTGGCTGAAATCCTGTTATGCTACACCTCCCCCTTTGTTCTTCTCCTCGACTGACTTGCCAACCCTTCTTCTTCCATCTACAATTTCTGACGCTGTTTGCTTCGTCAGCTTGGGTACTGCGTTTTGATTCTTTGTTCCTTACCTTTCCAACGTTGACCTCTTTCTAATCCGAGGTGTTCATTCGTTACCCACCTCTTCAGGCCGTTGAAGCGCGCGCATCTGCTTCGTCTTGTTGTATAAAACGACTGGAAAAAACAATATCAACAACGAACCATCACGACCACGAAACCCCCCGCGGTAGTTGTATACTCGTTTTATTGTTCGATCTGCTGCGTCGCATAGATGTACTCGAAGATTAAACTTAAATCAGTTTCGTAGCTTGTATAGATCTGGAACTTGCTGGAAGCCGAGTGTAAAGAAGAGAGACAAAAGACGAGACAAGGACGAAGAGCAATTTTAGCGGCAGTGTCTTAAATTTGCGAGCGTCAGGGTGGCTGGTGTCGAGAAATCTTTAGCTTCCTCTCGGAAAGCCTTCGACCCAAGAACAATGGGAGCAAGCCTGCCATCCCCACACCAGAGACTCTTGACCATGCGGAACCCCTTTACGAGATTCATTCTCTTCGCGGTTGCGCTCCTCATACTCCTCGGAGTAACGTGGAAATCCGATCGGATAGAGAATGTGGGCACACAGATCATCAAAGCTGCCTCGACTCACAACAAGGACGGCCATGTAGCGCAGCAGGTCTTCACCGACGCTCCCCAAGCGGGAGATATGGATATTTCGCCTGTTTCCAACCATGTCATGGATTGTAGAATCGACGCAAACTACATGAACTACCTCAAGGGTAAATATGAGCTGATGGACGGCTTCCAATACTACAAGCGCTACATGAAGGTAAACCGCCAGCCGATCCCACGGAAATCTGTCACGAAGCTTGACCAGGAATTCCTTCCCGGCAATGCCGTCAAGACAATCGACCTGCAAAATCCCAATTTCGGGAATGAGAAATGCGTGGCACCGCTCAATGTTTACGTACCGCAGTCGCCATACCCTGTCACCGGCAACCTGTCCGATTTCATGTTCGGTGTGTCGACCACCTTCAAGCGATTCAGTGGCGAGAAGACGAGCCCTGTGAACGAGTGGATCTACTGGTTGACCGACGGCAAAGGTCATTCTAACGGCGGCAAACTTATTCTTCTACTTCTCGATGCGACCGAGGAGCAGATCACCCACGCAAGAACTATCCTGCGTGAGGCCGGTATTGATGTGGATGTGTACCATTCGGATTCGACCATGGAGATGGCTGTCCGCTATCTGACACTGATTCCCACCCTTTACAACCACCCCGACCGACCGCGCAAGAAGTGGCTTGTATCGTGCGATGACGATACTTTCTTCCCCAGCGTACACACCCTCGTCCAGAAGTTCGAGGTCTTCGACCACACGCAGCAGCTCTACATTGGTGTGCTATCGGAAGATATTAACAACGTCGACCGTCATGGCTCTCAAGCTTTCGGCGGTGCTGGTGTATTCTTGTCGGTTCCTTTGGCCGAACAAATCACACAGGACTATGAGACATGCAAGACGGACGAGAAGATCAAGGAGTCCAACTCGGGCTGGGGTCCCCAAGGTGATATTCTCCTACGAAAGTGCATTTACGAAAATACCGATGTTCGATTGTCCGTCTTACACGGGCTTTACCAGCTCGATCTCTACGGCGACCCGTCCGGATTCTACGAGTCTGGCATCAAGCCCATCTCTCTCCACCACTTCAAGGGTGGCGGTTGGCACAGCGCGCTGCCTTGGGAATACACCAAGGTTGCTCATATCTGTGGTGAAGACTGCACCTTGATGCGTTTCCAAACGGCCGATAACTTCATCATCTCAACTGGCTTTAGCGTTGTACACTATCCTCTGGGCATTGACTTCAATCTCCAACAAATGGAGCGCACCTTTGCCGCCGCACCACAAGATAAGGGTTGGAATCTGGACTACGTTTTTGACCCACAGCGTCCCAGTCTATTGAAGACCGGCCGCAAGATCAGTTGGGATCTGCAGGAGGCTACCTTGACTCCTGACAACGTCCTTCACCAGGTGTACGTTCGCAAGGCGAATGATTGGCGATGGGTCGACAAGAATGAACAACCCATGTCGCAAGTGGATGGCATTGTTGAACTCGTCTGGGTTCCATAGATTTGTCTCCCATGTATGACACCCCCCCATGAGATAATGACTCACCTACATGACGGCGCAACCAGTGGTGCACTTGGGTATTACTATTATGGAAACACAACTTTGAAAGGTTGGTTGAGGACGATAACTTGAGGATGGGTTGGGAAGACCATGCGGGGCCCGATCAAGATAATTTGGAGGACGAGTCTGGGGCTGTTACGGGGTCTGGTGTCATAGCGTTGGCCCACCATCCGGCCAGCCTTTCCCCGGAGCTGAATGGTGGCATGGTCATATGGTTCCTTTCGCTGGCTTCGTCGTATTCGGCGCCTCCGTATCCGAAAACTCGACATACCGCCATATCCCCCTGCTTCCGACCTTCGCGCTTCCGAAACCACATTCCACGATAATGCATAATAAACTTCACCTTTTTTATTTTTATCTTCGCAGTCGATCGTTCGCTTGTCGCTACCAATTGCTTCTCGACGGGTTCGTCAGCAACATCGTGTGAGACACCAAGCATCACCCGTTTTTCTCTTCTGTGTCTTGGTTGAGCATCAGCGAACCCGGCGTTCGGCGGTCACCATCCCGAGACGCTTCAAGCATTTACACCACGGCATCGTTTTCCTATTTGGCCTGTCGACCTCGACTATTGGCATCACATATATCCGATGATATCCCATCAGTTCGCAACAAGGAAAAACGCATCAGCGCCACAGTACCTTCTCTTCATTTATTTCTGTATCATAGACCTGTTTCCTGTGGGTTTAAGGGGAGTTGTTAAGGATAGAAGTGTTTTTATATTCATGAGACACATCATCGACGACGGGGTCCCAGACTTTTTTCAACGGGTACTCTGCCTAGCAAATGATTCTTTAAAAAACAGAGCTTCGTGGCCGGTACATTGGTGGATATGGACTGGTTGGGGGATCAGTTGACCTCGGTATCGAAGTGCTCGAGACGGGGTTTCCTATGATTGTCTCTCCCTTCAGTTGTACATATTTTAAGATAGCGGAGCTGAGCACTGAAAAATTGATGAAGAAAATCGTACTGTCATACCTTTCACAATGTGGTGCTACGTCGTGTCGACATGATCCCCTCCGAACTGTAACTTCTGGAGATGAGAGCCACTTCGTACTCGGTTGATGCTCTCAAACACGGATGCTAGTCTGATGACTTAGACTATGCAGCAATCCTACTATCAGATGGTGCAGTTTCGCTTCTTGTAAGTCGACTTGCTAGGGATGTTACATACTTTCTGTCTTGGGTAAGTGCTTGTTTGTGTCTTCTTGCACAACCTAATATTAGCTTACGGTGTACTGGTCAATCTATAACGAATGCATGGTCAGGAAGAGTCTAAGAGCTAAAGAGCTCAAGAAGGCGTTACAGCCTAACCAAGATACTTAAAACAAATTGACGGTCATCTTCTACCTAGTATACAGTGGAGTGAATTAACAGGCTATATGCGTATGAGCGTATGCGCACTCATGCCCGCAAGTGGGCACTACTTTTCAGGCCAACTGCTGTAAGTACAGGTAGGCGGCAGGCACAGCGCGACTGACTCCACCAATGAGAATGACATATATGGCGCTTAGTCGCTGTAGAAAGCTAACCTTGATGGGGTAGTTGTAGTTTATCCCACCTCCAGTCTGTAGGGCGTACATGGTGATAAAATCTTATGAAGTCATTGCTAACTTGTACCAATAACAACAACTTGGACTGTCAGTCGTTTGTGCGAGACACAAAACGGGCGCCGAATGGCGAGTATGTTCTGCCTTAGGGTCTGCCTTCAATTCCGAAGTTGTTAAGAGAGCCTTACCCAAGTTACTCAACCTATCTTTAGCCCACACGTATACGGGAAGTCCTCACTTCCACTTCTTGCCCAATATGTCGAACGCCGGCAGTATTCTTGGAGTCCCTTTCCGCAAGGGCACCCAACTGTCGCTATCATCAGCTATCAAGCAATATATCTCGACAAAGTACGACCAACATCCGGATATGTTTCGCCAGGACCTCGACGTCATCGATGCTCTGAGGCGGGATGCCGTCAATGTGCGCGAAGCTCATCCAAGCGGGATCAAGAAACTGCAAGCATATGCCGCCCAGCTGGTCTGGATTAGTGGCAAGTTTCCCATCGATGTACGTCTGGTTTCTTCATTAGCGCAGTAGTCTATAGAGAAAAACAAGTAATCTTCATTGGCTGACCTGTCTTGCCATAAACAGATAGGCGCTGACTTCACCTGGTATCCTGCCTTGGGCTATACCGTTGACCGGCCCGTCGTCCATAATAACCTCCAATTCGAACGGGCCAATATCATTTTCAACCTCTCCGCTCTATATTCGCAACTCGCGATTTCTAGCAACCGCAGCGACACAGAAGGACTGAAGACAGCCGCAAGTTACTTCAACCAGGCCGCCGGTGTGCTGACGCATCTGAAGAACGAGATAATACCCGAACTTCGAACCACGCCGCCTGACGACATGGACCTAGATTCGCTCGAGTCACTTATTCAGCTACAGCTGGCCCAATCGCAAGAGTGCTACTGGCAGAAGGCCACTATGGACGGCTACAAGGATGCATCGATAGCCAAGCTGGCAGCGAAGGTCTCGGATTTATACAATCTTGCAGGGGAGGCAGCTATGCGATCAGAGGCCGTGAGCAGTAGCTGGATTCACCACATAAGCGCGAAGCAACATCACTTTGCTGCCGCTGCCCAGTACCGAGCCGCACGCGATTGCTTAGAGAGACGAAGGTACGGCGAGGAGGTTGCCAGACTAAGAGATGCTGTTGCTTGCGTTGGAGATGGCCTGAAGGAAAGCAGAGGCGGCTATCTTAATAAAGTTGTTGCCGAGGACTTAAACACTCTGAAGAGGCGGGTGGAGGAAGATTTGAAACGGGCCCATAATGATAACGAGAATATCTATATGCGTATGCACCACTTCTAATGATCATTGACCCGAGTTTGCGACCGCTAACGAAACTTGCGCCAGAGGCCGAACCACCGAAATCAGAGCTAAAGATCCTCGACAGAGCTACTATGGCCGTTGCCCGGATACCAGTCCAAGTTGCTACACCATTGGAATACATAGGAGACAAGGCCGAGTTTGGACCGGCGCTTTTCACAAGGCTGGTGCCATATTCTGTCCATCTCGCTGTTTCTATTTACGAGGAAAGGAGAGACCGACTTGTAAACCAAAAGATCATAACCGAGCTGGAAGTTCTAAACGAGAGGATTCACGAGACTCTGTCGTCGCTAAACCTTCCCGGTTCCATACAAGCTTTCGAAAAACCTCTAGGATTACCGGGCAATTTGGTCCAGCACGCCGAGGAAATACGCCAAGCAGACGCAAGGAACCGGCTACAAAGAAGTTTTGCCGACATAGACAAGCTAAGGGCGACAGACATGGCCGTATTCGAAGAAGGCAGGGAGCTTCTGCGGGCGGAGGAAGAGGAGGATAACCGACTACGTAGAAGGTTTGGCACAAATCGATGGAATAGACCGGAGAGTCGCAACGAGCCGATTCAAGGCGCCAAACTATGGACACAAGCAGCTGAAGCTGAAGGCTGGTTCGCAAATAGCGAGAGTAGTGATCGTGTGGTGCGAGAAAAATTCTATAGCGTTGAGCCAACCTTGGCTGTCCTCGCTGGCCCGGATCGTGGCATCATGGACTTTGTGCCTTCCTCACGGCGCACAGAAATTCCTGAAAGTCTAAAACCAGCCATCGGACGGCTGCGCAGTGCTTACAATGATGTCACGCGTCTTGAGAGCCGCCGCCGTCGGAAAGCAGAAGCGCTGCGTGAGAAGGCTCGCGGCGACGACATTAAGCCGGACATTCTGGCTGAGGCAGCGCGGTTGGAACGCAGTCAAGCAGTAGCCACCGCAATTGTGCCAGCTCATTTTGAGGATTTCTTCGAGAAGCGACTGGATTCCCTCTATGAATCCGATCTCGAAATGGTGCAAAAAGAGGGTGCCGAGCAAGAGAAATTGTTGTCGGACCTTATTCGAGCAAACCGCGAATTTGAGAGTCAAAAAAAGATAATGGGCGATAAGGGTAATCGTGAGAGAGAACAGGCGCTCCAGAAACTCGAAAATGCTTACTACAAGTACAAAGAGCTCACCAGCAACGTCGAAGTTGGTAGAAAATTCTACAACGACTTAAGTCGCATAGTCGGCAATTTTCGAGACAATGCTAGGACTTTTGTCACAGAACGGAGACACGAGGCACGCATGCTCGAGGATGAGCTCAATATGCCTCCGCTCAGTAACCTCTCCATTGCTCAACAACAACATGGTCAACCACAAGCCGCTACTGGTCCATGGAATGGTGGTTCTGGTTATCAACATCCACCTCAGCCACAGATTCAGGCCGAGATCGCGTATCGCAATGGCCACGCAACAGCAGCAGTCGCTCCTCCTCCTGCTGCTGCTGCTGCGCCGCTGCCGCCGCCTCCTCCACGGCAGCAAGTTCAAAGTCCAGCGGAAGCACAAATTCAGTCATGGGTACCGGCTGGAGAGACTGTAGCTCCACAACCGCAACAGCCATTAGTGAAGCCTATACAGCATATTTGGAATCAGGACATGCCGCTCAAGTTTGCGACCTCAAGCAGCTCTCCTGTTCCCAACCCGGCTCCGCCACATAGCAACAAACCGCCGAGCGGAACATGGGATCCTAGCGCAGGGATTCGGTTCGGCTAGGAGCCCAACACATCCCGCCGTCGCAGTCGGGGAGGGTCTTAACACGCCCGCATATAACCTGGGGATATGATTAGCTAGAAAGAACGTTGGTACGAAACAGAGGCTTGAGTCGTTTCCAAGCGTATTGCATTGCATTAATGACATCCGGTAGTCTTTGGCAGTAACGAGCCATGCATTAACGAATATCTAAGATGGCTAGGTTAAGAGGTGCGACATTGTAGATAAGATTAGTACAAATCCGAATCGAAGTGTACATACACTGGTAAAGATGATACTAGCCGGCTACCGTCAACCATCGTAACAGTGTGGGTGATTCACTGACTGATTGCCTGAGCCCCTTTTCAAGCTCTAGACACACTTCTATTTGAAGATCCATCTAATGTCTCATATTGATACTTCGATCTTCAGGATCGCTTTCTACCTACTTACCTCCCTATGTACAGAAAGTAGTGTTTTGCCCACTTGCAAGCAAGCTTTGAACCCCGGCCCCTGAACTAACGAAACAGCTTGTGTGTTAGCTTCAGTTCACCAACACAGGCTTGTCTTAGTATTCATTGGCGATTTCGCACCATATTCACTATCTCTGTATTATCATATACCACTTACATTCTACATTTTCAGTCGTTTTCATCATTCGTCGCATCTCTTATCGTGGTCACAATAGTTTGACCAGAGCTAATGGCATGTAAAACAATAGTCAACATGGGTGGGCGTAGTGTTATTCAATTCAAAGGGGCTGTTTTTCAAACAGTCTCTTAGTATCGTAACTTGAAGATGAACAGGCTCATTATCTCGTAAACAAGAGGACTGTTCTCGAAACAGGTGCATTTTCTGACCGAGCATAAATATCAAGTTCGGGGGAACCTGCACCCTCTCCCCCCTTTCTTTCGGCGCCGTCACTCAGTTTCTTTCATAGAGTTAACGTGGCTGAACTGACTGACAAAAAAGAGCTCGCCTTGCCTTGCTACTCTCAGCTCTTTCAGCGAAACAAAGCAACAAAGCGAAAAGCCACTAGTCACTTACAATTCCTATTGTTGTATCTGTCTATTCATATACACCAAAAAAATGGCACCCTCAAGCAATGCATTCACACCTCCTCTACAGCCCCTTTTCACGAGAGAGATCCTAACTCAGATCGAGGCAGAGCTCTTCAACGACGGCGAGTTCCTCGAGACTAAGAACGCCGAGGGGAGAGTCTCCCGCGTAAGAAACCGTGCTCGAGGAGGCGCCCGTACTTACCGGCGACCATCTTCTTACTCAACTGCACCCTCAGCTTCGACCTCAGGCCGAATCTCAGCCCCGGCGAATCCCAGCAGTAGCGACGACGAAGAAGCAGAAGAACGAGAACGAGAAGGGGAAGCAAGAAAAGGACGAGTGTTGCGTAATATAGTCTATTTCCGCGGTGAAAGGGAAATGTTAGAGATCGAGCGGCGACGAGCAGAAGAGATGGGAGAAAGAAACAGCTACAGTTCTATAGCCTCAAGGGCACGGACAGGGGCAGGCATAGCAGAAAGGGAAGAAGAGCGAGGGCCAGAGCCAGAGCCAGATACGCAGCAGTATTTCTTCCCCGTCTACCCATCCACCACATACGTATCGCTCGCTAACCGGTCAGCGGAAGAGACATGCTCGCTGCTCCGAGCCGCCATCGCCGACTTTGAAAACACCCGCGAAGCCAGAGCCATCACCGCTCTAATAAAGACGCACCTGAGGGGCTGCGCCGTGGACAAGGTCATCATGTTCGGTCTCGGCGCCCTGAGCCACGACCAACTGTACTACCGATGCGGTGCTCGCCACCAGAAACTGGCGCCCTTCCGCGAACACGCCGCGGCGCGGGTCATACACGCAGCCGTCCGCGAGGTGAGCTCCGTGAGAGAGGGAGTCGACCTGCTCGTGCAAGACCCGCTGTACACGGACGTCTGCAAGGCCGTCCTCGAAGACCCGAAACACGATTTTGGCTTCCAAGTCGTTGGCGGGTTCGGCGCGAAGGGGTTCGCGCTGATCGATGACAATTCCGTCGTGCTGGCGCATCACCCTTCCTTCCCGTTCCGCGAGCTCGTGGCCGATATGGCGCGGCCGGCGATGATTTGCATGAGAAAGCGGACTTGGGAGAGGGACGAGCATTACGATATCCGTGCGGATGTCGATACCGTCAGGTCGAACTTGATGCTGGAGGAGTACCGCGAGGTGGATTTGAGGGAGGGAAATAGATGTCTTGTAGTAAAGGCGTTTTATGATAATGTCTGGTATGTGAGGGATGATATCGGTGCTCTTCCTCTACCCCCTTCGCCTCCTCTTGCTGATCATGCTGCTGGTACTGGCACTGGTGCTGGTACTGCTGTCGACACGGCTGTTTGGATGGACGATAATGCTCTCAGTTACTATGGTGAGTAACCAAACACAAGTAATGACTGGATGTCATGACTAATTACATATATTAGGGATCTGCCTAGAATAACAATAAATTTCTTTTTATCAGTACCCCATATTCTCCTATTCGCCGTAAATCCTAACATCATAAAACTTGATGAGGCGTAATGAGTGAGTAACTTCGATCCCTTTCATCGTATACGCCCACATGTCAACCTTCCCATGAGGCAATACAGAGAGAGATAAAAGATAGGAATGAAAAGACCTCTTTCCAGGAACTAACATTAGGAGTTGAACGCTCGGACTTCGTCTATTCTAGTCTAGAATAGCCAAGAGGTCCAGTATCTGAATTCGTGTGGAGAATTCTAGGTTAAGGGCCAACATTAGAGAAAGATGAACGCTCAAACACTCTGTCTATCCCTTTCTAAGAGTAAATAGTAACTAAAAGGAGGAGGTTACCAACAATGTAAAGATCAGTCGTAACGTCGCCGTGGCTTCCCCGCCCATAGAAAGTTGCAGGTAATAGACTATTTTTCGGTTCTCGGGGGCTCTTCTGTCATCACCACGACATGCATACCACCTATTTCCATAGTACTGCAAGAGATTCCTCTGGAAATGGAAACATCATAAACAGCCTATTTTGTAGAATGGGAAAGGAGAGTTCTGGTAGTGCCAAGACATCCCGGTAGAGGGTTCTCCGCGGAATGCTTCGAAGGGTAGCATTCAATGCCCGCATTTCCCCGGATTTTCTGAGACTGGACCGGAAGTTTCTTAGGTGTGGGGACCCCTTTCCCTTTAGTTGACTGATGTTATATCGAGAAAACGCATGTCGCTGTGACATGCGTGGCGCTTAGTAAGGGCCGCGGGTTCGGTTAATCAGGTGCATCTTGATCGACCCAGCTTCATGTGTATCTTATGTATGTAATGTAGGATAACAACTACCTTACCATACCTAAAACGTATAACAATATGGTCTCAACTCTATAGATCACTGGAGCCTTTATCCCGCTCGATTTATAAGTACCGAAGTCGTTGTATATAGTGAACGTAGCAATGGGAACGGGATAGAGACGAGTTCAGGAAAACGACCGTTGAGGTCGGACTCGCTCGCGCGACCTCTGTTCGTTTGGTTTGCTGGGAAGGGGAGGGGAGTGTAGCCGGATACACCAATAGGTGGATTTGAGAAGCAGGTCTAGCCGGGTTCCCGACGGGAAACCGTGGGTTGCGTGAGAGACAGTAGAGTAACTGTTGTCGTTCTTTGGGCAATGCCAAACCAGACTATCACGGGGGAAACATTACGATGTAACGAGATAGAGTGAGTGCTTTATGATACCGGTCCCGACGGACAGGCAGCCTCACGATTGAGACATGCCAGAGGAGCATATAAAGCCTATCCACCCCCATCATGGAAAGTAGCGAAAAGATCTGACTCTTCTCACCTCAACCAAGAACTAAACTGTCTTCCTAGTCGCATTTTTCGAGCTTCCTTATCGCTCATAGTTGCACTTACCCCTATTCCCGGCACAGCACAGCACTCAACCACCATCAATCAAAATGAAGACCGCCGTAGCTATGAGCGCCATCTTCGCGACCGCAGCGTACGCCGACGCGCCCGCGAAGTCCTTCATCTTCCCCCAAATTACCGTCGGCCAGGCCAAGAGCTGTGACGGCGTCGAGGGTATCACCCTGAAGGCGTCTCCAACGGAGATCAGCTGGGGCTTCAGCGACTTCGGTGCCGAATACCCGCCCACGAAGGAGGACGATACCCGGGATGTGACCTTCTGCGTCATCTCGAACCTCATCTCGAACATGCCCGTCGGCTGGAAGTTTACCGTCGCCAGCATCACGACCAGCGGATCGGGCGTCATCAAGGGCGGTGGCCAGCTCGAGAGTATCGGAACGTCTATCGGTTTGGACATTTCTTATCCTACCGATTTTGAGGCCAAGCCTGAGGAGAGGGTGTACAAGTTCAGGACGAGCATTCTTGTGTGCATCCCTTCCCCCTTTCCATCTCTCGTTGTTTTTATTGCCTCCTAACCCCTTGTAATTTTGGCACGGATATGGGGTGCTAATTGTATTAGGGCGGCGAGTTCAACTTGTACAACACCACCTTGAATGATGGCAAAGATCTCGATGGAAAGTTTGAGTTCACCATCGACGCTAAGGAACCTAAATGGTCGCCTTGCTTCAGCGATAAATGTGAGTCAATAACCCCCATTTCCTCTTTCCCCTTATCTCTTACCCTTTTCACTTCACCTCCCTCCCCTCTTCCTCGACCAAGCCATGCCCCTTTACATTCCCTTTCATATTTCCTATCATGCGGGTCGACAAAATAAAACCCACTAACCTTGTGTTTCCAGTCGCCCGATTCACCACCGACGTCCACCTCGGACACCAGAGCTACTTCTTCCTGCAGAAGGGCCCCGACGCCGTCGACGACAAGGCCGTGGTCGCCCGCATCGACAACAACGTCAACGTGAAGCTCAAGCTTGCGTGGCAGAAGTGCGACCCCGCGGCCGAGAGCCTCGAGAACTGGGGCAAGGAGATTGAGGTCCCTGAGGGCTGGAAGCCAGCTTTTTACAAGAAGTAAATTGAGATAAACAAAAATATGGCGGTTGTGTGAGAGGGGGGATGGGTCGAAAGATGACTGTGGTCCGGGGTGATGTTTTTGTCTTCTTCTTGAACATATAGAACGATAGCAGTAGCTTGATCAAATCTTCATATAAAGGGGCTTCAACAAGCCTTACTTAGCTTCGGAGATGAATGTGGCTCGGACAACTAACCCGTCACCGGCTATTGCGCTTCTCTTCAACGCTTGACACATTATTAAATAGGGACTGCTTTTAGCTCTCTAGTGATAGCGCAGGGGGAGGGGAAAGCAGAGCAACGAAGGGGGAGACTAAGGAGAAGACATATCGCTCTCCCATACAATAGGTAAGTGGGCGAGCAAGGATGCTAGTAGAGCAGTAATGGAACAAAATTGGCCACAGACCGTGCTCACAAATTACATGTCATACTCTTCAATAACCTCCTCATACCTGCCACTCGAGCACACATTGTGGCTGCCCTAACTGCAATAAACTGCCTAACCTAGTAGGTTAGGTTACCTACGCTCGTTACCTGACGCAACACATTACCTACCTCATACATACTTTACATGCCCAAACAAGGGATGACTTGCTCTATCCTCAACGTTAGTATACTGATAAGAATTGATCGCCTGTACGAGTTGACTCCCAACTTTAACTGCTGAACCTACTCACCCATGTCTAGGTATCTATCACAAAGCAAAGCTGTCATTTGTAACATGGTAGATAGCGAGGTTGATCTGTTCGCACCCTCCCTGCTAGGTACATACATATATGTAGGTAGGTATTGTACTCACTTACCTGATGTATTCAAGCAGTATGACGTACTATACCGAAGCCACCCGGCAGCGTAGATATCACGCCAACAATCTTGAACAAACTAATAAGGTTAGCTGACACAAGTCTCCCTTACCTTACTCCGGCCCTCGCCTGTTCTGGAAAGAGAAAAAAGCGGCGGTTCGGTCCCTACCTATTCTATTCTGTTCTGTTCGGAAGACCTACATACGCAAACGGCCATCGTCATTCTCGGGCCCTTGCAGTGTTTTATCTATCTACTTGCCAACAAGCAATCGGCCTTGTCATACCCTTACCCCGCGTCGATACGATACATGGTCGCGCCCGGCCTCGGTCTCGGCCTCAGCGTCGCTTTTGCTTTCGTTTGAGTTTTGTTTGTTTATTTGTGTTTGCTCGCTGGAGTTCGTCTGCCGGCTAGATAGATAGATAGATACCAATCAATCAAAGGGGGGGACCGACTCTTTCGTTGGATAGAAAAAGGACACTCCCGAAAAACAAGAGTCTCAACCGAGTGATGTAGTTTGAACCGTGGTACAGCAGTACAGTATGTGGTAAAGGAGATGCAGGATATAAAACGAGAGTAGGTAGATATGTCACGTAACACGACCCATGATCCACGCCAGGGTAGGCACCTAGTCGGTTGTGTAGAAGCACAGACCACATGTTCTTCTATCAAAGATTTGTGGCGTCGTACGAGGATTTATGTGGCTATCAATTTATTTTTTTGTGGGGAAAAAGGGGAGGAAGGTCAAGGGTTAATGTAACTATCTTTGTTTTGATGGCAACGAACGTCACGATGTCGAACAGACCTCAGTAAGCTTATACATCTTTGAAAAGCATGAAAGTAAAACTTATTCTTCTATAGATTAACCTAGGTATGCTAAGATACCTCAATCCGTCGGCTACAACACATGTCACGATATCGTCATTCGAACCATATAAAAGGGAGTGTGTCCTCAAGATCAGATCTATTTGAGTGCTTCAACAAAGCAGATCTATCTATCTATCTCGTGAAGAAAACGCGCTGAATTATTCTTTCTTCTTTCTCAACGCGCAAATGTAAATGCAGCAGAACATCTACCTTCCTTCCTCCAATGGGCGGCCAAATACCCTTTGAGAAAAAGCAGTCTCCCTACTACTAGGTATATCATGGTCGTGTTTCCTCTTCTCCCATCTCATGCTCTGCATCGTTATCATCATCTGTTGTCTTCTCTCTTTTTTGTACAAACAAGCAAGCAAGCATCGGTGGCGGCCTGACTTCTCGAAGAAGACGAGGCGCAAAAAACTGCTTTGGGTATAAAATAATTCTCTTTATGTACAGCGAAAAGAACTGAACTGAAAAGCAAATCTTTATAGACAGCGAACAGGTCTATGTCTATGTTCCTTGATCATGATGAAGGGGAATTCATTGGTCGTATCGTTTGTTTCGTGAAAGAAACGAAGATTTACCAGTGGCGGCGGCGGATGTGATCACGACGACGGCTCATGCTCAGGATGTCGCTGACGCCAGGGGTGCAAGTGGTACCGGCGGCCAGGGGCATGGCGAGGCTCCATACACCAGAGGCGCAGCGTTGGAAGCTGGCGCCGTCGACGCAGTTCCACGAACCCTCGGGGGTGCAGGCACCAGTCTGTAGGCCGGAAGCGCCGCCGGTCGGGGCTGGCTGCTGAGCCGAGACAGTTGTCGAAGTGGCGGCGGGAGCAGACGAAGCAGGCGCAGAGGAAGAAGAAGCGGCGGAAGAAGTGGTGGCAGAAGTAGCAGGAGCTGAGGTCGACGTCACTGTGCTAAAGGTCGTCGGGGAGGCATTGCCGCCGGTAGTCAGGAAGACACCACCGCCAGAGCCAGAGCCAGAACCGGAGCCAGCGTCACCAGTGGGGGCGGGCTCTCCACTATCGCAGAGGATGGCGGGGCCGGGGGAAGAGGCGTTGTTCTCGACGTCCGGGCCGGGCTCAGGGTATACAGTGTCGACGCCTTCCTTGGTGCAGTACTTTCCGCCGAGGTTAGCCTGGAAGACCTGGGGACGGTTGGCAAAGGAGACACCACGCTTCTCGACGGCGCGCTTGGCACCACCGCCGGACTTGATGTTGACGACGGCGCAGGACATGTAGAATTCGCGGTTACCGGTTTTGTTGACCCAGGTCCAAGCGAAGATAACATCGTCGCCCTCGGGAGCGTCTTCGGGAACGGTGAAGTCGTAGGTACCACCACCCTCCTTGGGGCAGTTTCCGATGAAGGACTTGATGACGGTGAAAGTCTTTCCCTTGTCGTAGGACAGGGAGATCTGGCACGAGCCGCCGTTGTGGATGGCGCTGCCAGCCAGAGAGATGGTGGATTGCTGGCCAGGGCTGTAAGTCTTCACCGCGGTGCCATCTGGAGTGCCCAGGAGACCAAGGTTGTTCTTGCAAGGGTACTGGGCGCCGGTGATGGGAGACGTGATCGAGTAGTCGATGTTCTTCTCCTCAGTGTAAGGGTTGTCCTTGTATGTGAGGGGAGCTGGGTCCTTGAGATTCATGTGGGCCATGGCTGAACCAGCAGCCAGCAGGGAAATGATTCCAGCTTTGAAATGCATGTTGGCTGAGTGTTCGGTAGACGCAGTGAAGCTGGTATCTCAGAAATGAGGGTTAAAATCCAGCGAGGCTCGCGCGGCAAGTAGTTGCTGATCTTATAGGACGAACTGTTGTCGAAAAGAAGAGAGCGGTTTGGTTCCACAAAGAGGCTTGTGAATATGCACAAAAGGGTCGCTTGATATAAGTGAAAGGATCGGAATGGTACACCACCAGGGGATCTGCGAACCGCGTAAACGCGTATGTGAAGTGAAAGGAAGAAAAAAAGATTGATAAAAAGGAAGGTTGGGAAAATACTGATATTCAGTCAGTACTGGTGTTTGCCCTGGAGAGGAGAGCTAAATGGAATGTGACGGCTTTGGGGGGCTGTTCTCATTGTCTTTTATATGCGAAAGTCGGCCACTGCATTCACACTACATTCACACTAAGGACCCGCTATACTGATGTTGGTGTGTCAAACAATAAAGGGGCGGGATGGAGATGGAGGGGCGAATGCCTAGGTAAGGGTATGGGGGTGGGCATTGACAAAAAGGACCAGTGGACTACCCACCCATTAAGGTACAATTGTACCTGAGGTATCTGATCTAGATACCACCTGCCGCATAAGGTAGCAACAGCAAGTCATTAATTCTCCTATTGACTCGATTGATCATACACATTGCTTGCAGAGCGCCGCAAGAAACAATGGCAGATCTGGAGCCCCGCATAGGTAGATCATGTTCCTGACTAGCCCATGGTTATGAGGGATGGTGGCTGTGGCGGTCTGCCTTACCTACGTGCTACATCTACGCGCATCCCTACAGTAGGTGTCTTACGTATCCCACATATGTGAAAAGTTAAGGGACGACGCACTATCTGAATCTTCGTCCCATGTAGTCGATACACAAGCCCTTGAAGACCGGAGGACGCGCAGTTGTACGAGTCGATATCTGGATACTACCCAAACTACCTGGTAGCTTATAGGGGGCGAGTCATTAGGGAGGACGAGGAAGGGAGTGTCTGAAAGAGAGACAAAAAAAAAAAAAATTAGCGCCCACGAGGCACGAGTCAATACATGAAGCAGGGCTAAGAAGTTCGACGAGCAGGGATTTCTCTATGGAGAAGCATAAAGATCAGAATCATAAGCCACAATGGTTGTATGTAGTTTCGCGTGGGGAAGCAAAGCCGCCGAGATGTCCTTCATCTCCATCTAACCGCTGTCGTTCTTTTTCTCCACCAAGACTACTGGCTAGTCAATGGTTCGGGCAGTATACTTTACAGAAGTTTCTCTTTCTTGTTGACGATAAGGATCATATCATCTAGATTGATTCTTTGTATGAGCAAGTATTGGGTGGTGTGTTCATTTGCTATAATTTTTATGTGGGAGAGAGAGCGGTGTATTTCGAGGTGCCGAGGGATGTGGTCGATAGCTGGAGTAGAACCGACAACGCATCTCCCTTTTTTTCCCATGGCGAGTTATTCCAAAAAAGCCACTCGAATAATGGAGTGCCTTACCCTTCCTTACGTACCATTCCACTTTACTTGGCAAGTCAACTAGGAAGTAAGGTCCGGAAATAGCCAATTGGCGTAAGCAAGATGAGGAGGAGTACGACCGTTTGAGGTTACCTACGAAATGCGAAATGCTGTAGGGTGAATGTGGACACTTTCAACGTTTCTCCATCCAAGAGCCAAGCCAGCGGTAGGGAGTGTTGTACCTGCATTGGTGAAACCTCAAGCAAGCCACTGATCGACTGTGAGATCTGTGGACGCATATCACGCTAAGCACTTACTGCACTTGACAGGCTTGCTTGCCGGAATACCTAAGTGGGGCCGGTGGGTACTAGGGTGTGTGAGGGGTCATGTCTGTTAACCGTCTAGTGGCCGGCCGGCCGCCATGATTGCTGGCGTTTGACTGAGTGGACTTAACTGGACTAGGCCCGTCTATTCAGCACAGCAAAGCCCGAAGAATGGGTACACACGAGTCTTGCAAACGTTACCTTTGTCGATATTTAGTTTCTCTTATGCACTATGGTATTTCATTTATTTAATTATTATTATTATTATTTATTTTTGTTTTGTTTTGTTTTGTTGCCTTCACTAAGTACCTATCTAGTCAGGTGGTAGTTCTTGCTGGCAAAAAACTTGGATTAAAATCAGGTCACCTACTCGCAGGAATACGGCGGGGTTATTATGATATGAGGGCCGATTAGCAAACAACAACGATTAACTAACGATAATATATCGTGGCTCCTGTGAACCGAGAGATGGAAACCAATATAGAGGGAAAATCCTTTAGTCCGTAGGTACTTAGCAAGATGATGCAATTATTTCATATTCCATTTTTTTGGCTGATCAAAAATGGCATTCTCCTGCGACCTCTCCATACTCATTTCTTTTCCTCAGTTGCTGGCGCAGTTGATTCTTTTTGCTTCCTGGTATGTAAAGAGACATATACTGTAAGTGTTCCGTTTCCTTCGTCGCTTTATTTGGGTGATTGTAAGTTGCATATCACCCTAAGCCAAAACGAATGCTACGGATTCAAGTAGCATCGCAGGTAGGTAGGAGGTAGGTAGGAGGTAGGTAGTAGGTAGGTAGTAGGTGGGTAGGTGGCAACGTTGTCGTCTTAGACTAATTCTTCTGTTCGTGACTGAATCATTGAGTGTCCTCTTCTCCAAGGCATTCTTTTTATTCCCGATAGTTCTGATATAGTCGCGAAAATGCATATTCAATGGGCTAAAATTTTCTTCATCGCGTCAATCAATCTATCAATCAATCCCCAGGACATTACCAGTCAGGCAGAGATAGTGCATGCATGTCACGTTTGTGTGCATGTAAGTAGGCAGACCTAAGAGTCGGTACTAGAAAGCTCATTGGATCATTTTGGTTTTTTTTCCTTAGGGCTGCTGGCCCCCCTTTTGACTGGCGCGTTTCAAAACGAACGTCTTCCCTCTGCCGACGAATGGACATCCAATCTCGGTACATGGCAAAGGCTCTGTGGGACGCACGGGGGGTCGACGTCGTTGTGGAGTTTCGTTTCAAGATGTGTCGCTAAATCGTACCGACTTTAGTCATATTCCCGAATGCATTTCATACAGTAGATTAGAATATGAATCCTAAAAGCTTGGCCGGCTGACTTACATAAGTAAGAATATCTAGAGTAGGTAGGTGAAGTTGAAGAAACAGCCGAGTCAGTTCTTGGCCCGAGCGCACGAGCATTGACATGTTCATCTGTTTCAGGAGTCCCAAGTCGTAGTCGTCATCGTTGTCGTCGTCGTTGTTGTCGTCGCTGAGAATAGGAAATTTTTTAATAATGAATGAATGGTATCATATGCTACTACTTCATTCTACCTACTCACAAATCCACCTGCCATCCCATCTATATATATCCCCATCTCCGCCTCCGCCTCTAGAACCAGCGGGGCAATATTTTTGCCCATGCTTCAAGTTCAACCCAGAACTGGCTCTCTTAGTCAAGTGGCGGCGGGTTATACGACTCAGCAGGTACTTTTCCATAACAGCATACGTGACGACAGGAACTGTAGGGTATTGCTACATACCTACCTAACCTGGGTAGTATGCATCAATACATGACTTCCTACATGATTAAAGCAATATCCTTCCCTTTTGATTCATGTAGCCTGCTTTATTCAGTATCATAGAAAGACCTGCTGCTATTTTATTTCCTGTTTTAATTCCCGGATCAGGCCGAAAGCGCATGAAAATGCTAACGTCTGTGCCTCCTCTTCTCATCCAATCTCCATACTTAGGGTACATACACATGACATTCGACCAGCCCATAACGATCATTGCGATGCAATAGCGGGAGCAACTGTGATGTACCTACGTGAAGATACATACTGACGTATGTAATAACCGACCGACCGTTACTTTTTCTTTACCTACCTACCTAGGTAGGTACATCAGTATCCCGAGGCTACTTTAGATAAAGAACGTCGAGGGGAAAATAGCCTACTGTACACTCGTCCAAAAATATCCCGCTGCTTTCAAGATCGTCTATTATGGGATTATGGGGGAACGAGGACGAACTCGAATGGATAGCTAGCGTCATCGCACCGTCTCTGCTCTAGGACTTATATGTGTAATGCTTGATTCATACCACCGTATCACCCCTTTTCTTTTCCTTTAGGGCTAGTTTCTGAACATTAGCAACATGCTTAAGCTAGGGTGGCAACCCGGGGTGACAAGTGCTTGGGTGATGGATTACCTTGTCCATCTTGTTTATCGACTCAGGCTTGTCTTAGCCTGTCTACCCGACTCTTTGTTGCTCAAGATTGTCACGTCCCATTTACTGCTAGTGCATAAGACACGGGAATACTAAATTAGCGACAGCAAGGGGCTCCATTTGATTGCTCTCTCGACACTGGGACCTAAGATACAGCTGTACTTAGTCGACAGAATTGCCCCATTGCTCCTGACATAACTTCCTAAGGCTTCTGCTCATTCCATCTTTTGACTAAACTCGATGCCAACTGCAATCTCTTAAACGGACGCATGGGCGGCCTTCTGAACCGTCGAAGCCAAACAGGGCGTCCATCTAGCCTGCTAATTTTCGCTCATCTTCTGAATTCCAGCAATGCTTCCCCACGCTAACTTCTACCTTTGCTTAACTACTCCAATTGACCACCTTTCACTGAACAGTGTCGTGCGTCAGTGGTGGGATGGGAGGAAGCGCTAGGGAGGTTATAGGTTATCCTACGGCCAAGACTGAAAATGCGACATATTGATAGCTATAACCTGCTGTTGTGTTCAAGATCCAGCGGGTAGTTTGCGTGTCAGGATCTCCAACCTAAATGTCTCGGCGGTAATAAAAGGATGCCATCAACTACCCGGGGAACGACACGGTAACAATCGCATCGACCCCGTGCGAGTGTGTGAGTGTGTGTGTGTGTGCGCCAAGGCCTAGACCGCTGCTCTGATCATCGTAACCGGAGGTAGCATAATGCCAAAGGGAGGCGAGAAGAATGCCGTTATGGTAATTCTAGACTGAGTAAAAAAAGATTGGCTCTTAAAGCGTGGCGCTAGCATCCTTTGCTAGCAGCCTCGCTTGCTGCGTTCACTTCGCTTCATCGGGTCCTTCCGAGGCTCGGCCCTGCGGGCCCGTTGGCGCCACCACATGGGTATTCGGGCCATGCTGTTGATTGTGGCTCTGATAATTCTTGTTATAATTGTTGTTTCCATTACGGTGTGGTGGTCCCGCGTATTGGTGCATCTGTTGAGGGCTGCTACCATACTGTTGCGAGCTAGCCCCGTTATAAGATGGTCGCATATTATTTACTTCAAGTTTCGCGTTAGCTTCCGGTTCTTGCGCGTGTTGTATGACGTGGATATTGTAGTGAACATACTTTGACCTTGCTGTGGCACGTATGGCTGCTGGTACTGCATGCTAGGGCTTTGCGCGTACATCACTTGTCCTTGTGATGATCCGGTAGGTACCATCATCGGCGCTGCGGGCCGACCGGGGCTGGGATACCCATTGGCAGCTCCGGGCATGGGCTGGGGTGTGGGTCCTGGGGGGATGAAGGGCTGCCCGGCATACATGTGCATTGGAGGTCCCGCCGCTACCATGCCAGGTGCCATAAAATGGTGTTGCATTATGGGCGCAGCCATGACGCCTGAGGGCTGGGGCACGAACTGGCCATTATTTGACAGGCTTCTGTTGAAGTTGTTCATCTGAGGGGCTCCGGGGCCCATGAAGGCGGGCATCATATGCTGGCCATACCCTATTTGGGGGGTAGAGTGCATGGTTGCTGGATACATAGTCTGGTGTCCCATCCTAGGAGAAGAGAAGGATTGGTTCGAATTAGAGTGTATCATTCTATGATCGTCTGCACCATTGAAAGGCCCGTGGGGAGCTGGGGGATGTCCACCGCCGTGCATCTGCACTGGAGGTGGGTGAGGCGAATGTCGCGGTCCTACACTGTGTCCCTGCTGCATGTGTAGTGGAAGTTGATGTTGGTGAGGGATGTGATGGGGGAGGAGATGAGGGGGGTTTGGCGTCGGCTGGGTATTGAAAGGCTGGCGCTCGAAGTATTCGTCACAGCTTAGATGCATTGTCGAATCGCTCTTCTCGTCATCCGCAAGCGAGCGCCAGGTGGGTGGAGTGTCATAAGAAGGTCTGAGATCTCCGTTTTCACTCCAGTTCTTCGTCTCAGGTGGTTGGATAGATTTCGCGTGCGCTAAGACGTTGCATTTTTTGGGATTCGGCTTCCTACCCTTTTTGTTGATCACGATAGGCACATTAGGCTGAGCGGTGCCAGCAATAGGACCAGTGGCATGGTTGATACCAGAACGAGGACTCGAACCTGCGCTAGGATGACCGTTCGGGGTGAAGGTAGAAGCAAAAGCACCTGGACGGAACTCGTGACTGTTGGGATTCAGTTTGGGGCCGAGATGACCAGGCACAGCTATACGGTTGAAGGAAGGATTCACTGCATTAGCCGGACCGGTAGGAGGCATCCGCGGTTCCTGAGTTTGAGACTTCTGCGATTCTCGAATTCGATGAGTAAGGCCGCCTTGCCTGCCTGTTGTGGGAATATGCTGGGGCCGTGTTGGATAGTAGGGCCCCATGCGTCCCCCTTGGTTACGCATTAGGGCAGATGAACCGGGTGCAGATGGGACATTTGTGGTCCGGACTTTGGTCTCAGGAGGATGCGCAGTCGTGGCGGTTGATTGGGTTGTGACAGAGGCGCTTGCAACCTGTTTCTTCTCCTTTGCTGCAGCCTCTTCCAGTTTGCGCTTGGTCACTTCCTCGGCATCTCGAGTGGCTTTCTCCTGAATCTGACGTTGTTTTGCTGGGTCCTTCGCAATGATGCTAATCAAGTCTAGCGGAACAGGCGTAGGAAGCTTGAAGCTGTCGGCAAATCTCTTGAGCTCGATCAACTTGACTTCCTTATCGGCTTTGGCCTTGCTGGAGCGTGTCTTCTCAACGTTCTGACGTTGTTGCTGAGCGAAATCCTTAAAATGCTTCAGCACATCACGCTCCACTGTAGCAGTCGCACTCGGCGCGGAATTTTGTGCATTGTTTGCCTGTGGTGATATAGTTCGACTGGTTGCAGCTGACGGCTTTAGGGGGGTAGATGCCTGATTAGCTGGTTTAGCTTCTGCAGGCTTCTGCAGGCTCTCGACCTTGCCTTCAGATGTAGGCTCGGAAGCTTTCGTAGGCAGGGGTGTCGACTTATTTGAAACTTCTGCATATAAGGGCGACGGCTCTGCTACGTTCGCTACCTGGGCCTTGGCATCGTCCGTCTTAGGGATCGGTTGAGGCTTTTGGGTCCCCAGCCGTGAAGATATTATGGCGGGATCGACGGGGGCCCCTTTCACGGTTGAAGCCGCCGCCGGTGCCCGCCTGGCAGGAGGCGTGTACTTCGTCTCACGGTTGCCAAGAGCAGGAAAATCCTGTCGCTTTACACCACTATACCTGAAATCGAATTAGCTAGCACCAGCAACTGGATTTGATTTCGACTCACTTTTCTTCTTCGTCACCTCCTGCGTCGTTACCGCTGACGAAGTCCATCTGCCGTTCCTCGGCATGATGAGCTGTAATTGCGGCGCTACCCTCAATCTCCTTGGCCGCTTTCTCTGCCCTCGCTAGTCTCTCTTTGTACTGGGGATGGCTCTTGTCGATGACAGTTGTGTAGAGATTCTCGTCGTAAGTCGTTTTGATGCCAAATTGGCGCTCGTTCGCCGCAAACTGATCCCATGGTCGACCGCCCGACGACTTCTCAAGTGTCATGTCTATGCCTTCCGAGCCGCTGGGTGCGTTCCAGGGTTGGAGAGCTCGCTCACCACGAGGAGCACGGGATGAGATAGCGGAGTCCGTACGGAAGTTGGAGGAATTTCCTAAAACTCATGTCAGTTTGGCACTCCTTACATCACCTTGGATGTTATACTGACCGTTGGCCTTGTTGGTGCCTTTGCCGATATTGCCGCCCATCGACCGGCTATCCGGGTTGTCCCTCTTTTGAAAAGACATCTTAGACAAATTCTTGCTGAGATTTCCGTCCGTACTATTTGGAGAGTTCTTATGCTGTACCATTCTCAGGCGACAGAAAGAATAGTTCGAGACGACCTGGATACCGGCCTTCAGGGAGTGTCGGACCCTTTCACCCTATCTGACAACGTAGGTAAGCTACGGCCAGTCCCTAGAATACAACCTAACAGGGGGTTGGTGTGTATAAGGTGCAATTGATATGGCTAAGCACGGCAGGCCGATGATAATGTGCGACGGGGAATGGAAGAAGATGTGGTGTGAATATTCGGAGCCAAGTAGCCAACGGTGGATATGATGCTATGATGTATATTCGAGGCGCCGTCGATGAGCAAACCAGCTGCGGAAGATGAGAACCGCCGGCGACTTACTTCCTAGGAGGACTCGACTATTCTGCTAGCTTGTCATGCGAGGACAAGCTGTACAAGATAGTCTTTGGTGACTTTGATGGACGCCGCGAAGAAGAGATGATTGGCGGATTAGGAGTCTTTGGTGATAGATTAATCGGTTCCTGTGTCTGGGGAGAATGAGGGATAGGGAGTTAGCGCACAGGAACGAGAAACTGTGGAGTGCAAATGATAGCAACGACCGATCGAATGAGTGGCAGGAAGAAGAAAAAAGGAGTAAAGAAAAAAAGTTATAGCTTCTCCAGTAGGAGGTAGAGAGACGGTCAAGGGTACAAAGGGTAGAGAGAGATACAAGTGGCCTGGGGGAGAGTGCTTTGTTGTTGACCAAGACCAACTTCCAACAGATTGAGGTTGCTGCAGACTGGAAGTTGCCAGAAAAAAAGGTAAATGGTGGTCAGAGTTTCTCTCAGTTAGGTATTACTGGTACTTCTCTGGCCGCCGCCGCTGCTGTTGTGTTACTGCTCACACGGACACATTCTGACACTCATGTCGAGGAAAAAAGGGACAGGGCGGTGCGGGCCAGCTGTTGGCAATAAGGTGGTAGATATGATAACCCATGCTAGGTAGGCGGTACTTTACCTAAAATACATAGTGCATGGCAAGGTAGGAAAGGTAAGGTATGCTATATGGGGCGAGTGAAAAGGAAACCATGTCTCACCTCGGAAAGCTGGCTGTGCTAGACTCCGATACTATTACCGCTATTAGGGAGGTAGGTAGGTAGTTGGTAGATAGGTTCGGTACGTAAGGTACGTAAGTAGTAAGGAAAAGTAGGTCCTTTGGTAGATTAGTCCCCTGGACCGTGGTGCTGCTTGAATTCTTGCCCGTTGACGTGCCCCCCCGCCGTGATGCTGATTCAGTGTGAGAGAGAGCCTCGCGAGTGACAGCTATGTAGAGGTTGTGAGCGGTCGCTGCGGATGAAAGATGGTCTCGTTAACGGGGAGGAGTGGGAAAGGAGAACGTTGAGGATGTGGAAAAAAAAAACTGGGGTTTGGCGAGACGGATGTTTTGGGGTGTCTTGGGAGTCGACGAAGCTCAATGGACAGCTGTGGGGAGAGAGAAAGAGAGAGAGAAGGAGAGGGAGGTATCCTAGGTACCGGCACATATGCTGTACAGGAGTGCTGTATATAGGTACATGTAGGTGGGAGGTACCTGCCAAAACAGCGCATCCCAGTGGCATCGGAACCCTAAAATACCTACCTAACCTAGAGGCAGAACTTTACAGCAAGAGAGGTAGCAACCTTGAACAAACCTTTCCGAGCGTCACTGCTTGTCCGTCTCATCTGGGCCGGGTCCTGTCCTGATTGCGGGACCCAGTATTAGATGCCAATGCGCTAGGCGTTATTGGGAAAAGAAAGTTTCGGCCTTGGTCCGTGCCCGCTATCTAAAGTCATTCGATTGCTAGTATGGTCTGTGCGACGGGAGCTGGCTGGGCAACAGTAAAGATCTATCCCACACATACACACTGTATAGTCTTCTATAGCTACCGACCTAGTCTATATGTAGGTTCACGTGGATTTAATCGAGATAAAGTTGACAACATTTCTTTCTACCTATTAGGTCGGTAGCAGACAAAGAAGATGGTGTTAGTAGTTGGCTCTCAAGGTCCTTGTAGTGCAGCCTACTTCAGTTCCCAACCTAGTACATACCTACCTATTCGATGGATGCTGCTCACTTCGAATAATATTCTGGAAGACACCTACTTAGGTAGGAACAGGAGGTGATTTGCAGATGCAGCTGTACTGTATATGCGCGCTAAAACCTTGTGTTGCCGGCAACTTTTCGTACTGTGCCGCATTAGATAGTAGTACTTAAGTGTCGTAGACCGAATACAGCATAAAGTAAGCACATGATTAGACACCGCCATAACAATATCAGTAGGCAGTACATGGGACTAGGATAGCTAGACAGAAGATCAAAATAGTTATAAAATATCTAAACAAATACCAAATTCAAGGAATAGGGCATTACTCTTCCCGTTGCGACACTTGCATTGGACGCAAATGCTTTTTCTAGTCCTGCTGGTACCCAGATATTAAACGCGCAAAAGACATAGTAAATCCCGATACGTAAGACGACTTCGTCATTCAAGTGCGACGAGGGTTAACCTAGCTTGAATATCTGCAGTTGGTTCTTGAAATCCGTAATATACTCAGGTACTTCGCTCGTGGTAAGGTAGCAACATATCATTACATTTCAATTCTTTTGACAAAGAGATCAGTTGCTGTTGGTTTTCGTCACTTTCGTCTTTGCTATCTGTGGACGCATATATCTACGTACTTAGTCACCTGCGATTCCCAACCTACCTGGGTGCCCAGAAGAACACGAACACGTCATACGTACAACCACTTTAGTACAAACATTTGTCGCAGCAGAAAAAGAAGTCGCCTCAAGCCAACCGGGCGCCCAGGGCGACGGCCACTATGTTGAGCTTTAGGTATAAAACCCTTGATGACCATTCTCAAAGCCTCGACATGATCTAGGTATACCTCTATACGGACGGTATCTACTTTACTTCGGTACGTAGATGACTAGAGGCGGGGCAGTGCTCCAGGACCAGAGCAGGTATTGGGCAATGGAACGGGGTTCTTGTGCATCTTACATAGCCGCTGGCGACAAATCTACATATCTACTCAGCACATGCTACTCACCGTAGCAATGCCGGCCATTTTATTTATGTCTATTCGTAGTCCGGATATGGGAGAGTACTACCTACTAAGCGACCAATAATAAAAATAAAAATAAAAATAAAAATCATTGCTTGACGAAACCTTCGCTCTTCACCGAGAATATTAGCGAGGAAAAAACCACCATGCTATAAACAACCAACCGCAGCTTCACCTTGGGAAATAATTATCACTTCACAAAAGATGTAAGTACTGAACAAGTGAGCAAGTGACCCAAGTAAAGGACGAAAGTAAGTATAGATCCATCCCACTCAATTGTTGTTCAAGCGTATAGGTAATGTTGGCTATTAATTGTTTAAAAGACTATATAGTACCTGTACAGATGTATATATAGCTACATTTGGATTTGTAGTATGTACAGCAGTATAGACTCTTAGAATTCGGATTGGATAGAACTTCGATAGGCGAGTTATTGCTAATGGTATTTGAGATTTAGTTGAAGCTATCTAAACCAACCCAACACTACTTAAGCAAAATATGTATCTTGTCTGCTATGTAACAGGGAATCTACGGCGATTAGCGTCCGGGATGTCGGGCATGGGTACGGATACCTATTGATAGGTAAGGAAGTGCTAGGTATAGAGTATTGACTAAGAAAACTCCTGTACTCCCACTAGATGCTCATTGGCTGATGGGTCGCCCGAAGAAAAGAAAAAGAAATGCTGACGAGAATGTGAAAGAATGACTGGTAGTTTGTTAAATAACAGCGACTGCTAACCCAGCCCATATGTGTCTACTCCCATGATACTATTCGCTTCCTCGTTTCACTTCGCTCCGTCTCAGTACCCATCTTCAAGTCAATGAATTGATGGATCGACAGCTTGGCAAGCATCACATGCACAAGTGAGGCTCATCTAGTTGGTGCCGGTGGTGGGTGCGGGCCGCTCTAAATTCCAGCCACTCGCGTGCTCAAAGAATGAATCTCTTGTTATTAATAAAGACAGGTTCTCAGTACTTGGTCAGAACCAACCTGGCACTGCAACTCTCGGGCCAAGAAATCTGCCCTAGAAATATCACGAAACTCATCTACAAATGCGCCTCGCAATCAACCGTGCCCCCATACTTTAGAGTTTCACTTATAAGGGGCATGTTCTGCATGTAGGAGAAAGCTTAAGTTTCCTAGATCAAAAGATGAGGCAAATATGTATAGGATAGTCAACTCTGCGCCTCATTTAGTTGGCATACATACATACATACATACATGCATACATACATATCTGACGGGGTCGACTGCGAGTAAGCCCGCCTCACTGCATACCTTAGGACCACAGGAGGGGTCGTCGGCGCCGATAGGGCGGAGATGTTCTACATACACCCGTATTTTGAGGAATACCTCTACAAGCGAAGCAGACTAGATCCCCATCGTAGTTTGCCCCATGCACAGCAATCGTTGTTATGCTTTGCTGCAAAGCCACACACAGGTTCCAACAGAAAAACGGTTATGTTTTCCCGCCTTGCTTCAGCGTATGCCTTTTTCGGCCAAATGCGAGGAATGCATTCCCTGACATTGCAACCGTACGAGTACAAGGATCAAATCGGGAAGGCATTGCACCATCCCTGAAGAATGGTCTACTACAGTCAAAAATTCAGGTGAGGCTCACAGACATGCTGTTATGTATCCAGTCAAAGCCACAGAGAGATAATCACCGGCGCACTACATCCGCCCGTATATGTGTTGCTGGGCATCAATTAAGAAAAGATCCCCTTGATGAACCACCAGCTATGTATCAGGGCAAATGCTGGCAGTTGAAAGAAACTTGGCAGTACCAGTTTCATGTGAGAAGTCATCACTTTCGGTACGACATTTCTGAGATCACCCTCGGTAAACATCCATAGCTTCGTGATCTCCGCAGTCTGTTCCTGGAACAGTTTCATGCGTGAGAACATCTCTTCTTCAAATGCCTCAACTCGCCTGTCTAAACAGGCGTCAAGGTCAAGCTCCTTCTGGCCCTCCTCGACTGCGCTGACTATAGCCTCGGCGAGCTTCTGCGCATCCACCAACCCTAGGTTAACACCCTCGCCCGCAAATGGCAGCATCACGTGCGCAGCGTCGCCGATGATGGTCGTGCCACGGTGGTGACCCCAATGCCAGCCCGGCGGCAGTGTGTAGAGGTTTCTCATGGAGAAGGAGCCCTTAGTTTGCATGATAGCCTCGCGCAGCTGAGGGTGCCAATCGCGCGTCTCCTCGAGAACGGTCTTTTTGGCCGTCTCAAAGTCCGCCGTCGTCTCGTCGTAGCCGCAAGTCTGCATCCAGTCCTCCGGGCGCACTGCAGCGAATCCCACGTGGATGCTTCCGTCGGCTAGCTGCTGCACCGCGAGCTGCCGGCCGTTGGAGTGCGCGATGACGCTCCCGCCGTTCACCACCTTGTGCACGTGCGGGGCCCTGCGCTCGGCATCTGGAATCCATAGGTGGTGATAGGCCACCCCGCTATACTCGAGGGGTCGCTCCGAAGATAGGTAGTTACGAACTTTGGAGAAGGTCCCATCGCAGCCGACGACTAAGGCGAAGCCTGATTCTGTGGTGTCTTGGAATACTAATTTATTCCCTTCCTCAACACGTTGTAGCCGGTGGCCCCATTTGATCGTGCCGTCCGGCAATGACTCCATCAACAGACGGCGAAGCTGGGCGCGGTCGATTTCCGGCCGTTGGATTCCTTTGGTGCCAGTTTTCCCTACCTCAATGTAAGGTTTCAGGTTCTCGTCACACATAAGCATATATTGCGAATCGAAGCGGGCCAGCTTGTAAAATTCGTCCCATAGCTTCGCTGCTTTTATCGCGGCGAGGCCCGTCTTCGTGTGTAAGTCAAGCGTGCCCCCTTGGCCACGGTAATCTGCGCAAGTGTCACTCTCGTATACGGTGACGGGGATATCCGAAAGTGTCAGCAAGCGAGCGAGCAGACACCCTACGGGACCAGCGCCGATTATAGCGATATTAGGCGTCCCCATCATTCAGTCGGCAACGAGTAACTAGTGCGAGTATCGGATACGTCGTTATTGAAGCAGTTGAGTATTCTTGTGCGAGATGATGCTGCATTTATTAAAGAAAGCTTAATCTCAAAAACCAATCACCGTATTTGTCGGGTTTACGCCCCCTGCTTAGGCAACCACTTGCTACTCTATTAATTGATTTTATACTTCGCCGTCTAACGCTTTCACAAGCGACTTTTAACACCCAATATTATTGTTGTTATTATACTGTTGTCTTCAAACTAGACTCTCAGTGTGCTCGCGTTCGCGTTCGCAACCGTGACTGCATCCGCGTCCCAACAGATACGATCACGGTGGAGATGGACGCATAAATTTGGGCCGATTACCCCTGACCGTATGGTTTTAGTAGTATAATCCACCTTGCCAAATTGCCCAACTTATATATAATTGGCATATATACTAAAGCCTTCAGGTCAACAACATCACTATCACGAGAATTAAATAGTAATGATTGGTTTAAGGCAATACTTGTTATCTTCGGACGCATGTTGCCCCATGTCTTTCTGAGGGCCGGTTTGAAAATTGTCCATACGCTTCTATATATGTTCACACATTAATCCCATATCTGAAGTTCTGGGGACCTCGCTGTCGTTAAACTTGATTTAAGTACAAGCTGGGGTGCACGACTCAAGTAAAGAAGAAAGCGAAGCGCAGAAAACCAATAGCGCTGTTAGGAATCGAACCCAACTCCACACTTTATACTAACTTCTCTGGCAGACTGTCACACAAGTACGCAGCTGCTATCTGTCGGTCTTCGGAGATATAAGTCCTCGTTTAGTAAGTTTACAGGAGGCGAATATGCAAAGCAAGCGTTTCCTCGTTGACAAACATCTGTATGTATTAACCTTTTTCGCAGCGTAAGTCAGAATGTATCTAATTAGTAACGACGTTAGCGAGGGCTGAAACTACTACCTTGGCCCCTCGCGAATGACAGGAACAGTTGTGAGCCTCAGATTCAATATTGATGGTGGTAGGTACAGCTGGCCCTATGCAATAAGTCTTAAATATAGCAGACGAGGTGATGTACCCTAAAATAACACAACTTAAAAAAACGATACCGTGCTTACGTAGCCACACTGTGAAGTTGCGAAACAATGTTTTAGTGGCTTGTCCGATTGGCCTGGTACCGTACAGCTTACATTTACATGTACTGTCCAAACTACATGTACCTACGGTAGGTCAGTCCGTACGCCGTACATCTTGATATGCCCTTTAACTTCCTTATGATCAGCTCGAAAAGAACATCCGTAAAACTTCTGAAAGTAGTCTATGTTTCACGGATAAAGAGACAAAAGGAAAACATAGAAGACCGGTACAATGCTGATTGTGCACATAAGTGTGTAACTGTCATACTGATTCAAAGTAGGGTAGGTACGGTAAGTACTCCCCTCTCTCCAATGAGGTATCGAACGGTCTGACTCAAGGTGGCAGATACTTTCGCAGGTGTAGGAAGGTACATGTGTCGTGCTGCATGTTGTACTGCTGTACAGGAGTGCCGGATGCAAGAAGAGTGGTTCGTCCCGTTTTGATTTCAACTGTCACTGTGTCAGATGCCCCTGCTCCTCTAACCTGTCCTGCCACGCATTGGACTTGACCATCCTGGGATTAGTGCAAGAATCACTCGGGTCAGGTTGTTCTGTTCTGTTCTGCCATTTCGTAACGTCGCGCCTCAGCATTGTGATGTTGTCCATCATCCGAGGCATTTGGCTGTCCTGTTATCCTCATCACTTGTGACACCAGTACTTGCTCGGGGCCGAGCACATCGTCCAACTGATTAGAACTTCTCATCATCCATCGCCGCGCTCCGAGAAACCGCCCTTATTTATGTTATTTATCGCCGTAAATGTTGCTGCAGCGTTCCTGATTCACAACAAATAGCACCAGTTTCAAATTGTATTGACAGCCCGTCGAAACGAACCCGCGGTGCCTAGTCGTTTCATTTAGGATATATAATTAGGCCTATAAACCAGACACTGTCGGAATCGGGAGTCGTAGGTAGCCGGAGTAAGAGGGGGATACAATCTGGAGGGGGGGCATATCTAGATATTTACGAAGAGTTGAGCCTGAGAAATAGGATTCGAGGTCGACCGAGAGCGAAATGCAGGCAGTCAACCTCCCGTCACAGCAGCGCTCGCTGCAGCGACGGTCTCCTGGCCCCGAAGGGGGTCCGTCGAATGTTCCTACGCGGTCCATGTCGCCGGCAAACATGCAACCACGTTCGTCGACGGCTTCGGGTAGATCAGCTGGAGGTGGTTCAAGGCGGAATGTGAGTAATATACAGTATTGGGGCTGCACTGGAGTAGGAGTTTCCTGCTTCGATGTGTTTGCCCGACTCTGCTCTACTTTGTCTTGCACAGCTGCTGCTGCTCTCTATTGTGATTTATTATTGTACCCTGTTTAAGAATGCCGACCGTCGCGGCCTAATTCTAGTTTATTCTTCCGTTGTTCCCCGCCTTTCTAGCAAACCTTCTGCTGACCATTTTGTCACCAGCAATCCAATGGCTCGAGCATGCCCCTCTCGCAAATAGAAAAAAGTGTCACACACCTGCTGGTTGCTACGAAACAGCTTCTTGAAACCCTCACGCAGTGGTCGCGCGGCGCTGCTACTGATACCCAAGTGTCAGACGTCTACGTCCGACTGGGATACGAGTTTAACATGGCCTGTCGGGCATTCGGTGCCATAAACGTTGAGACGCAAGACCTAGGAAACGTTCCTGAAAACTTGCGACATATCCTCGAGGCCACATTGAGTCAGGAAGCGAGCACAGAGAGTCTTGAGAAGTACCTGCCACGTATACGCGACATAATAATAAATCTACTACACGGTCTAAAACGGAAGCAACAAAAGCTGCGACAGAGGCAGTCAAAAGAGAAGGAGGCCGGTTCCCCCGAAGACAACAGTGGCGCATCTCGCACCATGAGCACGAGCACAGTCGGAAGCACTGGTACCGGTCTTACGAATTTGATAAATGAAGGCATCGAGGATGGATATACGGGCACGCCACAGAGAGAAAGCGGCGGTAGCAGCGGTGGCCGAGGCTCTGGCAACACCAATAACAACAACACTGCTTCGTATGGTCCTGATAGTTCCCCAAACCGAAGGTTTCAACGGGATCAATCGCAGGCTTCGCTGAGCTCAGAGATGTCGTCGCTCTCCAGTAATACCATGCAAAATATTCCGGTGCTGCCTCCATATCCCGGGGACGAAACAATACCAGCCGGCCCTTCCAATGGAAGCATAGATATTGATTCCTTCCCGCCACCGCCCCCCCCTCCCAAATCACAGCAGAGCGCGCTGGCAGCTCTTCAGAGAGGAAAGGACCTCGAAAGAAGAGCCTCTCGGAGATATTCAGCGTATCAGATATCCAAGCACTTGGGAGCACCAACCAATGGCGTTCCTATGTTGCCCACGCAAACCACGCCTGTGCCTAACCGCGGGCGCGCTGAGGTACGAGAGTCAATGCGAGCTGTCCAAGTTCGGGAGGCTATGCGGCATAACCGCAACGCATCCAGTCAATCCAAGAGCGCATTTGAGAGCTCCCCTGTTCGGGTACCAAGCCAAATATCGGAAGAGAGCTTGGCGGCTGATCAACAACCTCGGCCCACATCCCCTCCCGCACGATCGCCTGATGAGAAGTACCGACCTAGCGCGACGATATCAGGGCCGCTGCTGGACACGTTTCCAATCAACGGCCCTGTTTCTCCTGACGAGACTAAGCCCAAGTCTGACCTACCACGGGAGTCGAAAGTGCGACCCGAAACACCTAACAACAAGGAGCAGAGGGAATTTGTACAGGAGCAGTCTCCGCCATTAGACAAAGAATTAACCCTTTTCCTGCAATACAAGTCCAAGGTGAAGAAATTTGTTCTTCCAGAGGGCTACACCGAGTTGTCCATAGGCCGTCTCCAACTCGCCTTTATCGAGAAGTTCTCATGGAACACAGCCCTAAACGGAGCGGATTTGCCTGAGATATACATTCAGGATCCCATTTCTGGCGTTCGTCATGAACTTGAAGATCTTTCTGACATTAAAGACCGTACGGTGCTTGTCCTGAATGTCGAGCCGCTTGACGAAGTGAAAAGGCATATCGATGAGGGCCTAGGCACGCTCAAGAAGACTATGGACGAAGTGCGGCAGAATATCACCGACCAGGCAGCAGCTCTGCAGCAAGTGTCGGATAGGCAGCTTGAGACAGCCAAAGAAATGGCCCGAATGGCAGCAGTGCCGCCCGTCGTTGTAGAGAGCAGCAAGACGGGCGCTACGGGCGCGGGAGCCAAGCTTAATCCCAGCCAACTTAGAGAACTGCAAAGTCTGCGCCGTGATCTGGCCGTATTGCGTCAGACATACTCCAATTTCCAGACTGAAATCCAGAGTTCCATGTCTTCACTTCGGAGCAAGGCAGCGAATGTCAAAGTTGCGGCCGCCAAAGCAGGTGTACCTAATGTTCAAGGCGACGCCGGATATGCTTACGTGATCAAGGGAAGGAGACAACTTAACACAGACTCTGACAGGCTTGTTACGAAAGTCGACGATCTTCAAGATCTTGTCGAGGACTTGCGGAAAGATGTCGTTAATCGCGGTGTCCGACCCTTGCCGAGACAGCTTGAGAGCGTTTCTAAGGACATCCAACTTCTGAGCCAGGAGCTCACGAAAATGGAGAACTACATGAAGCGTGAGAAGCCTGTCTGGACCAAGATCTGGGAGAAGGAATTGGAAGAAGTCTGCCAAGGCCGTGACGAGCTGAAGCTGATGGAGGACCTGATGATTGATCTGAAGGACGATCTCGAGAAAGCATCCGAGACATTCACTCTAGTCGAACAGGCTACGAAAGAACAAATGAAGGAAAACACGCCGGCAGCCAGGCAGTTCTCCAGAGGATTGCAAAACCTCGGAAATGCCCTGGACCCGACGGTGGCCAAGGAGGGCGTCCTGGGTGAGGTGCGGGCACTTCAACCCAACCACGAAGACCGGCTCGAGGCTATCGAGCGGGCAGAGAAGCTACGACAAAAGGAACTCGAGAGCCGAAGAGAAAACCCGATGAAGAAGGAACTGGCCAATTTCGTAGAGGAAGGCAAGCTGAAGAAGAGCGGTGGGTTTGAAGAAGTGGAGAGGGCGAGGAAGGCCAAAGACGACAGGATCAGGAAGGAAGTTTGGGAGCGCATGAATGGTATCATACCGGAGAATCCAATAGGAGAAGAAGCTAACGGGAATGAGGGCGCCGAGGCGATGGACAATGACGCAGAGTCGGTGATATGATATTAAGGAAGGAAGGAAGGAAGGCTACATTAAATGCTGGCATGCTGTTATACCCCCTGATGTTCATGTTTTGGTATCTTTTTTCATCAATCATTCTATGCCTGGTGATGTCCTTGTTTCTCCTACTGCATCATATCCCTCGTATCTTGTTAAGACACATGTATCTTTGTAGTTAAGTACATAGCCTCGGAGTTCTTGCTCAGTTACCCATTTACGAGTTCTTCTAGTCCGAGTTTAAACATTGTTTTAGATTGAAGATCATATTACTTGCTTTCCCATTCTATCTGCTTCCTGATAGTTCAGGTATTTGCTATAGATGGATCACGTCAGCAACGAGAGTTCTCAAGGACACGCAGACTCTCGTAATAAAGAGAGAGAGAGAGAGAGAGAGATGACATCCTCATCCACGATATCCGCGCCTAAAAACTTCAATCAATATCTGATACAATTACTTCCCAACCCGCGAAATACCGGACTAAGTAAGACAATTCGCGAATACAATACACTGAAATGAATCTAGTGTCGTCATCAAGGGTGCGGCCCACAGAATAAGCGATGAGCCCGAACTCCGCAAAATGGCGCCGTCTCGTTTTAGTGCTACCTAGTATGGTGATGCAGCCCTGTGTACCTATGTACTGGCTTAGCTAACCTACCGACATGCCGTGACTCCGAGCTTCGCCGTCTTTGGTTCTTTGCTCTTTCGGTGTATGTTCAAATGTATGACGCGCATGTTTTTTTGCGTCTCACATTATCTTGATAGGTACCTGGTAACTAAACTAAGTTGAGTAAATAACACATACTTGATATTGGTTTTTGCGGGTGTTTCCGCGGGAATTGGGGTTGTCTAGTTACTGGTGCATGGGGAATGAACGAACGAATGGATAGATGATTGATTCCCCGTGTTAGTCGCTTGGTTGCTTTCCCGCAATGCTGACTTCATAGCTGCGGAGGTTCCGATGGCATACCCGCCTACTAGTAGTCTAACGTAGATGGTGTGACCAGGAACTACAGTAGAACTGCTTTCTGCATGTAGATTGCCTAGACCCAAGGAATTATATATAACTCACAAGCCGCAGAAGCATAACTCTGCAGTATACTACTATTTATTTGCCAATAATCACACCGGACAATGTTCACAAGTTCCCGTGTCTTCTTCAAACGATCACCTGTGAATATTGTCTTGAAGACCAAGCCTAGCACTCCTATTCCTACCAGACCACTTACTACTAGTTATTGTCTATTCAGCACTTCCAAGATGGCGACGTTCCCGACCCCGTCGAGCGAGAGACCGAAGCACGAGATGCAGTATTTCCCCAACATGCTAAACGCGCTGCCCTCCGAGTCCGGGGACTTCAGACGCGTGCTCCATACGGGGTTGTATAGCCAACTTGTTCTGATGACTATCCCTGTTGGCGGGGATATTGGCGAGGAGGTAAGGGACTTATTTACTTTTCCTCTCTCCCTCTGTGTCCGTGTGCGCTCCACACCCGCTGTGTATTTTACGCTCCACCCCCATTCACAACCCGTGCCCCTTATTCCCGCAAAGGGACCTAGCCATAATAGCCATTTCGACTCAGAACACTAACACACCAAACTCCTAACAACACAGATCCACACCGTAGACCAGATCCTGACCTTCACCTCAGGCACGGGGCTAGCGCAGGTGGCGGGCAAGGAACAAGATGTGAAAGCGGGGGACCTCGTCATCGTTCCCGCCGGCACAAAGCACCAGTTCATCAACACGGGCCCTACCCCTCTGATCCTGTATACAGTGTACAGTCCCGCCGAACACAAGGCCACGACGGTGCATAAGACGAAAGAGGAAGGGGACAAGGCCGAGGAGGAAGGAAGGGATGAGCCCCCCGATTGGAGCCAGAGGAGCAAGGAGGTTAATGAACGAGAGGGCTGGGTTAAGGCTGAGGAGTAGGGTTTAAGAGTGTTTTAGGGGCTTGGAGAGTCAGATGATTCCTTGGACTTGGTTGGATGGGTCTTGTGAGTCGATAATGTTGAAGTTGTGAGTTTATGTTCCGTCCCTTAAAGTATAGGGGCTGTGTATGTTATCTAACCTAGGCGCAAATGGTCGGAACTATTTGCGAGCGATGTGATGGGCTAAAGTTCGTGCGCGTCTTATTGACACTCTTCTAAAGAACTTCACGTTCATATGTGATACGACATTGAGACGTCTATGTCCATTGGGAGCTTGAGAGCATTACAATACCGAGGCAACCTGATATGCGATAGTACATCCCTACCTCCCTAGGTCCATCGAGAGTAAGCGAGGTAAAATATACGTACAATATACGTAGACAAGTACCTAAGCTATGTGATCAGTAGGATCCACTGATAAAACATGTGGCCCAGCTATGGCAGCTCGGTTAAAATACTCCATTAGGTCCACGTGCAGCTTCTAAGCCGTAGAGTGATATTGATATAGAAATCTAGATCGTATTAAGGCTGTTAAGCTTTTTGGGGTTCGTTGAAACGTCAGGGGTTGCTTTCAATATTCATTGCGGAGCGATGGAGGTGAAATCTATAGCGCCGAAGACCTTTGATGTATGTCCGATATCAAAATTAATAGTGTTGCCGGTCAGCTGATATACTATGCAGATATCCGGTGCAGGAGACGTAGGGACGGACGATATCCAGGTGCACTCCTCAAAGAAGACTTGGACCTGACCTTTGATAAGAAACTCTGACACTCCTGTCTCTGACGTCGGATTCTCGTTATCTCTGCACTTATCACCGTTCGAACAATAGGCACAGGCGCAAATACAGTGTAATCGGCTTTCTCGATTTGTTAATGCTACCCACTCCCCGGTGGCATCGTGGTGTCATGTCGCTGATCCCACGAATCGCTATCAAAAGCTGTTACTGACCGACATCGCCACATCGCTAGGTAGTTATGAAAGCCGGTCATTGAGGCTCCGTGTGCTTCTGGCCGAAAAGATACGTTGATTAACCATCTCTCCAACGGGAGGGCTGCGGAGCCCGTCCACAAACCTCCAAATTGACTCCCTCTCCAGCCGCGACAGAACTCTCTTATTCTCCATGCACATCCCTTATATTATATATTAGCCGCAGGTGAACAACGGCTAAAACAGAAGACCCGGCCACGCGGCAATCACGCCTTGGCGCATATCCGGGGAACGGGAAGATCCAAATGTGAAATTGAAAATATTAATAGATAATAAAAGGGGCTAACTCCTTTATATATATATGTATGTCTAGATATGCATGCTCGCCTTGCGCCCTGTCGAAAATAAAAGAACTGAAAATTCAGGTTTGATTTACGCGCGGCATTACAAGACGTACGGTTCGTATCGGTGAATTTCTTCCTCCAAACATGCAGATTCTGTCAACTCTCTCCGTCCTCGCCGGACTCGTGGCGATTGGCAACGGCCAGTCGATCACCAAGGTCAACGACTTCAATGCCACCCCCACGAAGCTCGGCATGTACGTTTACGTGCCGTCGAACCTGAAGACGCCCGCTCCCATCATCGTGGCGGTGCACCACTGCCAGGGCTCCGCCCAGGCGTACTCTTCGGAGTCGGGCCTGATGCCCCTCGCCAGCCAGAAGGGCTTCATCGTCATCTTCCCCAACTCGAAGTCCGGCGGTGGTTGCTTCGATGTTGCCTCGACAGCTTGTACGTTTTTCCCTGGACGTTGCACAAATCACCGCTTTCTCTCTCTCTCAACCTATCCATTGGGGACAGGCGGTAGTATTTAGTCAAATAAAACTTGGGGAGTTGAGTGACTAACAAAAGCGCACACAGCCCTGTCACACAATGGCGGCGGCGACAGCCAGACCATTGCCAACATGGTGACGTACGCGATACAGAAGTACGGCGGCGACAAGGACCGCGTGTTCGTGACCGGCACCAGCTCGGGCGCCATGATGACCAACGTGCTGGTGGGCGCGTTCCCAGACGTCTTCAAGGCCGGCTCGGTCTACTCGGGCGTCCCAGACGGATGCTTCTTCGTCCAGGGTTCGACCGCCACCCAGGACCCCCCTGGATGGAACAACCAGTGCGCCAATGGCCAGCTCACCAAGACGGCCGCCCAGTGGGGTGACATGGTCCGCTCTTACTACCCCGGTTATAACGGCACTCGCCCTAGGATGCAGATGTGAGTTTGCCTTGCCCCCAAAAATACAGGGGAGCCGGGAAGGATATTTGCTAGAAGCTAGGTATTTAGAGGGGGGTTGGACACGCTGCTAACGATGGAATATCTAGCTGGCACGGAACTGCCGATAGTACTCTTCGCTATCCCAACTGTAAGAAGACCCTTGCCCTCTCACAGCAGACGTGGAACCATGCCTGCTAACTGTTGAACTCCCAGACGCCGAGACCATGAAGCAATGGTCCAACGTCTTCGGACTCACCACATCCAAGGACACGGCCAACACGCCCCAGAGCGGCTACACCCAGACCATCTACGGCGAGGGCACCGCGACGACGGCGCAGCTCGTCGGCTACAGCGCCAACGGTGTCGGTCACACCGTCCCTGTCCACGCGACTATGGATCTGGCTTTCTTCGGTATTTAAATGAACAAGATGATGTTAGTTGAGTGAAAAGGGGGAGGAGAGGGGGAAGAGAGGTATATTGAGAAATCCGGTTCGAATCTATCGATATCAGTATCAATATCAAGACTGAGACCAAGACCGTGACGGAGGCCGACTCAGGGTTATATCTGGGATCTGAGAAGCTATTGTGGACTAATTATATCCCACGTGCCTCCCCGGTAGAAACATCACTGAATCCTTCCAACGGTATCTCTCTGTGCTGATGAATAGTACTCCTAACCTAGACGTGTGCCGTGCAGGTCGGATATACTTTTGTAAGCATTTGTGATACCTGTTGATAATGATTCGCAAGATGAGCTTAGCTGTTACCTGTAATGTATGAAAGATAAAGACACGTCCACATAGAGAAAAATCATGGCAGGCAAGAACTTGTTAGGCGGGCCCCTCGGTCTCAGATAACTAACGCCTTTGTTGACGCCTCATAAGATAACCTGCTTAAAGAACGCTCGTAAGTGATGCGAACATCAAACACTTTCCTTATCCTCAATATGCTCAACATCCGTCGGTTTCTCGTTTTCATCAGATAACTTAGCCGCTGTCTGAGCCCCTATATCGGCCAGACTGACGCCCTGTTTCCGCAACTTTTCAATACGATCAGCAGCAGCGCCGTACTCGGCCCTCTCCTCCTGGCTCATCTCCGGTCCTAAGAGGAGGAAGACGAGCATGTACACCCAGACAGCAGCCATGAAAATCGCAATCACCTTGCCGTAATCGAAGCGCTCGACGCCATTCTTCGGCGGTAAGGGAAAACGCTCGCCGATCGTCGCCTGGATAGTGGCAGCCGCCGATGAAGCCAAGTTTCCGAGCTGATAGGTCAGTCCGACGGCTGTTGTTCGCAGGACGGGCGGCGAGAGCTCGCTCAGGTGGATGGGGATGGGGCCCCAGACGCCGCCGACGAAGAATTGCAACACAAAAGTGCTGGCGATGAGAGATAGCGATCGTGGAAGCGTGTAGGCGGGAAGTACGGCGGCGCCGAGGACGCAGCAGAAGATCATGGTGAGTCGACGCCCGAAGAAGGTGCTGATGTAGCCCATTGTCATCCCCCCGACCAGTGCACCGATCTGTCCTACCACGCTTATGACCGTGACCTGTGTTGGGCCTAGTTCGACCTCTTCAGGAGTCAACCGGTGAAAGTCAGCCAAGAGATACTTATTCCAGTCGAGAGGGCAATGGGAATTTGGAATTTACCGTTTTTGAGAAAAGTCGGGTACAAGTCTTGAGACCCGTGACTACATGAATTGAACCCCGTCATAAGAACGATCATGTAGATGAAGAGGAACCAATTTTCTTTCAGAGATGCCTGGACATCACGCAACCAGGCTTTGGCGCCTGTGACCGCGGTGGTCTTTGAGCCTTCTGTGCGAGCTACTGAATGCTCTCGCTCGGCTCTTATGATTTGCGAAGCATTGGTCTCGGGTAGCCACCACCGGTATGCTATGATGAGGATAGGCGGGCCCGAACCGAACCAAAACAGTGATCTCCACCCCTGACTCGTCGTAGGTACCAGCTGCATTCTGTCAGCCAGATGACCAAACTACGACTCCTACACTAGTACGTCGTTCTATGCAGACTTACAGCTCGGTAGAACACCGCTGCCAGCAAATAACCAACAGCGTAACCTTGCTGATACAGACCGGAGAGCAGCCCACGGGCATCATACGGCAGATCTTCAAGCGCGGTAGCCGCAGCAGGGCCGTAGAGACCACCCATGGCTATACCGTAGAGAGCCCTGACGCCTAGGAACTGCGGCAGGGACTGCGCGAATCCCGAAGCGAGCTCGAAGACGATGAACAGGAAGAGGTTGATGATCATGGTCCACTTGCGGCCGAAGCGATCGGCCAGGCTGCCGAAGGCGAGCGCGCCGACGGACCGCAGCATCAGCGTGATGGTGATGCCCCAGGACACGGCCGAGTTCGTGGTGTCGAACTCGGCCGCGATCTCCGTCACGCACAGCGACACGGTGAAGAAGTCGAAGGCGTCCCACATCCACGCCAGGAACCCCGCGCTGAACATCTGCCATTGGTGCCGGTCGAGATCGCCGAGGACGTGGATCGGGTTGCGCAGTTTTGTCTTCGGCGGCTTCAAGCTCGTGAGACGGGTTTGGAAGTATCGGGATATTTGCCCTGGGGAATAGAACCACCCGGCGGCCATGTGGTTCCGCATCTTCGGTTTGTTTGTTTTTGAAGATTAGTGTGACCTTTGTATTCTTATTCTTGGTACAGAGATATTGAGGGCAAGCAGAATCAATTTATATGCTAGCAGAGTAAGACACTGTCGTGAAATCGCTGCATACTATCATGCACATTTGCACCCTTATCAGATCATCTCGCCCGGCAGTTCTGCGCGGAAGCGACTATGTCTCAGAGACATATCAACCACCTATTCATCCTTCGACGAACCCAATGGTTGGCGCGGGGAACCTTGTAATACGAACCGCTTCTAGAACTTCAATGACGGCGTTTTATATTCTATTATCATGTACTCCATTGGGGGGTAGGGTGGTATTGCTGATTTGGGGGTGCCTAGCCTGACCCGAAGAGATAGCTTCAATTGGTGATTGCTTTGCTATCGGAGAATGTCAGCAATTGGTGAGATAAAGCGGTTTCTCGCCATTGCTGTTTGTCTCCGTTACACCTTTGGAGTTTCCCGTGGCGTTGAGAGCGGTGTGGTGATAGGTATGTGGCAGGTAGTTGTGATATCGATGATGATCCCGCATGTACATAGTATACTGCTGTACCTATATAAACATATCCTGGATTATATTTCCCTTGGGAGTCGAAGTGAGTCATGTGACTCGAAGGAAGTTATTTTATTGGCCCTGTGCCACATGCGACTAGTCGGAGAGATATGATTTGTCCCAGATATTCTGATCCAGCGATCACAACATCAAGCATGCCTTCACTTTAGGAATGGCAAGGACAAGTAATATAATCACCGAGTTGCAACCCCATTAAATCTACATACACAGTGCTGCCATACATCTGACAACATGAGGCCGGACAAGAGAGACGACAAACAATGCATTCACATAGTTGCAACCCCATAAAATCTACACACACAGTGCTGCTGTGCATCTGATAATGCGGGGGTCAATATTGATTTGTTTATAATAATAAGGGCCTGTTTACTTTGCATTTGGCTTATAGATTATAGTACGTTGAGAGACTGCCTTGGCAAGATAAACGTCTCGAGAGGTAGTCTGAATTATCCCCATAATAATAAGCAAAACGCTAGATATAACATGATGTTTCTTCTTCTGTCTGGGGTATTTCCCTGCGCCGACACAAAGCGCTCTCAGAATCGAGGCACAATTGAATCTCCCTTATCCCGCTCTACATCAGATTCAAAACCGGTCGCCTAACGCCAACTCCCAACCATGGCAAACGCTCGCTGTCCGCAACAGGCATAGTCCCAAAGTCCGAGATTTGCTAGTACCACTCATTGCCCTTCAAGTAATTCAAACCACTCCGGAATCTCCCTGATGAGACTCCACATATACTTCTCCAGCTTGGCCGCGCACTTGCTATATACCGTTGACGTGTCGTTGTACTGCCGACAGTTACTAAAAATCAAATTTAAATCGTTAACGAGGTCCTTCGGAGTAGCGTAAAGATCTTGCTTTAATTTATCCTCAATAGTCGACAGATCCATTGGCGAAGTAATGACGTTGTAATAGTCAGCAACTTCATCTCTATTAACCGGGTTAAGGAAGGGCCATGCTTGCTTGTGAAACTGGATCTGGGACAAGAAGCGTTGAAGTTCATTGAAATGGGGTCCGTGGCGTGGTTCACGTGCCAGTTCGTCCATGCTGGGTGACCAGCCCGTTGCCTTGATGGCAGGGATAGAAAGTGTATCGATTGGGGTGATGGTGCCGTTGGCCCATTGCTGCGGCGGTTGATGGACGACGTCACTTTTGCTCAGGAGACGAAGTTTGGCTAGAATAGTCTCTTTCTGCTTAAGAAGCATGCGGCCAGCCTCGAGATAACGGATTCGGGGAAGCATTGAGCACTGCATCAGCGTTCCTCCTTCGTAGTCCTTAATGTACCCCATCCAGATAGACTTATCTAGAATAATCTCTTTAGTAAAACCCTGTTTTTGGAAGTAACCGGTGGCATAATTGTCGGCGTAGGTCAAGAAATGCATAACAGGGGAAGTAGCCCTGACATAGTCCTTCAGGTGAGCCATGAGATGAGCTCCATATCCTTTTACCTGCTGGTCGGATGCGACCGCGCAAAATACGATTTCGGCAAACTTCCGCTCTCGGAACTCACGGTATGCTATCCCGCCAATAACTTCAAGAGGCTTTTTGACAATAGCCACCGATAGATGAGTGCGATCGTAAACAAGACGTGCAATGTAGTCTTTAGGCATTTTCGGCAGTTGTTTCTGAAATAGGCATTTAAGGCCCGTAAGGATGATCATGCTCTCTCTGCTGCCATCGTTGTTGACAGCTTGAAATTCAATCTCGCCATTTCGTTCTTCTATAACTGCAGGCTTGAAGACACTTAGAACGATTCGTTCCATTCTCTAAAGGGACTGGCATACCTTATCGGGGAAAGGGATTCGTTGTAGTGTAGCACCAGGTCCAGAGCCTAGGTTTGGACGCCCATCATGGAGTGTCTTGATTCTTTTGGTATCAGGCGTGGTATTTGGTTCTTCGGAAGCTGTGCGTTTGAATACAGGGTGATCCCCTCTGTGTTCGTCCGAAAAAGCCTGCGTCTCGTCTCCGTCCATCTGAGTCCAGTGTCGGGAAGTTCAGACTATTGCGCAAGAGTCGGGGGACGTGCTTTCATCTCTCTGTATCAAGTCCATACAGGGAATGAGAAGCAATGTTGTTTACGTGCCACTCATGGCAATAAATAGCTTGCAGTCACGTGGTCGCCCCGCAAACTTACTTTTTAAGCTTACCTCCCTCTGTGCATTAAGAGAGGTTATAATTGCCAAGTGTTGGATTGGGATCTTGGTTTACTCGTCCTTTAGAAAACGAGCACCCACCTTGCTACATAGTAGATCAAAAATACTGCCGGGCGAGATTGGAAATACTCAGGGGTCAGAGTTTGAAATGGAACTTCTTCAGTCTCTGCCTTGGGTCTTCTCTCGCTAGATTAGAGCTATGTGCTAGAGATAGGTTAAAAGATTATGTTCCGTTTATAGGCCATAGATTGTGTCCTTAAGGTAGGGAGTGATCAGGATGCCGGGAGTAGCGCGTACAAAGCCTCTGCGGCACCTGCGAAGTTGGAACGTGGCATGTGGACGGCGAGCCATTCCATGTCAGCGTCTATTACGAACGTCAACCACCGCCAGTACAGCGCCCTGACAAGTAGCTGCACGCGAATCTCCCTGTCCAAGCTACCTTCTTTACTGTCCCGCAGGTACATATTGACCATCTCTGGCCCCAGGCTCCCGTGCCACGCCAAACCATCGGCAGCCATAACAGCCTCCGCATAGGCCGCGGGCCGCCAATAAAATGTTAAGTCGATGATACCTGGCGGCTGATTATCCTCGAATAGAACGTTGCCCAGCAGGTCCATGTGCACGACCTGACTCACCAGCAGGGCGTGCGACTCGGGCAGTGGTCGCATCGCGCCGCTAATCCGGTCTAGAATCGGCTGTAGTTGTGTCAGCAGCCCGTAATTTACCTTATCGATGCCTTCAAGTGACTTTTCGCCCCAGGTGACGCTATCGGCCTCGTCGTAGCGGTTGACAGCCCGGTTCATAATCGCGGCGGGTTTTTCGCTGACCAGGTCGGCGAGGTCAGTGTGCAGCGCACGGCTGGCACGGAATAGGGCATCGAGGTGTGAGAGAGAGGGCGCGCCGGTTATAAGAGAGGAGGCGGCCCAGCTGTCGACGACAAAATCATTCGCGTCCGAGACGGAAGGAAGCGGCATTGCAAGCCGGTACGTGGTAGGCGACAGGCGGAGTAGCGTGGTGCTCAGCTGAGACAGCCACTGTGTCTCGGCGGGATCGTCGCAAGGTTTGAGGATTACGTCACCAACGCGGTAGCAGAGGCCACGGCCGCTTGGGATATGGATGGGAGTGCCGGTGAGGCCGAAGTTGGCAAGAGTCTCGGCGGACGGCGGAGAGGGCATGGTGAAGGTGCTTACGTTGGGAGGTGATGATAGGCAGTCTGTAGGGCACCAATGCAAATCTCACGTATAAAAAGCTTTAAACAAATTAAATAACTTACTACGAACATAAAGTGTAAAAGAAAAGAAAACAAAAAAAGGATATCGAAAAAACTTAGGTACAGAAGGAATCGAACCTCCGAGATTTGGACTCGCGGGGAATCGAACCCCGGACCACTCCCATGCTAAGGGAGTATTATACCACTAAACCACAAGCCCGGCTATGGGAATTAGTACATTGGCCTGTAATTGCGAATCATAAATAACATGGTCTTGGTTTACTGGAGAAACGACCGACCGTAGCCTCTGCTTTGTGGTGACCATCAGATAAATAAACAGATGCAACATATAAAACTACACGTACAATGTAAACAGATATTGAAATGCAGACTTAGACAACGGCGATTTGATTAACTAGAAATTTTTCGAATTGTTTCTTTAAGTGGTACTGTGTATCTCGCTTGGTACGCCATCATGGCCGTTGATCTCTCTATAATTCTATATTGCCTGCAAGAAGGTCACAGTTCAAGAGTTTGAACTCGAGCGCAATCCTGTCGCGGAGAGAAATATTAAGAAAAGGGTAGATTTCCAATCGTATCGGGTTTCGTCGCCGCAGCGGTTGTCCATCTTCATGTGATAAATCCCCGCTACAATGCAAATTAGTCAAGATAGCCATGCCTTTATGAATAAATTTCATATGCCTATCTTGCTCTGCTAAAGTTCTCCAAGTTTTTGACATGATGCTAAGTGCCTATGTGTAGTACAACCCGGAAAAGCATAGCACCAGCAGCTCTCACTTACCTGCTCACTGTCTTTTTCCCCCATATATACACTTCAGTTCAGTTCGTTTCATATAGGTGATTCATTCATCAGTCAATTCTTTGATCCTTCTCTCGATATCCGGCACCTGTCTCAGCATGACATCGAGATCCTCCTTCTCGTCCTCCAGCTCGAGTCTCCTCTCGGCGTCCAGCTTCGTGAAGACGTAGTGGCCCTGGCCGTCGAACTGTAGGATCATGCTGTGGTACTTCCAGAGACTCCGCCGGTGGCTGACCGTCATGAGCGTGATGCCCAGCGCCTTGGCGTTGTCGTACATGACCTTCTCCGTCTCTAGCGTCACACTGCTCGTGCACTCGTCCAGGATCGCGTATCGCGGCTTGTGGTAGAACAGGCGGGCCATCGCCACCCTCTGCTGCAAGCCGCCTGAGAGGACGTCGCGCCATTCGGCCTCGGCGTCCCAACCTTCGGGATAGAGGTCTACTAGATGTTCGAGCGACAGAGTCTTCAAGATCTCGAGCAACTGAGCATCTGTCACGCCGCGGGCACGTACAGCCCGTAGACTATCAGGGTATGTAATCTGTTGACGCAGACTGCCACGGGAGAGATATGGCCTTTGCGGGATATAGAAGATATCCGTGAATGGAGGCTTGTAAACGGTACCGCCGTAGACAGGCCACAAACCGCCCAGGATACGGAAAAGGCTGGATTTGCCGCAACCATTTGGTCCAACGACCAAGAGGTGATCGCCCTGCTTGAGAGAGAACGACAGTGCTTTCACGAGCACATCGCCGTTGGGAGAGATGATGGGGACGTCAATAAACTCGATATCGTTACTTTCCACCACTTTACCACGACCTTGCAACACGGCTTCATGCTCTTCCGTTCCGGAGCTAGAGACCAGCTTCTTCTCGAAGTGGCCTGCACGTATATCATCCATTACTTCCAGCAAAGATGCCACTCGGGATGTGTAACCTGCTAGCTCCATAATTTCTCGGTAAGAGAACATGATTCGGCCGAAGGCGTCAGATGCGCTCAGCAGCATGCGGCGATTTGTGACAAACGTCTCTGTGCGGTCGCCCATGCTAACCACATCACCCAGCTGGCCGGGTAGTTTGAAGAACACTGGAACACTGCAGAGCAGAAGGCCTAAGGCTCCCCACACATATTTTATGACGAAATCCTCCATGATACCGTGGTAGAACCGCCGACGTAAGATATAATTCACGTGCTTGATAAGAGTAAAGTATCCCTTATCGAGTGTGTCTTTCTCGGCTTCGTGGCCGTGGTACAGAGCCACCTCTTCGCTGTGGTCGATAAGTCGAGAGTGTTGAAATCGGAATTCACCTTCCAGCCGCGCTTCATCAGCGACATATCTCCCAAAGGGAGGAGTCAGAGCCCGCATGATACCAGCGGATAACTGAACTAGTAGAGACATGAACACCACGCCTTCACCGCCAACGCTCTTTGATAGCGCCCACGTGTATATTGTCTACAGGAGTAGTTAGTAGGTGATGAATACACGTTATGAGAGGATGATACGCACCATGTCGAGCATTGGTTTAGCTAAATTACTGTAAAGCTCAGCTAAACTATTCGAGAACTTCGCAACATCGACGGATATTAGCTGATCAGGGTTCTTTATTCTGTCGTCCAGGGCAGATATCCCGTAGAATGTGAGCTGGGAGAGGTATTTGTCATGTATATACTGGGTCAATCGTGTTCGATATTTGAGTGAGAGTTCGGCTTGATGGTAGGATAACTAAAATTTGCAATTCCTTTAGCACCAATTCACCATGAATAACACAGTACATGCAGCAATGACTACTAACCATGGAGTTGGTGAATGTTGCAGGTACGGCGATCAACATCCACCATACTATTCTCTTCAAGAACTCCTTTCCGTTCCCTTTGACGAGCGCCTTAACGATAGCACCATCCATCTCCGCAACCTTCAGACTGATGAGTGTCCGCACCACGAGGAAGAAGCTGTGGCTAAGGAGCAGCCTCGCCTCTTTGCTGGCAGCACCCGGTATGACAATCTTCAGCAGCCTCAGCAACGAGCGGAAGAACTCGCGATTAAGTTCGACCTTCTTCTTGCTCGCGGCATCCTGTCTGTCGCTCGACGTCGTGCCTAAGCGCCGCTTGGCGGCTTCGCGTGCCGAGGCGGCCTTCTGCTCGGAGACGGCATGGCGGATGCGGTTTACGAGGGCTAGGAATAGGGTGAGGTAGACGGTGCGGGAGATGCGCGTCCGGTTCGAAACATATAACTGAACTAGTCTCGATACGACGCTCTTAATCGACCGGTCGGGGAGGACAGGCTTCGACTGTACCGCCATTGCGGCGGCGGCTCCTTTTTAAGGAAGGATATTCGCTCCCTATGACGCGCCGCAGCGTCTTGCCAACAAAAGGAAGTCTAAAAAGTTGGGCACTTGGGATTTAGAACAATGGAATTTGCAAGGCAATTGTCGACGGAAATCAACCCATGAAGAGCAAAGGTGTTTAAAGAACACAAACAATCAACGCTGTGTTTTAAAAAGGACCGTTTATTATAATTTACATTCTTAATGGGCAATGTGGTTCTCAAGACATCGCCAGCAAGCCCGTTGGACTAGGAGAGTAGGCCGGGAATTGAGATTTGGGAGAAGGAATTCTGGAGAGTGTCGCAATGGCTCTTGTTTGCTGTTGTTCCTCGGCGAAAGCATCCATCCCATTCCCCGTCTGGGGCATCGCATGCAGGTCACAGTGACGTTCAGCTTGCATGTGATTTCCCCGGCTGCTTGGCACTGGGGGCTAATCTCTAAAAACAGTGGACGTTAAGCCGTCCCATCCTGCCGTGGCTAGAGTGAGCTTACAGGAACTTTTAGGTACAGTGAGCGTGGCTGGAGGCTTACCGTGTAAGAATTAGGCGCTTTATTGCTCAGGCTTTAGTACTGTAGATACTGTAAAGTCGATAGAGAAGTTTTAGTAAAAGCATTGAAACCCTTAAATGAATAGTGTAGCAAGCAACGTGGGGTAAAGAATGCATAATCAAACAAAAGAGCGCCACTATCGCGGGGAAGTCTTCAAGAATTTCAGTCAAAGTGGCGTTCTGAGAAATCCGAATTACTCACATTTTTGAGCGCAAAACCGTCTGTACGCCTCGACGCTTTTCACCCCCTCTGCCACAGTCGCAAAGAAAGTAATATTCTGTCGATATGGCCGATGAAGAGGAAATAGCGATCTATGACGAGGTCGAGATTGAGGACATGACCTACGACGAAGCACTCCAGATATACCACTATCCATGTCCGTGTGGCGACCGCTTCGAGATTGCGCTCGCCGACTTACAAGACGAGTCCAACGATATAGCCGTATGCCCTAGCTGCAGCCTGATGATACGAGTCATTTTTGATCAAGTAGGTAGACTTGCAAAATCGAAATGCAGACAACCTTGGCTAATAGTGGTAATCTGTAGGATAATCTTCCGAAACCTCCCCCCGACAACGCTGCCTCCAAAACTACCCAGCAGCAGGTCCCCGTCGCTGCGTGAGCGTCCCGTCTAGTCTTCTGTAATATCGTAAAAGACTTTACTGGCTACACTACGAGTGATCATCTCTACAAGCAGCAACTGGAAGATGCCAAAGCCACATTCCCGGCGCCGCGAAGAAGTGCCGGGGCGGCCATGCTATCAATCGCCATCATATCGATGCTACTACAGATTATTCGAGATGTGAAGCATGTAAATAACTTCATTGGCCTTGTGGCTGCTCGGGCGTGGGTTTTGAAAGCGCGACAACATCCATGACGAGGGGGGTCCATTGTATGCCACATGCTGACTGAACCCTCCAGTAAAGCGCGATGATTGGGCGCAAGAGATGCGGTGCGTTGTATCAGACAAGGGGGCCAATGTATGTGCATTTAAAAAGCCAAGGTAGTATTGGTTGACTATCATCGACTTAATTCCGCAAGCTGTTTGCGATGAGGGTATATAGAGAAGAAGCATAGTTCATGCAACTTACAACTCCAGAACGCCGTTGCCCAGAAACACCACCATCATCATCATTACTCTTGATATCGACGTGCCCAAGAATCATTATGCCTACCACCCTTCCCTTCCAAACTCCAGTTGAATGCGACAAAAAAATTTTGTGCCAGCAGTAATATTATAATAAGACGAGACCGGCAGCAGAGAAGACGATGAGCCCCATGATGGAGGCTCCGACTGGGTGCTTTTCTTGTCCCGCGATGTCCAAAGTTGGCGGCGGCGGCTTCGCCATTGTGTCCGAGTAGTTGCTTATATCTATCACATTGTCAGCCCGTGCCTTAAGAGTTGACGACCGCCTGAGAAACGAGCTAATTACGAAGATATAACCATACCTAAGCTGGGTGTAATGATTTCATCGAGGCTCGCAGCGTGCGCAAGCACACGTTGGTGAACGGCTGCGGCGCTTGGTATAGCTGCAGCAAGAACAATGCCGCGCGGTCTCATTGTGGACGGCTCCCGGCCTGTCTTTGTCGCACAGAGGTCGATTTAATGATTGCAGATAACTTCGACCCGGTGGCCAGTTCAAATGTTTCGTGCGTACTTGATGAGTGTGACGATAAGAGCTTCGGTGGGTGAACGACTGACTTAGGTTGAGATGAAGTTTGGCGGCTTAGACGGACGCTTTGCATAGATTCGTCACACCTGAACGCAAAAAGGGCCGGGTCGGACCTGGTACAAACTTTGAATTATTAGGATTAAGCCTCGACTAGGGAAGGCCTGTGAGAGAGAATGCGATGTGGAAGTTTGCAAGGTCGACGTATGTATATTACAGCTTTGGTTTATGGCCTTTTTTGCACGGCATCATTGTCGAGATTCAAAACAAAACTAAAAACGCCAATGGACCGTAGACAAGGACGTGGGACGTAGACCGGACAGGCCTTGCGTCTTGTTTTATAGATAACGCACCGGCTTAAACCAAAACCTGTCTACGGAACTGGGCAGAGAATGGGCCCATCGACATCGATAGTGATGCTGTGCTGCACTAAGCACGTATAGTACCCTACCTAACGGTAGGTAATAGGTGAATAAGTATCCTGTGGTGTGGGCCGTTATTCCGCTCCGGAGGCACGCTTGGGAGGCACGCCTGTTTTGTTCCATCATCCATCCAAACGTCCCAGGGCGCTTTCGTCGTGATGTGCTATCGCGTTCCATTCTGCCAAGAAAGGTGTTGTGGATCATGCAGCAATCACGAACAGGCCCAGCTAGGGCCGGCCAGTAATGCGGTACCTAGCGTCAGTGTGGGAAACGCCGCCATCACACAAGTACAGCATACGAAGTTACATCGGGAGCGTTCCATTCGCCCTTGACCTGTTTGAGCTATCGTGGCGATCCCCTGGCAGGCCGGCACAAAGAAGCAGCCCCAGCTACCTAAGCTAGAGGAGCGACTAGAGTTAAAAAAAACTCGTTGCGGTCATTCCCGCCGAGCGCAGATTCCCACATGCACACGCACACCTAGCAGAATGCAGATAGGTATGCAAGCAGACTGCATGTGGGTTGCTGCGTGCGTAATAGGCCACAATTCTCTATCTTGTCGTAGCCAAGCAGGGAAATGCTGAAAATCTGAAACACAGAGCTAGCGACGACCGGAGCGATAAGCATCGGGACGATACAGGAGTGGACTGCGATCTGCCAGCTGCGGGTCACGAATATGTATGTACAATTCCACTCGGGACCACCCTTGCCTGCTTGCGTCAGTTCTTCATGATGGTGTGTGATTTTAATTGTGTCTTGGTTACTCAAACTGTCTGCTCTTTGCCGATGGAACCGACTTCGAGTTGTGTGAACTCACACCACTTAGACAGAGCATTGTCAGCGAATAAATGTCAAACCAAATGATATGACAATTGGGCGACCAGCCTAGCAGCGCACGTCTTGAAGCCACTTTGTCTTAGTTTTTTTTTCTTCTAGCTCGAACATGGCGGCCTAGGAAGGCCGGTGAATCCAATAATAATATGCTTCGTATAGGTGGCGGCGATAGATTATCTTCAAATAACCGTGCATGCGCCCTGTACCTAGGCGAGCCGAGAAGCTGATATCTACCAGACAGGAGGGATTAAGACGGATGGTAAGCATCCAATAAGAATGCAGCCCCGACATTTCTGCTGGGAAGGGCTGACATCGTCCTTGTTTAACTGTTAATGCTAAGTAGAAGTGGGCGAGAAAGAGGAACTTGGAGGAGAAAGCAAGAGAACTGATCCCACTTTCAACCGTGCTAACTTAGATATGTACGAATCGGCCGTTTTGTGGGTAGCAGGACTGCCAGAACTGACAACCTGTTTAAAAACGCATTTCTGCCCGCTCGTCAGCAATTTCCAATGAGATCTGACGTCATCGTAACCCCTCCCTCCCTCACACACAAGGAAAGGGCTTGAGGTGTTATCACTCCAGTTATGCTATATTAGGAATAGTCTCAATCTGAGAGGTTCCAGCTTGGCTTATCAATACGTTACAGCGCATACCTTGATAGGGAAAATGCCTCGCTTAACTCGTTTTCTTTCATCCGGAGAGAAATCAAGCTACTTTACTGCATGTACAGATGTAGATCAGTCTGAGTGAGTTCTTTTTATGTTTCTTTCAGCATTTGCTTGATTTCATTCCATCGTCGCACCAGATATGGCGTCCTAGAGTTCTATATCAGTAATAAATTGATTATAGCTCTATAATTAAGTACCTAACGTTGATACTCCTAACATACACTTCAACATTGCGCATTTCTAAGTTGATATGTCCTGAAGAGCGCGAGCAAACAACTTCGAGAGAGAGAGACTGTTGTTTGATAGCTACATTGTAAGGGTTGACTCGGGTCATGAGGACTCGCAACCAAATGACTCACTACTAAAGGTACCACAATGTTCTTCGTCTAGGAAACTACGCCCAAGCTGGCGGACTTTGTATCAGCTTGTTCGTAGTTGATAGTTGTATATACCTACCGTATGAAGCTCCGTTAGCCTTGGTCGGTGCTCACTGGGTTTATTTTGGTCTAGTTATATAAGGTGGGCAGGGCAGTACTCAGCAGTTAAGCTCTAGCGCGAGACGGTTACACTAGAGGTTCATGTTACCTCATTTCCATATTCGCAGAGCTAGGTAGCAAACAGTTGACAGACTGGCTGTCAGCCAATCTCCTACTTCAAATCAAGAGGAGCCAGTCTGTTGTTCTGTTAGTTTCATGTCCATATTGATGCTAGCGTCGCCTCGTGGTGTTCATTGCGTTACTCCACGTCCGCTGTGCCTAGACATTGTGTTCTAACGACAAATTCATGTGTTAGCGACGGTTTTGTGGCTAGGATATTCTGGAATTCGGGGTTGCAAGGTAAAATTTTATGAAGAACTGATACAGTGAAATCATTGCTGAGGCTGAGAAGCTCAAGCCTGACAACGCCACTATTCAGTGCACATTGGGCGCCGTGAAACGAATGGAAGCGGTTCAGAGACAATCATTGGGCTGGGATATTGATAGACATAAAAGTGACATATATTCATTTGTTTTGGGGGCTGCAGTCCTGTATTAATAATGGTGAGATCTAACCTAGGTTTTACCAGTAATGAAATAGAGAAGATTTGCTACCGAAAAGTATCAATGATAAGCTACTGTGCAACTGAAACAGAGGGCGTGGAGTTCTGTCCGTCTCAACAACCTACTCTTCCTCAAGGACATCCAATATCTTTGCAAGCCCCTGCATATCTCCCTCTACCTTCCCGTGCTTGTCCTTGTCTACCCAGCCGACGGTATTCCCACCGCCAAAGTCAAGCACGAAGGCGTCATAATTGTCGTCAATCAGCACATTTTCGGTCTTAATATCACCCCACACGATACCGAGATCATGCAGTTGTGCGACAGTGCGTTTGATCTGCTCCGCCCACTTCTTCTTCAACGTCGAGGGCACGGCCGCGGCAGGTAGCTCGCCCTGCTTTACCATCCACAACAGATGCAGAAGAGACTTGTGTTCATGCGGGATGTAGCCGAGCAGAATACCGATTATCCCAGTATGCGACTTCACGATACCTTCAGTATGCCGAACGTGATTAGCTACTAGGTTAGGCTGGGCTGGTGTGATTCTGGCGTCCTACCTTTCAACTTGGGAACCATCAAGTCTTCCCCGGCCTTCCGTAACTTCAGATAAGTTGCGAGCTCATCGCTAAGGGAGTTCCAGAAATGAGAGTCCCCGCTGACTTTGAGGATCGCCCGTTCGCCCTCGACTTCAACCTCGAACACAAGACCATGAAGCCTTCTCTGAGGGATAACCTGTGCGGGAGTGAAGACGGGTACGTCTTCATCTAGGTTGATGGATTTGAGCTTATCTTCTGATATGGGCGGATAATGGTCGTCAATGACATATTCGTGAAGCCTATGGCATTCTAGCTGACCGTCCTTTGTAAGAACCTGTAGGGTGAAGCTGTCTGGGTAGAGGTATCCCTGGAGAGTCCGGGGGACTGGCAGATGAGTAGCCGGTGCTAGCTCCTTTATCAATCCCAAGCATGCGGCACCGACAAGCTCTACAAGCTTGTCTGTCAGCTGTTCTATTTGTTTGTCTTTCGTTTCTGATGGTGTGCCCCAGCACAGACCGTCTCTCTCAAGTAAGATCTTGCCTTCGATAGAATCCTCAACATCGTAGTCTTCGGGAAGCTCGTTCGTTTCCCCCCGCCGGTCAGCGCTGGCAAGAACATAGAAATATATTCCGTTATAAAAATAATGTATTAACACGGATCCGTCGTATCTCAAACTCCGAAGCCCGCTCCATTTGAGACCGGGCTGGGAAGTTTCCCAAAAGCTCGCGAGCCCTTCTCCCATCGGCATTCTAGAAATTGAGTGAAAATATGGAAAGTGCCCTAACTGTGAGTCTACAGAAGAAAGAATACACGGATCGATGAGATGTTGATGGGAGACAGCGTTTGGAAAATGAAGAATCGAAGAGAATCACTTATTGATAAATAAACCCTAATATAACAAACTATCTAGAATCTTCCCAACAACTAGGCACGGCCAGTTCTTGTGAGGCGTATCCGCTCCGGCAGTAGATTTGGTTTTGTTGTTATGTCAACTGCAGCACTATGCGTTTTGCAGAACCAACAGAACCGCCACAGCCAATGAGCGAGGAGAGACGCAGCGGCAACCTGAACAAAACGTCGCGGTGTTGGGGATCACGGCCTATCTAACTGCAAAGCGTCGACGGCACCCAGTTCGGTAATCAGGCGGCAGCTGGAATGGTTAACATCCCCACTCTAAGCTCGAGGGGCCGGACTTTATTATGGAGTACGAGTTGTAGATTCTATGCCAGTATTACGGTAGCATCAGCATATCACCTTATAGACAACCATGAGCGTTATTATAAGACTGCAAAATTGAGTACCTGGTAATTTATTGCGAAACCCAGTCATGTTTCTAGATTAAGATATCGCTCTAGTGTTATGTTGCACGTTGCTGGAGGACTGTTGGTCTTTATAACTTCATATCAAACTCACACAAATACCAACATCAGCCTCGTGGGCGGCCAGGCACACAGTAAAGTTCCAACAGTTGGCCATTTTTATAGACCGGACTACAAAGTAAACATATAATCGGATGCTGGTTGATGAGCTTTATGCTTTGAGGCAGGCAATGGAATTACGCCTTGGGACACAAAGGGCATCCGTTTGAAGCCCGCTGCTCCCCAGGCTATACGTAATCACTCATTGTAGATGAGACGAGTTGGTTATCTTTGTTTACTGTCAGCTGTGATTACTAAGGTTCTGAGGCTAAGTACGAATGTCGGGCCACGACAACACCTTATCGTTGGGATTATTACCCGACCAGTTGGTGCTTAATCACAAGGTGAACTAGAATATTATATCATAACAATGGGGTTGGCGTGGCCCCGAATTGAGTCATACTCGCAAGCGAGGAAACTTCTTCGAGTTGTAACTAAGGTGCGGCTAACATTATGAGAACTGGCTGCCTCCTATAATATTGAGATGCCTGGTGCTCTTCTCTAGGGAGACTCAGTGAGGAAAGATCTATATAACCATCCTTATATGTTGGTTATGATGGCTTCATTAAATGAGGCCGTCTCTACGTCACCTAGGCGAAATACTTTGGTATTGGCTCGTCCATCGCGTATTACAATGATCACTAGCCCGGAGTCGAAGTGCACAACTAGACAACGTCAGGAACTCTCCTGTTTTTGCCCGGTGAAGGTCATGAAATATCGTTTAGGCAGCATTATCAGAGCAGTTAAGAGTATTATAAAAGATGTCGAGATGTCATTCCAATTACTAGCTTCAAGAGAGACATCAAGCGATTTGTTCTCAAGTATTGAAAAGCAGCGTGCCGCCTTAACTACTGTTCTATCACATAGAATCTTTGAATAGAGCCACTCTCATCATTATATCTCAAGATGTGTATGATTGGCAGAGAGTCCACAGTTTGGACTAAATGCGGATATGGCAGAACCAAGAACGACCGCCGAAATACTAGACGATGCGAACCATGGGAACACGTCCTGGGAAGGACATATACTACACCTATACCACTTATATAGACGACTACTGTTCCACATGCTACGAGAGGGCCAGGCGCCAGGCTATTCGCCAGTCTAATAGTCGGAAATGGCGGCGATAAACTCTCTCAAGATAAAGGGGTAACGAAGAGACTGCTATAAAACAAGTTAGAAACCTCATGAACAACTCATTTTAGTTGTGTATTATTTGGCCAAAGACAAATATAGTTTGCTAACGCTGTGCAACGAATCCTTTATTCCTTATTTAACAGAGAAATCTAGGGGGCGAGCGAACAATGGAGACGGATGGAGATGTGGGACAGCACGGGACAGAATGGTTACGTGGATTGTGAAGTAGGGGTTGCTGATGGGTCAGATTGTTTGACTTGGGTAAGAAAGGGGGCTGGTTGAATATAACTAGCAATATATATGCTCTAAATTTATACGGGAGGACGCTGCTTTCCCTATGCACCTATTTTGTGAGAGTAAGAATATTGGATCTCATTGTCATCACAGATAAGACACGAGCTAACCAACAGTTGAATTTACTGAGCACTGAGATAGGTACTTGCGTTTTTTATATTCCTGCAATTAGTGGTTGAGGTGGTGTGATGGCACTGTGATCTTGTAGGTGTTCAAATTTATGAAGTCGACTACCAGTGACATCTGTTTGCTGGAGTCCTATGCGTTAGATAAATTCAGGGTTCTGTCTGAGTGAGAACAAGACTGCTCGAATAAGCAGGTATCCATGACAATGAAGTTCGCCTGTCAGGCCGTTGCGCACAGAACTTTCATGCCTCTTAAAACGCCTAAGAAAATTCCCTTCAATATTTGTTGTTTATTGTGTATTGGCAAAGCAAACGTCCGTGTCTGTGACTTAGAGAACTCATCCACGACTAGCATCTTCTGGCAACTGCCAACCCATCATGTACATAGCTTGCTATCGTAGCCGCTTGTAACTCCGCCCATGATTGACTACCCACAGGAGAGTGTAGATCAATCCGTATTGGCAGCAAAATAATAGACGTTGTGATAAAAAAACACCGAGGTTTTGCTACCTATTGATGATCGCTACTTATACATGACAGGGAGAGGGCGTCATCAGGGTTCTAACGATGCACCTTCAGCCTCAATAAGGAATAGGGGTCAGATGCGACAGCGCGCTTCTTATCGCTAGAGATGGAGTAATACTGTTCATATGAATAATATTGTTTCAAGGTTCCATGGGGCTCCAGTCAAAGGTATCCTTGATTTTCTTCACCAAGTCGGGAGACATCTCCCACTGGCCCTTGATAAGACTCTCGTCAGCCCCCATTTCGATCCATCGAGACTTATCCCACATAACGTATCCCCATTGCCTTAATGACTTTGGCACATATTCGCCGTAGATATTAGCATACTTCCCGCCCCACAGAGTAACCCACCCGAATGGCGGATCACCGACCGGCGTGCTTAAAGGAAGGAACGCCTCGATATCTAACGAGAAGGCGTCTTCAAAGAAGGGCATTGATTCCCGCTCCTTCTGGCGCTTGTCCTGATTAGTGGGATAAGTTGTGAACATCTCGCGTCGTTGATCCTGTGCCAAACTGGAGAGCACCTCCCTGAGAGGATAATCTGTTACCGAAGCGTGGCAAAGCCATTGACTCGTTAAGGAGACGAGCTTCTCATGGTCATCCTGTTCTAACAGCCGAAGTGCCATCTTCACACCACGGGAGACGATCCCATCCATATAGTCTATGTATCTTTCTATTAGCCATATTCTTATTTGCTATGTAGAACAAGTTACAGTAGGCTTCAAGAGATGAGGAAATTTGTATGCTTACCGTAATGTTCCGCTTCTAAGTCGTAGGAACGTACAGAGGTGGAAACTCCATTTGACTCCATGAACTTGGGATTGTCTGGGTGCAGATCTGCCTTGACGCGATTGAAGATGTCATCATATTTAGCCCTGATGAAGATATCGATGCATCCAATGGCCTCGATGTCCCAGGGATGGAAAATAGAGCAGAACAACTCATTAATCTCAAAATCACAGAGTGCGCCTAGTCGTAGCACTTGGTTTCGGCCGAAAAGGTGGTGAAAGGTCTGAGAGCGGTAAAGAGCCCGAAAAAGGCGTATCTCTTCGCTTCTGCTGAGCTTGATACTGGGATCGTCCTGTGCAACTGCCCCCCCTTTTAACACTTCTTCCGCTGCTTGTGATTTTGTTGTTTCTGTTTCTGTTTCTGTTGCTTCTGCTTCTTGGTGACCTGCTTCTGACGCAATTGCCCTTCTGAGATTTGAGAGAGCCCAGTTGCTATATAGTCGGGCTAGGGGTCGAGCATATCTCAAGTGGAAGCCCGCCATCCAACGAAGAAGTCTAGGGTTAACAGAATTGAGATCCATGGGAATTGGGCTGTCATATAACAGCCGATAGTTGTAGATAAAGTCGACAATGATATCATCAGTCCTAAGGGGCTTAATCATACACGTGCGTGACGTGGCGGTAAAGTAGGCGTCTACGGCAAAACCATGTAACTCACGGTCCATACAGGCGCGGAGAATGGTGGTGCGATCCTTCAGGTACTGCGCGTGCATGACGGGAGAGGCGTGGACTAGGGCGTACAGCGTCGGGAGGTCTGGCGCATTCAAGAGAATCAGTGCTCGCAGCTCGGCAGGCAGGTTCTCTAGACTTGACGACGAAGGTTTCTCAGTGCCCCCAAGCTCTTGCTTGCTACCTGCGAGGTGTTCATCTGTCGCATCTTCTGGGTCTGAAGCATGACGCTGACCTTGGTTGAGTGCTTGGCTGCAGTGTGGCATTGTGCCCCAAACAACCTGATCGCGATGGGGACGCAGTGTAATATCAGAGTATGAACCAGAAAGCCCAGGAGGCGCGGGTTGTGGATCGGAAAGGCTTCATGAAATAAGGGACTGGAACTCTTAATCTTTATAGCACGACTGGACGTGAGTAAAATATAATGGTTGTTGACCACTTCTAGCGAGGTGAATGAATAACAATGCCAGCCGCATTGCACGTTTGTCAAACAGTGGGGCTTCCAACGTATTAGGTAGGCCATTAAGCAAGCAAGTACCAGTACCTAAGGTAAGTAGTATGCGCATGCAAACACTGGGTCCCCTCGTGGCACAGGTAGGAGCAGCATTCACTCACCACCAGCCAGCAGGATCTAAATGGCCACCTAAAGAATTATATTCACAGAGCTCAGCATAGGTACAGACCAGCATCCTCAACAATAGTCGAAACCACCATGGCCTTATTCAGTCTGTTCGCTTCACTACTGCCCTTCTTCAAAAAATCAAGGGCCTTGATGGCCCCTGATTGACCCCTATTCAACGACAACAAGCATTATATCGGCCTTAATTGCAGGTAATCACAAACAACCGGGCCCAAGTCACATACTCGATCAGGTGGTGAACAATGTGGAACGTACCAATGGCCATAGTGTCCAGGATGGGATGGCCATTGATCCCATTGTTGGGTAGACGGATGGTGCTGGAGACGGTGTTAAACACTCTCTACAAAACGAAAGGCATGAACACTGCCGCTGTCCCTCTGTTCAAGACAGTAATCGGACCATCTTCGTTTCGGTTTTCGGTTCATCCTCATCGTTACACCCGCTCGGTCATATTTCCTTGAGGACATCATAGATCCTGCGTTTCCAGCAATATCATCTTGACGGCCAGTCGAAGCATTGCGTCTAGCCACCGACAATAACTTAACCGCACAGGATGCCTCGACGGCCAGGCTCTTCCGACTCGGCGAGTTCCGCCGACACATTTCAGTCTGCTCTCTCCGAGGACTCCTACTTGGGTAGCCTAGTGCCCGGCCTCGATGACCAGTTCAAGACTATGTTGAACGAAGTGAAAATGGTTGAAAACCATCGAAAGTTTGTCAAAGAGCGAAAGATCCAGTCCCATAAAGCCAAAAAACTCGACCCAGCAGATATCGGTCGACGAACCGACTGGTCCGATCAGCAGAACGAGGACTGGTCATCTTACAAGGAGAAAGTGCTTGACATCACTGAACCCAAGCGCCAACATGATGCATCAGTAAAGGCCGCCAAGGAAAGCCGCGGTGCAGACCTTTCTACCCTAGAGACGGCTCGCAACAAGGCCCTGGATGACGGCGTGGAGCTCGCCGATGTTGCCGTTACGTGAGTGAAAATAGCTCTACTCCCTCCTGTCCAGGCTAGAGTCGGGGCTCTCGGTTTTGTTTACCTGATATCGAAATTTTATCTATCAGTGGTTACTCTATCATCCCGGAGTTGCGGTTTCATACATTGCATGTTACTTTTCTCTCTGTCGTTGACTTGTACTATTCGTCCTTGATTGAAAACGGTGTTTAAATTAGGGCATCGAAAACTGACAATATCTGGTATCGCAATTAGTGCGGCAGTTGCTCGACTAGGGTTTATGACGAAGTATCCGAAGGCCTTCGATTGCAAGAGTACCATCAATCATCTCAAGTCGGCCGCCGACAATCTTAACTCGGCGAAGAAGGCGATGAGAGAAGTCGTAACTCAAAAGAAGAGTAAGCCGAAATTTCCACCCCCTTAATAGTATTTACGCTAAGATAGCACATACAGAAATTGCGGAGGCCAAGGCGCTTTTTCTTAGAAACGTTAGGAAGGCTTCGAAGCCTTCCGCCTAGTTCTACCAAAGCATGCCGGAAGAAGGGGAGGCTGAGAGATGACGGACCGGTCACACAACCCTGGTAAATACGCCTTTCGTGAGCGCCACGGTTCAGCTCCGGACCCGCTCTGGCCAAGCAGACGGAAATTGTGGCTTTCCGTATTGGCGATCACCCAACCCCAGAGCTATAGCTCCTCAGGCAGTTATAAGGAGTGGTAGGAAGAAGATGATACCCAGGAGCGTTTATGTGCATTAGGTAAGCGGATAGGCGCTTAGGTTAGGTTAGTAGGGCCACGATCTTTTCGATCTAGTAGTGCCCCTTCGATTTCCTGAATAATGAACAGCAATTTCCTTGCAGCAACGAGCTTTATCTCTGCGACAACAAGTTTTAATAACCTTAACTTCATAGCTAAATGACTGTGTCTAACAGAGATGGATGGAAGACAAGGCGTCTAGGAGACTGAGCCTGGAGCTGCATACTATGTAGTCTTGGACTCTATTACCAGGACAGCCATACCAAGATGATCTACTATGTAACAAGTCTGCCTGCTGAGTTAAATACTGTGTCCGATATTAACCTCTGAGCAGATATAACAAACACCATGCCCCTCCCCAATCCTTGGAACTGGCACTAAGAAGGCTTGTTAGTTTTACCAAACAATCTGATGTGTTGCACAAACACACGTGTGCTGACTCATCGGCCCAGTTCATGTCACGCCTTGTGTGGCCGTCTTAGTGCTTATGATCTGTGTCGTTCGTTGTCGATGTCTCTGCAGCTGTAAGTAATCAAAGGAGGGCCCCCACGTGGGAGACCGGGACGGTGGCGGACGATGATGGGACGATGCCAAGCCACTTACATATCTAAAACGGTACATAACTCAAGGGTGGGACGAGTCACCAAGGGGTATATAGGTATTCTAGTTTAGAGTTCTCGCTGAGGGTTACCTAGGTACTTACCAATTCGCTTCTTAAGAATGCTTCGCATGATAATAGAATACACAATACGATGCCTCCCCCTGTTGATGGCCTTGGACAGTGAGGTCTCACCAGTCCGCGTGACTGGTACGTTCAGGTATGGGCGGCCTCGAGCCGCGTACTACTTGTAAGTATAGGTATGACGTATTCATCTCGATACTTGCTCACGTGCCTCTTGTTGGTACCCACTAGGTGGCTACCGGACCTACATCTGCTTCCTTGAGTACTGAGAATCACTTACCAGGGTATTCCGAACTCCCCCGTTGCTAGCACGACTGACGACAGCAACAAAGCCGGATATTCCGACGTCTGGTCGACCTACCTGCCTAGCAGTTATCTTTGTCTTGTTAGTTTGGGCGTGATCAGTAGACAAGCTGACGTTTCTTCGGTGAGACTTGCTGCTATGGAGATGCTGACGTATTCCTACATGGCCTGTGAGCTGTCGCCCTATTCCGTATCAGACATCCTGGACAAGATACGGGCCGTAAATCTCTCCGTCGCCGTGACCCAAGTCTCAAAGGAGAAGTCTCCGACCCTACCTGTTGCTCCGTCCGTACTCGCCACCCAGATACTCTACACCATCATGTTGATAAGCCTAGGAAGAAGAAAGTTCATAGACCTTGGGCAGACCTTGGGCAAACCTTGGGTAATCGTTGTTGGGAACGGATGCTTCGACAGAATCAGGTACACTAGGCTCGTTTTGTTCTGATCAATACAGTCTCCTCATGTATAAACAGTATACTATACATTTTCACATGTAGTAGTATTCAACGTGACCAATAGAGATTGAATTGCCAGATCGGAGATTTCCCCTTCTTGACTTTGTATTACATTACGTATTGTATTGCTACCTTAGTGGTCTACCTAGGTGAAGAGGCCAGGCTTTTTTCTTTTTTCTACGGGTCTTCTGTGGTGTTGTTGATGATTCCATTTCAATGCATGAGGGGTTGGCGGTGAGTCTGTGCAATAAGGGCCGTAATTACCTTGGGGCTTTGCGAGGATCCATATGTTCTCAGCTCCCATATCACGATATATTATAGTTATTACTTGCGCAGATGCAAATCATTTTTTTGTTCATCATTCCATTACATCTGTCATAAGAATTTAACATCACAAGTTAAATCTCAACTGGTTGGAGAAGAATCATAACATCGTGTTAAGGAACGATCTGCACACATGGCACACAAATAATGTAGGTTAGGCATGTTCTATGCACCTCAGATCAATTATGTTTTGGAATGTCGAGTTTTTCCGCAAACTGAGAGATGTGGTAGCATGGTCCGGCGCAAGTCAAGGACACTAATTCTTCTTGTGATATTGCGTAGTGAGTAACCATCAACTCTGGCCTTTTCACCTTCTTCACTCGGCCGAGCAACCTGGATGAAAACAACATCGGTGTGGACAGTCATCATGATTAGTGCATCGATTTGTCAGGCAAAGCTATTGAGGGGAACTCATTGCCTGTATGATTGCCGTTTCACTTGCCGCCTAGAGGAGCTGCCTGATGAAACCTCAAGAAAACGATTGTGTATAGACTCAACTTCCTGACCATAAAGACAAGATAACGACGATGAAATCATAATCAAGAAACACAGAAACACGGAAACACATATATGGACTAGATAAGAAAATGGTTTGCTTCTATAGTATTTGTGTAACTGAGCCAATATATCTGCGAGCATGGAATTCCTAGTGACGGCCTCGAGAGCGCATTCTATATAGGGAATAGGGCGTTTTTCTCATTATTTGAGTTATGCACACATCTTGAACTTGGTTAAAGTGCTGGATTGAGGGGATAATATACCTATCAGAAAGAACAGAGAGTTGTGAATATGCAATAATGAGGCAACAGATGATATGAAACTGTCGAAGCTAGCTTCTCCGATATGTATCCGCTAGGAGAACTGGGGCATGCAAAAATATTGGATAGCACCCATTTCATCGCCGTATCATACATTTCAGCTGCAAGCGAGGCCAACTGCAGGAAACGACCAAGTTGTACTTTTGGCAGAGCCCTTGCTGAGCATCGCAGTTCTCGAATCGTGGCATACTTCTGATTTCCGTATAGAAAAGAGCTCGCTTAAAGGCCCGACGGACTTTCGCGCTGTCGCATACGATGTTATCCCCGGAGGATCTTCAGAAGCTGAGCTACAGTATTAAATCAGCCTTAAGCAATAGTATATTCCACCCCGGAGTCCCTGCAATCAGGGCTCTTTGATAAGTAGGGAGTGGCTCTGCTGCGCCTTCGACCTGCTTATCAAATCCAGGTCCGGCGCGATCCTTTGTCCGCTTAGAGTTTAACCAACTTCCCAAACCAAGTTTCTGCATATAATACGAAGTTATAACCAGAATCCTGTCATCTATACTGCTCCTTCGTGTTTTCTGGGACCCCTTGCTTCCAGACAAGCTCATCACTAGCGCCACTTACGACTTGCTAACGGTCATCTTTGCTCGTTCATCTATCATTCTCGCCTAGAGTCTCCAGGTTAGCCCCAATTAATGCTAAAGTCCGGATAGTTGGAGGAGAGACACTGCTGCTATGAGAATGCAAACGAGGATTTGTGTTAGTGATGTCCCAGAGGCGACCTTGTTATCGGTACTATTTGTATTATTGTGATGCATGCATTGCAAAAGACGTACGTATTCAATACGGGAGTGAACCGCATGGTATGTAAGGCACTGTGATGCTTCTGCAGGCCGCTAAAATCTTAACAAATCCTTCCTGTGACTAATCCTTCGGTGACTAATAACCTTCCTCTCTCGTCCGCGGGTTTTGCCGGTGTGCCGGGCGGCGTTCGATAAATTCTGCCCACAGGTCAATTTTTCGTGAGATGATCGAATCGAAGTGTGTCAATAAACGCCCTTCACTCCGGACAGAGGCTACAGCGCATCGGGTGAGATCCGGTCGCCCCATATCCACAATGATCCCTGATGAAACTGCTAGCCAGCGTGAACGAGTTACCAGATAGGTAGTAGTCGGCAGTAGGCATCTGCGTCCAGGGTCGGGTTCGGATACCGAACTAAGCTCCGGGTGGCCAGCGATGTAGCAGCATTATCGCAGCAACTTCATAATCATCAGGTAAAGATTCATAAGCTCCTTGACACGTTACAACTGTATGCATGAAGAGGTACGGTTCATTGCATGGTGAGCGTCCTGTAGAATTCAAGTCAGTTTCTGTACCTTATAAAGTAATAACTTTTACTTACCTACAGTAATCATACATAGGGCGGGGGATAAGACATCATAACCTCCGAGTGTCCACCAGCTCGCATGCTGGTCCGGGGCGTACCCCAACAGCAGCTAATGCTTGAAATCACCGATGATTTGAAAATATTAAACCCGATGACATTTTATCTCCGACCCAAGTTAGCAGAAGTATATTGAGTTAGAGTAAAGTAAAGATAGAGTATAGTAAAGACGTAAATACCGATAATGTTCGCATTTTGGCTCGCTTCAGGAAATGATAACGTTGCAGGAGCATTTTCTAGGAGTATTTGCAAATCGGGAAAGCATCGATGTGACGACGGACTCTACCCAACACGTCATGCAATATTGGAATCCTTGGGAAAGATAATTGCGGCGGTGAGATTCGACAGGGCACACCGCCACTATTTATAAATGGCCAGGAAACCCCGATTCCCGATAGCTAGATTGTGATCATACGGACCACTGTCCAAGTTCGTTCCAATTATTCCACCGATTCGTCTCTACCCCGCGAGGTCGCCGATATCAGCCAAAATGACAGCTGTTGTAGACACTACCATGAACTACTACCTCGAAGCCCCTAGTGGTGGAAAGGAAAATGCCACCTTCGGAACGGTTGGTGTTCTTCGTCGCAAGTTCGACAACCAGCATATACAAGTAAAGGACATGAGAGGCCGAGAGGACCAGTTCAATATCCACACTCACGCCTTCCAAGTCGGCAAATGGGAGCCCAGCACCACATCTCTCGAGGATGATGACATTAAACGGATCATCTACCCCGAGGCCGAAGAGTATATCAAGAAAATGTTAGTGAGAACAACCGCACAACCACAGGAGTGTCTTCACACAATATACTGACAGAGGGGGTCTAGCACAAACGCAACGCGGGTGCATTGCTTCTCGCACTTGATCCGCCAGAACACCTTCGAACAGAACCTCGAGGAACTGAAGAAGCTCGAGGCTGCCAGAGGCAGGGAAAACGTCTCAGACCGTGAAGGACTCAAGAAGACAATTCCAGCCCGCTACGCGCATGTCGACCAATCCGAAAAGGGCGCGCGCACCCTCCTAGGCAAGAACCTCCCTGCGGATGAGGTCGAGAAGCTGACCAAGACGCGGTGGGGGACCATCAACCTCTGGCGGCCGATCCGGCCAATCCGACGGGATCCGCTCGGCTTCTGCGACGGACGGTCCCTCGGCGACGAGGACCTGATCCCTGTCGACACGGTGCCGCCGCCCAAGGGCACCAGCAGCTTCTACCAGGCCATCTCCAAGGGGGGCGGCTTCCAGGTGCTCGAGATCCGATACAACCCGAAGCACGACTGGTACTACTGCTCCGATATGCGACCAGACGAGGCCTTGGTCTTCAAAGTGTATGATTCGAAAAATACCTCCCAAAGCCGTTGCTGCCACGCTTCCTTCGGTCTCCCGGACACGGCGAACAACGCTCCCCGGGAAAGTATGGAAATGCGCTTTTTCATATTCTACGAGGATGAACCGCTAGAGGGGTTTTAGTTAAAAGAAGGGTTTCATCGGTAGTTAAAAGTTGGAGTCGGCGGCTTTAAAGGACAATTGGTTGCGGCTGCAAGAATTCCAAATTAATGTCTTGGTACTACTAACCCAGTCCAGTACCCCTTTATTACTAAGAGCTTATACGAAGTATGCTATACCACATACTATATTTAACCGGACAGCGGTTTCACGTACGTACGTAGTCCTACGGCCATCAAGAGGGCAATAGGCCGAGGTAGAAGAGCCAATCTGCAGGACTTTCATCGAGCATATGTTGGAAATAGATTGCGCTGCAAAAACAGCTCTGCGCCACAACGGGGACAGGAGTGTGTCAGGCATGTGTACCGTTATCAGCACATGACAAGAACAACGTCGTCTTTATTTTTATTCTTTATTTTTTATATTTTCATTTATTTCTTCGTCACGGAACATGTATGCACTCATCACCTGTCAATCCCCATTCCAGACAGTCAATGTAGATAAGATCGATCAAGACATGATATTAAGGCCTAGGTTAAATCATCAAATATCATTCCTATGTGGCATAACGCGCAAAGGAATGAAAACACTGTATTCATAATTCGACCTGATAGTATCGGTCCCAAAAGGCTACTATATCACGAGTATGCTGATCGGGTGACGCCAATCCCTCACCATCGTCGCCCCAGATCTTGACAAGATCGCGATTAGCGCCCAACGCCGGCCAAGCGTCATCGCCATCTTCACTATCCACAGGGTTCCCGGTCTTTATGAAATGGACCCAACTCTGCATCATCTTCTTCGAAACCACCCTATCAGCATCTGTCCAGTTCCAAGGCCACACTTCGAGGTTGCCAAACGCATACAGCAAGCCAACGAGGTGGAAAGCGCCAGCGAAGTCCTTCTCTACTATGTCTGAATCGGCGGGAATCGGCGGCGCACGCACGAAGTCGTAGTACCAGGCAGGTGAGTTCATGTACCGCGACTGCAGACGCGCCGACGTCCAGGTAGGCCAGTAGAACACCTGATCCGCGAGCAGCTTCCACGACGCAGTCCACGCCTCTGCGTCCGTAGTCGCGGGGTACAAGCGCAGGGCCTCGGCGGCTTGCTCCTGTCCAAAGGTTTCTTCCGCATATGCGCGATACTTCGCCAGCGAGTCCAGGCGCGGCAGCGCGGTGCCATCGTCCCTGACGCTTCCCGCTACGAGCGGGATATCCGCCGCGCGACCTGAGACGAAGGCCGTGAGAGGCGCCTCGGGCATCACGTACCCGTCCACGATAGGGTTCGCCGCGTCATAGACGCTCAGGCCCGTGGTCACGGGGCGCAGATATGACTTCCATATCCCCTGCGTGCGCGGCAAGGACGCGGCTAAGATCTGATCTGCGGACAACGCGCGCATTTCCGCGAGAGAGGAGATGCCGAGGGAGTTCTGCAGCTCGAGACCTGCCTCTTCGGCGGCGGAGAGGGTCATGAATCCCGCGATGTGTCCCGGGCCGTTGATCGCTGGTGCCATGCCCGGACCGCTCTCGCAGATCCCTTTGACGAATAGGCCCCTGGCTAAGGGCGAGGTGCGCAGGATGTGCACGCTTGCGCCGCCGGAGGATGCACCGCCTATCGTCACGTTCGCCGCGTCGCCGCCAAAGGCGGAGATGTTGCGCTGCACCCATTTCAGCGCCGCGATCTGGTCCATTATCCCGTAATTCCCCGAGGCATGATGCCCCGACTCAGCTGTAAGTTCCGGCAGCGCAAGGAATCCGAAGCGTCCGAGGCGGAAGTTCACAGTGACGACTGTGATGCCCTTGCCTGCGAGCTTCGCCCCGTCTTGCATTGTGTTCGAGCCAGAGCCAAAGACAAAGGCCCCGAAATGGAACCATACCAGAACAGGTCTGTTGGTTGATCCTTCGGGACCGGTGTAGATGTTGAGGTACAGACAGTCTTCGCTGAACTCGGTGTCTGTGCTCGAATAGAGTGACGAGCTTGGTGTCCGTGGCTGTGCGGCCGCAGGACCGAATTTGTCGCCTGCTCGTACGCCGCTCCAGGGTTCAAGGGGCTGCGGTGGTCGCCAGCGCAGATCACCTACGGGCGGCGCAGCGTATGGAACGCCCAAGAAGGACCTTGTGCCATTTACGCGATGGAGTCCGGAGAGGGAGCCAGATTCGATGGCGACCGGGGCGCAAGCAGAGTTCTCGGGATTCTTCGTCTCACTCATTGCTCGGTGTGTTTTGTTGACCTTGAGACCTGGGTGATGATTAGTGAAAGATTGTGATACCTATCTATATACACCATCTACAGAACACTCGTCTTTTGAAATGCTTACTTATTTATAGTAGTTCATGCATGTAATGTTGTTTGCCGCGCGATTCATGCTACAGTAAGCAACCAGGGCCCCGGCTCCCACATAATACTCCGAATGCATGGGCGGGAAGCCCAGATTTATGGCGAACGGAAGGGTCTCGCCGGCCTAACTTTATTTGCTTCCTGGCTGCATTTCACCTTATACCTAAAGAGGTTTATAACTACAGCTTAAAAGTCTTGGATATTGGATGCGGCCAGAGAGCAGAGTCATATGCGCCAAGAGAAGTGACTAGAAGTGCAATAGTTTCAGTAAGATTCATTCATATCTTACCGCCACAGACTACTAATTTACACCTATCTACCAGCTGCTAGGACATTGATAGCCTAACCGGGTGAACGAAAACCTATCAGACGTCTTTCCCTTTCAGCATCGTTTGCTCTGTCACAACCAACCTACTTACCCCTTACTTGAACTGCGAGAAGAACTCCCAAGTCTCCTTCGGCGAAAACGACTGATTCGCCCCACTATCAGCCGGCGTCGGGGTATGCGGTCCATCGAACGCGACCCAGACAACAGGTTTATCCGCCGCACACCCTTCGTACGTATTCTTGGTATGCACCGCGCCGCTGCCCGCAGCTGGTTCCCTGGGGCTGGCCATAGCGGAGCAGCCATTGTTCTTGACAAAGCGATCGCGCATCTGGCGCCCGCCCGTCATGGGGAGGACATTATCACTAACGCCATGCTGTCCGTAATAAGCCACGGGCGCGGTTCCGCCCGAGCAACCGCTGATCTGCGGGTTCCCCGACAGGACCGCCACGGCGCGCAACTCCTCGCCCAGTGAACAGGCCAGCGAGTACGACATCGCCGCACCGTAGCTGAAGCCCGTGGAGAAGCGCAGCTTTTGGTCGACGCAGAGGTCGGCTTCGACGGTCTTAATCACTTGCGAGATGAACGTCACGTCTTCCCCGCCCTGGTTCGCCCACCCGTTGTTGAGCCCGTCAGGAGCTACGTAGATGGCTCCCACGGTGTCGTTGACGAATTGCGGGATCCCGTACCATGCGTAATAACCCCCCGTTCCCGCCACTACTTGGCTTGCTGTGCCCCCCAATGCGTGCAGCGTGAAGATGAGACGGTAGGGATGTGCGTTATCATAGCCTGTTGGCACGTTGATGTAGAATCCGCGTGTTTTGCCGTTTACTGTGAGACTGTGTCTGGTGCTGGGACTCCCGGTCAGGGTCGGAGTTTTCCCGCAGCCCGAGGATGGCTGTGCGGCTGTGACGCCGTTGAAAGCGGCCGTGGCTAGAAGTGCCAGGCTTGAGAGTGCCTTGATCGAGCTCACCATTTTTACGTTCGTAAGATTTTAGATTTGATACGAGAATATTAGGATTGCTGAACAGTATAGTGACACAGCAGGAGGTGGATGGTCTAAGCCCGACGTAAAAATGATTGACTTGCCAAGTTAAATATATATTGAGGACATGACACCCAAAAGCCCCTGCGTAGGAGCTGTTGGGTTGGCTGAAGTTGGTTCCAACGTAGAATTATCCACGGTGGTATCCAATTTGGCATATTCACTTGGCGCCCACCGGAGCACTTTGTCCTCGGATGTCGTTTCGGCAAGAATGCTATTCCGCAGGTCAAGTCATATAATAAATAGTAACAGCTCTGAAACGTTAACATATCAAAACATCATTGTAGCAGACAAGGCAACACAACTTGTTCTAAACTTAGCGCTTCTCTCGATCCGGCGTTGGACGGGAAACTGACGATGTGTATACAACGTTGCCGATTTTATATCCCGAGTTATATAGGAATAGTTTGATAGGTTCATACAAAATAGCCATGCTTTATGCTTCTGTCTCATGGCTACTAGTACAACATCCGCTCAATTACCCGTAGTCAGAATGGTAAAATGCTCCGAGCTTCCCCAACCGAGGTTGCCGAGTCCAACTGCCTGTATTCAAGGGCTGGTAGAACTGAATATAAACAAAATCATTGGTAGAATCAGACGGGGCAGTTATTTGGCCTTGTGTTTTCATTGCGCCGCTGGTGAGTTGATTATGTCATACACGATGTGTGAACTAAGGGGATCTCATAGAAATCTCATAAAACATGCGATTGCTCTCACAATGTGAGCTCAGTGTCATAGATATTTCATATAATCACATTAACTTCTCAGTATTATACTTCTGTTTGACAGTTCTGCTCAGTAGTATGTTCTGCTTATTGACACTCTGCGTATAGCGTAGCGTTAAGCAATGCTCAAATTAGCGGCTACTCTCCAAAATTTTGGGATCCAACAAGTCATGTAAATCATATTATATATTAGAGACTTACAGTAGCTTATGAAAATAAGTTTAAAGATTATTGGTGTCACAGATACCTAAGTCAACTATATAAGCCTAGACAACATGTCAAGAGTGCAGCTTAAAGACACCCAGGATGGCTGTGAAAGAGGGCGCAGTCTTATAACGTATATTGATGGTCGGACACTTATGCTTTGTTTTGTCATCATACTATTTGTAATAAGCATGATTTTGTTGGTATGTCAACAGAGTTACTAATGATTAATTATTCGTAGGCAATTTAGTATGCAAGAAGCCCCTGAACTCAAAACAAAGCTTAAGTTCTTTGTGCCATTAAGAGAATGGCGTATCCAACAATGAAAATGAGTTTAGTTACTCGGTTATCCCATGCATCGTGACAAAAACATTTTAGCCTGTATCTTAAACGTACTGATGCGTTACACTTCATAATAGTTTAGTGTTGCCTGCATAGAAAGACATCACGATGGCGAAGATGTGGTTGTGTATCTCTTGCAAAGATTCATAGTATCGTGTTGATATTGCCTGTCACTGTCCTATGTGGGCATTGATGGTGGAGGGGCTGGAGGGACTTGGAGGGGGAGAGCTTGCTACCTATTTCCATGGTAGTGTCTCAGCTAGGTGCACTAGACCATTGTCAAATAGGTATCAGAGGATAGCTGGGGGACACAGCCTCATCGCTGACGCACCCTAAGGACTGCTATTATCATCTGATTGGAGCCGAGCTCCGTGACACTATACACCTTACTTCCGTAAGAACAGATCAGGAGCAATCAAGCTATAGATAGCTTTGCTTTTTAATTGAATTAGAGTCTGGTTATAAGGTAGCCTAGAGGCGCTTAGTTTACGTGGCTCTGACCTAACTAGAATCAGGCGTGTTTGTCGGGTTTGGTGGGTTTTTATTGCCCGATTCCAAACCTCTTCATTCAATATTTATTGACGCCCGACATCTCTCTCGACTGTTTGTGACTTCGTCATACCCCGGTTGTTCAAGCTTATTGTCACAATGCATCGCGCGAAATCACGTAGAATATACTTGTCTTAACTGCGACACAGAGTAGGTGCGACCCTTTTATCTTTTTATTTCTCCTTCTATTTCTTTGCGATCGTCTGTCGAGCGCTACTGCCGATATTGGAGCTAATCACGTCATTGTACACAGTTCACTTGCCTAGCCCTGTACCCGCACCAACCACTTGCACTCTTCTCACCATCAATCCCTTGACCCTGGCAATGACTGAATATGTTGAGGCGCGGTCTCTGACCGCACTCAACCAACTTGCCGCCAACCCGCCTCAATACCCCAAGAAACCGAACGAAGCAAAACAAGACACACTGACCCTCTACATTTCGAGGGTACCCGGCACAAGAGGTGTGTACACAAAACCGGACAAATTCGTTCTTAGAAGTTGAGCTTAACTCGGTATCCAGACATCATACTTTCAACGTTGAAACCGCAGCTCAAAAATGTGACAGCCGAAGATGTCGCCAGTTCTTTATACTATGTGCATCTACAGACGCTTGAGGACGAGGCGCTGATATCTCCAACCCAGTCCTGGCAGACCTCTTCTCCTAGATCGAGTGGAGAGAGCCCGAGGACTCAACCCCAAATTCACCGAAAGCCCTTACCCAATACAGCCGGGAATGCACCGGCAGGGAAGGAGAACGTAAGCCTCGGGGTGCCAGCCCGGAAGCCTGTACCCGGCTCAACGCCGGGGATACCGTCTGAACACAGGCTGTCTACTTCACCACCAAACTCTCGCTCGCTTTTGGGTCCTAGGCCACTCGTCAGTGAAACGAGTCAATCGGATGCTCCACCCTTGCCGAGCATCCCCCGTCCGCCGTTGCATGAGCTGACTCGTGTCGAAGAACAACACCCTCCGCTTCCACCTCGTCCTGGAAATAGGCAAGCGCACGCTAATCTTGCTGTGACTACGCGTGTCACTTCACCTACCAAGAAACGACCTTTCACCCCATTCTCTCTAATTCTTATTCGTAGAGACCCTACTTCAGGGCAGCAATGGAATGTGGGAAAGATCGCATCCTTTCAGCTCGAAAACACTGATTTTATGGACGAGGAAAAATACCAGCACCACTCCCCTTCCATCCAGATCCACATAGAGACATCTGGATATGCCAAATTTCGTGGCATGCTAGCGGCCCCCGAAGTTGGCATTGGGGCAGGCCTTGACCTACGGCCGGGAAGCGCGTCCTCGGCAAGTAATCTCCACGTACCCGGTGTCTTAACTGGTGTGTCCGCATCCGGGGCTTTTGAGCGCCAGGTTAAGATGGCGTATTCGCCATCTTTCACGGCTACTCTTAAACATCGATTCCGAAGGCGGAGCTCAACGGACGAGGGTCGACCCCTTTCTCCAGCGAAACGTCCCGGCCACGGAAGGCACAGTAGCCAAGCGTCGATGGGTTCTTTTGGAGGGGACTTTGACGGGAGTGATGCGCCCGTAATCACACATCCTGCGCCCGGTCTCAAGCCTAGGGGTTACGTGTTTTACAGTCCATGGAACGGGCGCTGTGAGTTTGTCACAGGGAAGGCTGGACGCAGCTTGAGGTGTAGACACGTGCTGCCATCGTACGGCGGTTACAACCCGCTTGTTGAGGGGCCTGATCCCGAATACGGGGAAGAGAAAACAGACGATTCGCACACGGTTAGCGAGCTACGATTCAATCTTCCCAGCAACGACCTTTTATCGGATAAGAGATCTCCTGAGGGCAGTATGAGAGCAAGAGATCATATCCACAGCCAGTTCAACAAGATGGTCGCTAAAGCACAGGGCCTAGAGGACAGTGATGAGGGAGACGTCCACTTCGATCTAAGCCTTGGTCGCGAAAAAGCGGGCGGTGGAAATAGGGGTAAGCGAGCAAAGATGGGCAAGCTCATTATCTACGACGAAGGATTAAAGATGCTTGATCTCGCAGTGGCAGCGAATGTGGGGATATGGTGGACTACCTGGGAGCGAACCTACTAATCTCAAGGCGTTACTATATGACGAAACTGTACGAGTGACAAGGACGGGGACCCCGAGATACAAGGAATATTTTTCAAAAGCGGTAAAAAGAAGATCTGCATGCCACAGTGGCTTATGATTGACAAGGTGCAAGACAGACAGAATTTGTATGGTAGCATAGCCTGGTTTATGAGCGAGCTTTTAATGTCGTGTTTGAAGCTTACTTTATGTAATACCTTACGCGGTGGCCACCATACTTGTCTCACCTTCTACGTAATGTATAACATCAAGCCTTTAGTAAAATGCACCTCCTGATTATGTCCCAGCCGACTTGGATGCATTCTGCCGTCAGATAATAATATCATAGATATTCTGACAAGCATCTGAGTAGAGGTACTCGGGACTTGATACAGTTACCGCTATATGCATATACAAAGGATATGCTCTAAACGCAAATCACACTAGACGGGGCTTCAAGCCACAGCAACTTTACTGGTTCAATCGTTACCGCGCAAATACCTAAAGCACGAGGACAAAGACATATATACCTACCTACAAGGCAGCAAAAAGGAAATGCTGCCCACACTCGCGCGGCGGATGGCTAGCGGGCCATTCGCGTCTAAAATCCGCAATGCGACGAGACCACCGATGACGGGCATCTACGCCAACAGCGCGTACAAGCCGAAGAAGGTGTGGCCGCCAGACTTCTCGAACCTCTCGCCCAAGGAGCAGTTCCGCTTCGAAAAGAAGTACAAGAGGCGTGTGAAGCTCGCCACGGCCCGACCGCGCTGGGATAAGTTTGTTAGGTTGGCGCAGTTAGGGAGCGTGACTTGTAAGTTTTGAGATTTGCAGTCGTTTCGCGATGGAGAAGAAAGGGGAATACGAGAAATAATCTGCTAACTTGAATTTGCGCAATCGTTTTAGTTGTCCTTGTGTACTCGGTTCTGTTCATGGATTGGAATACGGAAAAGCAGCCTTTTGAAGGGGTATATCGCTCCAAATTTGTCTTGCTTCTACCCACCTAGGTATTTAGAAAAGCCTAACCTCGTGTGTGCTATAGGTTCGAAATGCGTTCTGGGGTGCGATTGAGGCCTTCTCCCCAGAGAAACGACACGAACGAAATCGACCTGATATTCCTACGACGACGAGCCAGAAATAGCGAGTTTCACGCTCTTGTACATTACAAACTCCGGCAATATCGAATCGCATTGGGCGGAGTTTTACGGGTTATGTTTCTTGGAGATACCATGTCATGTTTTATAATGTGTATAAAGTATTCATAATGCACTAAAAGGCGTAAAACATTTCCTCGTTCCCATGATGCATGGCAAAAAAACAGACGCCCCAAAACTCCGTAGATGCGTGTTGGTGATGCTCTTGATCGCAATCAATCAGATCCCCTCACCTGCCGGGCCAAACAAAGTTCCCACCCATGCCCAAACCCGCGCCTATGCCCGCGCTCCTAGACTCATTGACGGGCCGCTTGGCGACCGTGCCCTGGGCCTTGACGCCAGCAACGATGCGGTCGAGGTTCGTCTCAATGACGACGCCGCCGACAATCATCTCGCTGAGGGTCGAGTGCAGGGTCTCGAAGTTGAAGATGAGATCGAGCTCACACACGTTCTCAAACAGCTTGTCCAGGGCCTCGACGTAGACCTGGATGAGGTCGAGAAGCGCTAGGGGCGACTCGGTGGACGTCGATATCACGATGAAGTAGAGCGTCGCGTAGTTGCGGTAGGTCACGAGCGAGGGCACGTCATTGTGCGGTTCCGACGACGAGTGCGACGTGCCCGAGGCGGCGAGGAGAGGGGGCAGTGGGAGAAAGTTGCATGCGCCGCTCGGTCGGTTCGAGACCAGGGCGAAGATCTCTGAGAGCAAACGCTGCTGGATGCTTGTTTCCTGTAGATACCTGTCAGAAAACTCGGGAGAAGACGCACGCAACAGCTGTAAGAGAAACATGCAACAGACTGGAACAGAATTTCCCAGGAGCCTAGATAGGTGTTTCGGTATAACCAAGTAAACCCGGGTTAGCTACGTACCAGCTGTGTATAGAATTTGGTTAGACGGGGCTGACCCTGGCCATTAAAGACCAATACAGCGTTTATCATGGCGCAGTATGCGTTCTATCAAACATGGGCTGTTCTTGGGGGGAACTTTCGATCGGAATGTGAATCCTCACGGTATTGTGCACAAGAAGTGCATACGAAATAAGGTTAGTGACATTTAGATCCACTGGTGGGTAGGCCCAAAGCTCCTTGGACACCCCGCTACCGTAGGTATCACCGGACCTCATAGTAGTTGTACTGAGTACTTTGTATTTCCCCTACCAAGTAATTGTTTCTAGCGTGCATGACTACTTACCATCTAACTGTGGCTGTGTATGCAATAAAGAAGGTACAGGTTTCAATCAAGTTTAGTTGAGCTAGTGTACCGAGGACAAAACTTTGCAGTTGGTGGGTGGTCGAACCCGTCAGCCTGCCTTGGAGAGATTACAGTACAGATCTGTACTATATTCTGTAGAAAGCTGCCAAGACTTTCCACAGACCCGACCCCCGGTACGTACCCGGTACAGTTGTCAAAGCTGACCGAGACGGGTACAAAACACCGATCGCCTCCCCCTCCTTCACTCTCTTTCTTCCCTTTCCCTTCTCCAAACCACTTCTTTGGGAATCAACCCAATTTCAACCCTAGATCCTCCGCCGTTCGAGTGAAGGAACGGCGTGAATAAGACAATCCCCCTATCGAGTTCTAATAGTTTTCACCCGGCCTCAGAAGGAGGCCATCAAACTATACAATCATGCAAGCCATCACCACATGCGTTGCCTACACACCAAGCCAAGTCATCTTCGCGTACTTCCCACCGTGTCAGTACGCTCTCTTCGAGCCAACATAGTCAATGTCTGGACTGGCAGCAGACTTCCGCGTTCGAGCCTATCGCGGATCTCTACCAGTCCTTTGGGGTCGACGCCTCGTCCTTTGTTGCACCCCTAACAAATGATTGGCTCTATGGAGGATACGGTTTCGGGGATGGCAGTTCAAATAGCGGTGGAGAGGGCGACGGCGCCCTAGATATTATACCGTTTGTAGGAGGAGAGAAAGGAATTGATGGAAGCCTAGGAGAACTAGGTGTGGACTGGTCGCTTCCTGAGTTGGGTACTGTGCACAGCACGCCCGTCATGGGAGGCGAAGTGTCACCTGCGAGTCTAGATGGTGAGTCATTCTTCGTCATCTCCCTTATTAATATTAGTGGCCTGTCTCTCTCTCATCTTGTCCCATGCCTCTTTCTATTGCATAAATATTAATGTAACATCCACCCCAATCATCAATGTACACCTCAGTCTAACAGAGACACCCTCCAATCCAGACCTACTCCCTGCTGGAGACTTTCCTACTGGAGACTCGGCGTTATTCTTTAACCCATTACCGGGCTTGGCAATCTCATCATCGGCACCGTCACTGCCCACAAACGAAGCAGCAGAGAATTTCTCCATGTCACCCTCTTCTGTTGTCAATTTTGATCATCATCAACCATCACCCCAGCATCAGCAGCAGCATCATCAGCAACACGCCTCGGGGCCAGGAGGAGTGAAGCGACGTTCACCGCCTGTTGACCCCATCACCGCGCTCAAGCGGCAGCGAAACAACATCGCCGCGCGCAAATACCGGCAGAAGCGGATCGACCGCATCAGCGAACTGGAGCTGGAACTTGATGAGATGAAGCAGGAAAGGGACGACCTGAAGATTCGACTCGCTCGTCAGGAGGCGGAGACGGCAGCTATGAAGTCCATGTTGCAAATGAAATCTAGAGAAGCTCGGGATGGTTAGCCAGTAAGGACTAGCACGCGGATGTACTGTGTTTTCTAGGTGTTTCGGGTTAAAAGCGTGAAATTGAAGATTTTCAAACAATATCAAGATGAAGTCAAGTCAAAGTGCTTTTGCTTTTTCTCTCAGACGATGTCGGCTCGTTGGTTTGTTCTCATGTACAAGGATTAAACCATTGATTTGTTCATCGATGTAGGGAACGTATCGTCATCATCGCATATGTTTGGTGGAAGGTTTGGGCCTGGATTATAACTTACCGCACCTCATCAGCTTCGATCTTCCTGGTCGGATCGCGTCACGCCATGGTCCTACGGTCTCCCTACTACATTCTTCATTTACGATATACGATATTTATATTTCTTGATAGCTTGTTTACTTTCCATCATTATGGCTCATCGTGTATCACAGATGAGTTCACATGAGTTCGGATGAGTTCATCTCAGTTCATACGTCGGTTACGGCGTCAGGTTCCCCTTTGATACCCCGTTTCTATCGTTGGATGCTTGCTACATGGCTATCTGGGCACCTAGGTCACAAATATGAGAGGCATTTTGCAACTTGACCCTTCTATGAGTACTGTATACTGTGTGTTTCTATAGTGCAGGATGGAAGTGAAGCCTTATACCGTACTCTGATACTCTCTTTATGCAGGTGTGTATAGCTACATGGAGAGTTGTACTATGTATCTACATCTTCTACACTGCCTTGATGCTACACCTATATATACTAAGTAGGTGGGCTATATGAGCATCGTGAGATTCTCAGCGCCGTATCTGTCGTCTCTGTTGAACGTTTGTGTGTGCCAAAGTCTCGCATCAGTAATCACCATCTAAACCTAACAGTAAACTTTCTCTCCGGCCCTCGAAGGTGATGTCAGTGTCATTCACTACCTCTCTACCTATCAACTTCCCAAGTTTACACGCACCGACAAGAAACCTTAAACAGAAGGATAACAGTGGGATCTAAAGTTAGCAGACACTTCATAGTGGGGTTCAAGCTTGTTCCAAAAAGGAAAGCAAAAAGTGGGGTGTGGGCGATGAACAACTATGATTCATACCTGGGCAGTCGCTGGCCATTGGATAATTCTGGAAGTTTGTGGAGACTTCAACATGTGGTTGGGTCGGGAAACAAGGGATCCCCTTGTAGTGCCATTATGAATCATTTCTTGGCGCCGCACCCTTTTCTGAAGAGTGAGATCCCGAGGGGAAATGTACATGGGATTTCCTAAAGGAGGCTAGCCGAAGGGTATGCAAGAAAGGCGCGGCATGCAACCTCATCACTCTCTACACCATACTGCTATTAATCCACCCAAAAGAGGAACTGCGCCTTCATCTTTGCAGGAGGCTTAAACCCAGTATGCATAGGAGGCTGATAAGTATTCAGGAACAGGTGCGTTAATACAGCATACGGTAGAAGACATAATAGGTATGCGATGGATTTATTCATCCTATAACGTCGAAAAGGAGGCGCGGGAACGTGGCTACGAACCGGAATTCAACCTCTGAATAGAATTACGAAGCCCAAAGTAGAGACCAAGACCGGTTCCTTGGTAACAGTCGGGATGACCTTACATACAAGACAGAGAAGAAGAAGGGGAATCAATAAAGCCCGGTCCCGATCTCCGTGGGACTGACCGAGATACCGATGTAGAACACCCCTGTCTTCTCAGTGCTGAAGGTTCTAACCCAAGCCGTCATTCTCCCCCCCAATCCTACTAATCTCAACGACGACCGACTCATATATAATGATTCGCAATCGACCAAGGAGTCCTTTAGAACCAATTGTGGTTGAGCTTGAGCAAGGATGGAAAGCAGCATTCTCTTCGACTAAGTGACTCGTTAACTTGGTGATCGTGAACTCCCGAGACTACCGAGTTGATGGGAGAAACAAACCCGCGGGGCACAGGCAACTGTCTGCGGCTGTAATTTGTCGACACCGACGGGCCGTAATACAGCTCCGGCGCATGCCGAGGGCCACCCTTTCTCCACGATACCTGCTTGCCCGGTAGTCCCGTAATTAGTCATGTATTTAGTCAGCACAGCAGCCAAAGCAGTACTACTACGTAGTAGTTTGCACTATATTCGAGCGTCTCGCCCCGAATATATGTGGAAAAAGAGGGTAAAATCAAGCTCACACTAGCAAGTAGTTAGTCTCATAGGGCAGGGAAAGAATAGCGCAGTTAATTAGGCCAGGTACAGCGCGTTGGATTGGCAGGTACAAGTGTACTATGTATCGAGAAGTACTACATCTGTATTGAGGGGTATAACATGTTGAGCACACGACCTTTCTTCCCAATACAAGCATCATTATAGCATCCTAGCCCACTTTAACCAGCATATGGCCAGGGGTTGGAGGCCAGCACTTCGACAGATAGCATACTATGTACATAGCCCAAAGCTTGATCCTCTAACTCTACGTTCCTAGAGTATATTTGATAAGAGAACTAATAAGACAGCATGGTTGGACATCAAGTCTCGGAACAGCATCTTGACTGCTGTCGTTGTGACAGGTCAACTTCACCTAGAACGGAATCGTATCTAACCTACACACAAATTAGTTCCTATACCGCTTTGGCACTACATAGCGAACTGAAACCCCGCGACAAACGACAATGTTTTTCATTACAACTGAACATGGTGTTTACTACGTATTTACTATAATCTCGTATCATCTGTAGAGGCTTGTCGCAATATTGAGACAACCATATTTCTCGTGTTCCTGCTTGTCCTCAGAGACCATTGGCATACAGTTGCCTACTCTTCTTCCCTCCAACACGCTACCCCAAGGTAGCGAAACTCTCCCGCATCTCCAGGAACACTCGATAGGACGTCAGCCATGGCGACAGAGGTTTTCCGTTTCATGGATCTTCCAACTGAAGTCCGAGATAGAATATATCACACGAGCCTCTGCACATGGCCTCCTAAACTAACGGATGAGGAGAAGATGAAGTCTGGTTTCGTCGTAGTTCCTGACCAACTGGCTTATATCCATCGAAAGCCAGACATTGGAATCCTGCTAGCCAATCACCGAATCTATCGGGATGCACTGGATGTCCTTCTGAAGGGGAATCTCTTCATCCGGCTCATGTTCCGGGGCGTGCACATGCGCTCCGTTATGCTGCCGAAACAGGTCCCTGTTGTTGCTGAAGGGGAATCTGTCGTGAATGCTTTCACAGGCTATTTCATGACTCATACGATCGATATGTCTGATAAAGCAATATACCCTCCTGACCACCTCATGATTCTCGGCCGGGACCTTGAACATTTCTGCCAAGCTCTTGCCGGATGTGGCATCGCGCAATTTGGCAAGGAATCTAAGCACACGGTTGAGATTCACAAGCCGTTTGCTGACACTGCGTCTCCTAATTACTTAGATGTGAAGAACCAGGCAAGTGACCAACGTATCCAGTGCGAGAAGATTATTATAGTGTCTGGGAGGCTTTGGAGCTTCGACAAGAGACAATCTTCCTTAGCGGCTCGAATACAAAAGCCCTGCGTACTAACGCTAATCATCTGTTTGTAGGAGCGTCTTCTTCAACCGTACAGGAAACACCTACGAGGTTTCACCTCCTTCCAAGTTGTAGGAAACGTCCAACCAGGCTTGGCCCAAGCCGTCACGCGGGAGGTGAAACAAGACCCGACCGAGGACCCTCAAGATCTGCTGCGCGAGCTGCTAGAACAGAAAGAACTCGGCAACAAATATTTCACGGAGGGGAACAACACCATGGCATCCGAGACCTGGGCTAAGGCAACACTGAAACTGATCCGTCTCGAGCGCAGCAATGTGTGGGCGCGCATGAAAGCCGAAACAGACGAAGACTGGCACAACAGCATAACGGAGATATTCTTCCAGCTCAACTCTAACATGGCCATGAACACGCTGCGCGTGATGCAGAAGGCGGAGTCCACAAACCCGGAATTGGCGGGCCAGTACGCGGGATCCCTCTACAATGCCGTGCAGAGCGCGTCCGGCGCCTCCAACATGTTCGGCACGAGCTGGCGCCCCTCGGAGGAGCAGGACGTTAAGTTGGCGTACAGACTGGCTGCTGCGCACCGCATCGCGCGGGACAATATAGATGTAGCTGAACACTGCATCAACGAGGCGGCTCGAAGGTTCCCCGACAATGCTACTATTCAATGGGAAAAGAAGAAGATTAGGCAATGGAGAGCCAGTGGGGGATGGTGAGAACAAGTATCGTCATACAAGAAAATAGCAGCACTGTGAAGCTTGGTCATGAGTAATTGAAGCAAGCACCTATGCAGGCCAGCCATGATACGAGAGCTTTAATTCCCAACTCTGTCTTTGATCTCAGGACATAAAGCAAATGGTACCGAAAAGAGACCAGTCTTAGTTGCGCCGTGCATACATAACTAGATATAGCCGCCGGTTAGGTAGTCTGGCTGTCTCTGCTGGCCAAGTTTATGAAGTTTGTCAAAGGTCTGTGACGGGAAAGTAGCAGGGGAGAAAAGAGTCGTATATATTTGTGTCTTAACTACCGTACCTAAGTACTTAGGAAGCTGAACCCTTGATAAGTAGGGATTCAACAATTTAAAAGCTATTTAAGTTGGTTGTGACCAGTGATAGGTAAGTAAAGCAGCAAAGATTGCTGCAGGATAATTAATTACCTGGTCTCTTCCTCTTCCGTTATTTTCCTCTTCTCCTTTTTCGCTTTCTTTTCGCTTTCTTTCGCTTTCTTTATTTCCCCTTCCTTTCCCCTGTCTTATTTTTCAGTTATCTTTTCTCCCAACACTACTGGACCCCCTACTTATAGTCGCCAGCATTGCAATCATTGTTGTTCGATTCCATGGTAGCGATATTAAGCCTCCACGCCTTTCTTGTTTAGCGAATTTATATCGCCTTGGTCGAGTCAGCAGTTATAGCAGGTGAGAAGTGAAAACCGTATATTTTCACCATTCCCCGTCATGCATAGTAAACGCTTGCCCTGATTCTCCTCCATATCGTTTCTTACCTCGATCTCCTGAGTCCGTGTCCAACTAAGAGAAGTCCCAAGGAGCTAATGAGTCTTGGGGAGCCTCATTCACATGACTGCCAGAGTCGGAGGGTCCGAAGACCGCAGAGGTAGAGGGATCATGGGTTGTCACGCTGTATTTGTTGATCCGGGCTTGATAACTCGGGTCGCGAACCCAGGTGTACAACGCCGGGTCAACGTCATGTGCGGACGTTGGCAGCTTACACTTAAAAGCCTTGCCACCGCGCTGAAGACATTCTGGGTTTTGGCAGATATGGCCGAGAACACACTATAATCAATCATTCTAGGTCAGCATTGCCCTCGCGTGGGTAAGAAAGAAGGCCGTCTTATCAAGTACTTACAAGTGCATTTCTACAGCGGCCCCGGTTGGTGCAGGGAAGCGAACGTGATAACCACTCCAGAGCAGGGAGAACTGATGCCGGAAGGGGTTCATGTTCGTAATCGCAATCCTCGTTATTACAGATTCCGGTTAACTGTTTATTATTGCAGTATTTTCGGATATTCGATAGTTCTCGAAGTCTAGCTATAGCCGTTGCGCTTGGAGGTGCCATGTACGGATCTAGGCGATGCTGCTGCTTGTTCACGGCAACATGTCCGGCGGGTATATCTTTCTTATTCGGTAGCTGGGTTTCGCTGCCCCTTGACTCTATTGAGTCCTGGTCTGACATATGGTCGAAGTCGTAAACAGATGTATTGTTTGGTGATTGCGGGGATTTCAGTTGGCCGTAACGGGTCATGAAATCGGTATCAGAATTTTTCTGACTGTTTGGTCGCGACGGGCGAGCAGGGTTATATGTACTATCGACATGGAGATTTTTGCATCCTTTTCCATAGCGGCATTTCCCAGCCTGAAAGTACGAGCATAGTTTCTGTTGCTCCGCTGAGCCGCTAGGTTCATGGGATGCGGCTTGTGTATCGGGGGCGGTTAGGGGCGCATTCGAAAAGCCATTCAGGGGGCTTGACTTCGCCGATTGGATTTGTAAGTCCAGAGGTGTTGGGCGGAAAACACCAGGCAGTTCCTCAATTCCCAAGTCCAGTCTGGCAAACCTCTCGTGAAATAGGAGTCCTTTTGACCGTATAAGCGTAATCCTATCTTTATCTTTCATGAATCTAGTGAGTTCTGAGATATAACCGACATCGTGACAGGCCGCAAAATAAATGTGCTTGCACTGCGCATTATCGGCATATAAGTTAAAAAGAGCCCGTATTTTAAAGTCGGCATTTTCTTTGAGCTCGCCGGCATCCACAAAGTCAGTAAGTCCGTACGATCTGTTGAAGTTCGCCACGAAATTGGAGAGAGAACGCTTTTCGGCACCAGCCAGTCCGTGCTTCGCCAGGTATTTGGATAGATTGACGAGGTTTGCATAGACGCGGATCATAATGTCGCAGTTCTCAAGTCCTTTGGCTTGCAGGCTTTGATGGATGACGTTGTTGAGGTGTTGAGCAGCATGTGAGCCGCCATCGGCACCTTGCTGGAAGAACTCATCATCGAAGACGTACCCGTCTCCATCGATCAAAACCAATACGAAGGGATTTCGCTCTGAACTACGAGCGAGTTGTTTATAGCGCTCTCGTCCAGCTTTCTCTTCTTCGTAGTCACTCTTTAGTAGCTTATACTTGTCCAAAAGATCAGCATAATGCTGGAGAAAGTTTTCTTCATCGGCAACACGTTTGCGAAAGGCGGACACTTTTTGAAGACCATCGTTGATTTCCTGATCGGTGAGCATCATGAGAGTTTCCGGGACTATCCAGCCCGGCAAGGCGCGTCGTATCGGACAAAGGCGAAGCCAAAAGATACTGAGTAGCAAAATTATCAAGAGGCGCCCCGATCAGCAGGTCAGTCTGTCGGCGATATGTTGCTATGAGTTCACGGGAATATTTAGAGAACGTTTGTCCACACACGCAAAAGGCAGTGACGAAAACAACTGATAGAATTCGGCAGCAAGGTTGGTCGTAGTAGTTGTCGCCCTACCTCTTTGCATTCCATTCGAAGTTTGGATGAGATATTGGATTATGGGAGGTACTAGACCCAAGCTATCAATAAATACATATTCTGTGCACCTCGTACGATGCCTTGCTGCCCCGCACCGTTCCAACAAATCCGCGTTCCCGGTACAGTATTAGGTACTTATCCATATGTACTTATCTATGTACCTACCTTAGGTAACGTACAGCATAGCATTGTAGGGGCCTTGGGTAGATGCTACGGAACTAGTACTACCTACTCAGGTACCTATTAACCAACACAGAATTAGCAGAACTCAACAGTATCATAGTGGTCTTTCCAGAGCATTCTATTCTCACAAACCACACTTCGTATATGTAGGCGCGTTTTCCGTTCTCGTATGGACAAATGCTTACTTAATGTTTGAGAGGTAATACTTGCTTACCTAAGCAGGAGGCGTCAAAGCATTAGGTCATGGTACTATATATACCCCTAAGTCTACATAGCAGCCTACTACCTACTTAAGGTAGAGACCACCCTACCACCGCCGAGAGCGGTCCCTGGAGATAGGTAGGTACCTATGTACGTACGTATGCTGCAACACTGCTGTACTACTGTACCTTACTATTGCTGTACAGATGTACTACTCGACTTATTGTATTTGCCTGTGAAGCCACAAACGATTCAAGTCGATCAATCGTGCTTGCTGTTTTATCTGCCAAACAATATGAGACGCTTTGCTATGGACTGGCAACTACTTTGCTGAAACGCCTCAAACGGAAACAGCTGCTGTGTTTACTAGCTCTTAGTCACAAAAAGCGCAGATGAACAAACGAGACTTAACGCGCTGTTGCTCTGGGGTTTTGCAGCAATCATTGTTTTCGTCATTCTCTGCTGGTGTTCACTCGGTGCCACCTCCTTCCCCCAAGGTGGATTCGCCGGCGGCAGCCGATGTATCCAGGACAAGATATTAAGTATTAGAAAGAGCATAGACTTCTCAATATCCACTCAGTTAGTGCCTGTAGTCATCCTCACCCTGACCATCGTTCCGTCCGCGGGCGAGTTAGTTGTGACTTGGCGGGTTTAATCAAGTCTTGACTGATACAATTCCAAGGGCCACGTTCAAAAAACCGCTGGGCCATATATGGTAAACTGTGAGTGGCGTTCTCTCACCCGTGTCGTCCATCACTTAGCTAGCGCTCGGGGACGGAGCGATTTGCTGTGTCACCATAAATGGACGGGTCACGCTGAATGATGGATTTGCGGTTAAACGCAATCATACTGTCGAGACAGTACTGCTGGCCCTGTGCCGTGCGCACCGTGAAGCCAGCTTCATCCTCAGTTATACGAGCCGTAGCTGCCGGCGGGAGTCGAAGAGCCTCTTTGACGACACCTGATATGTACGTCACTTTCTGTACCAGCGCTGTGCCATCAAGCGAGAGGAGACCCTCCCGTACGGCTTCCGGGTTGGCACCCGTACTTAGCAGGTTACCGAGCTCGATGCGAACAGCGGCCAGTGCAGCGGGGTGAAGCGATAGATTGTAGAAGACACATGCGAGTATTGTGCTTGTAGCATCGTAGCCCGCAAAGAGAAACGTCTTAAGCTGGTCACATGCAACATCAACAAGCTGCGGGGCGAAGATGTCAGTATCCCCTAAGCTTAGGGCGAGAATACTAGGCGACTTGTTGGTGGTATCGGTAGTTTGCTTGTGCTGTTCGCTGGCAAACTTATGGCGAATAATCTTGTTTAGGAGCGCATCGATACGCTTACCTGGTCTACGGCAGGTGTGTGAATACACGCATTGCCGTTTACACCAGGTATGATAGTATCCATTGACTCTCGTAATTAACAGGAGTGTCTCGGGCGATGAGGACACTTCCTTGCTATTGTCCCTCTGGAAGGACTACCTAGGTTAGATCGTTTAAACCCAGCGTAAAGTACATTGCACCTCAACTAAGCCGTAAACCTTCTATTTCACAGCGCTTCTGCCCACAGCCTCAGGAGTTGAAGGCTTGTAAATAACCCAAAAATTATGGGCTCGAAGAACTCAGCGACCTGAGGAGAGATGAGCAGACCGGTAGATGATGACATAAGAGAGATACTTATATGTTAAGCTTCTTTCATATTAATGTACCCTGGCGGGAAAAAAAAGACACATAAGTGAAATATGAGCGTCTTCCCATATTTTTTAAGCCTTTCATTATGTTGGGGTTGATAGGATATGTTCTTCGCTCTCCAATTTCCCATTATAGATATGGGCTGAGGTTGATACCTTTTACGTCGTCATTAGCTCAGATCAATTGTCTTACTGATGGAAGAGCCGGCAGTATCATAGCAAATTAGAAGAATCAGACGCTACTAGAGTAGACCTAATCTTACTGTTTTGTGTGTATGTGGAATTGGGTACTTTGAATTATATCTATGTATGTACTCTTTGTGTCAATGCCGACTATCTCGTTTAGCTGCCTACGCTGCCGACTCCACACACACACGACACGAACACACCAATATTTTAGTTATGGATTATTCTAACAGCTCAAATCATCGTCCAATAGCATAACTGGCCTCGTGGCCCAATGGCAAGGCGTCTGACTACGAGACGAGCAGCATCTTGGAAAGTTGCTGTTCACAAGTTATCAGGAGATTCTGGGTTCGACCCCCAGCGAGGTCATGTGATTTACTTTTGCTCCAACTCTCTCCTTTCCTTTTCTTATATCCCATTCCCTGTAGTTTATTCGCCCATTTGCCGTTGTATGTTTCTTTTGTATTCCCAGCCGCATCCTGTGCTTCCTGGTCATTTTCATTTCTTTCCTTGCGCTTTGAACCAAACCCTCGGTAAACAGATCGTCATCTACAGGGCACGCAGCAAGCGCTAAAAAATATCTACCGTTGTTTTTATTTTAAAGACACGTTTCTGAACATATCAGATAATAAAGAAAGAAGAAAAACACAAATAATATTTAACCGTTTCGACGAATCCAGGTCGCATTCCACACCAGTTATTACTATGACATGTGCTTCCGATTGATAAACTGCATTGGTGGGTAGCTGGTTGAAGAGGGGCAACACCCTGCCCCGCCGGCAAGCCTAGGTACCTTACTTACTTCCTAAGGTACCTTACGTTAGTGTATGGAGTTACAGTGGCATGATACTCCAATAGGAATCGGTACAGTCGCACCGAGCGGAGTCCGAATTCTGCTAAAATTGGCCCGCCGGGAAGCTCCCGAGGTCGTTCTCCTTCCGTAATGTACTTAAAATGTAACGATAAATCTTACGATTTCAATCTGACGATTCACAAGAATCTTCCCATCTCCAGGGGCGTCCTTTTCCAGGCCGTTTGAATTCGCAGTAACCAATTTCAAGTATGGCAGGGAGACCGTTCTGTCGGCTCGCTTTAATGCGACTACAGCCCTCCCGGGCTTCTTCAAATGTGACCCGACGTCCCTTCAGTTCCAATGCCTACAATTCAACCTCCTCGCGCCGGGTTCAAGTTCGTGTATTGGCTGTAATGGCAACAACTGCATGCATAGCAGCAACAGTTTACACAATGGTAAGTATGACCCACCTCTGCGATTGCTTCCGAGCATCAATTGATCTTATCCGGCTCTACAGGCTACTCAGAAACCCACGAAATTCGATTCGCGCTCCCTCGCCGATCTCGATGAACGGACAAAACGTGAGGAGGGTATAAATGAAAAGTCGCCTATGCGGTTACGTATGGAAGAGTTTATCCGCCAGCAACAGAAGGAAATTGTATATGCGCTGGAGCAGATAGACGGCAAGCGTTTCAAAGAGGACACATGGACCCGTCCCCACGGCGGCGGCGGCCTCTCCTGCGTCCTGCAAGAAGGGAACGTTTTCGAGAAGGCCGGCGTGAACATCAGCGTTGTATATGGAACACTACCGAAACCCGCGATCGCAAAAATGAGGGAAAACCATAAGACCATAACCGCCGACGTCGACAGTCTTGATTTCTATGCGCTCGGCCTCAGCCTGGTTCTCCATCCACGAAATCCCATGGCGCCTACCGTGCACCTAAACTACCGCTACTTTGAAACGATGAAACCGGATGGAACATCACAAGCGTGGTGGTTCGGCGGTGGCAGCGACTTGACACCGAGCTATCTATTCGACGAGGACGCAGTACACTTCCACAGGACACTCAAAGCGGCCTGCGACAAGCACGATAAGGACTACTACCCGCGCTTTAAGAAGTGGTGTGACGAATACTTCTGCAACAAGCACCGCGGTGAATCGCGTGGCGTCGGCGGCATCTTCTTCGACGACCTGGATGAGACAGTAGCCGACTCAGAAAATACATTTGCCTTCATCCAAGACTGTTTGAAGAGCTTCCTGCCATCCTATTTACCAATCATCGAGAAGAGAAGAGATATGCCCTTTACGGAGAAAGAAAAAGAGTGGCAGCAAGTGCGGAGAGGACGATATGTTGAGTTTAACCTTGTGCATGATCGTGGCACCGCTTTTGGGCTCAATGTGCCCGGCTCAAGAGTTGAGAGTATCCTCATGAGCTTGCCCCTGACGGCCTCCTGGAGGTACATGTACGAGCCTGAACCCCGGAGTCGTGAGCAGCGCCTCGTTGACGTCCTCAGAGAACCCAAGGAGTGGGTATAATCGGGTTGAAATTCTAAGATCGGGGGCGCTCTATGTAATCACTGTGGTGTGGATATGTATATTACGGTGGTCTCAGAAGGAAAGGGGCTAGACTTGTATATCACTTTATTTAGCAGCAAGGTAGATATCATTTTTTAGACATTGATATAAATGGCACCTGGTATATATGAAACGTAGATCTTATTCCGGGGTCGGAGTTAAGGTATAAAAAGGGGGAGGTGCTGCAGCTAACTCACCTCAATGTGAGGGGAAACGAATTGGTCCAGGCAACCAGGGAGTTACGCACGTCACGCGGCCGCCTTTGAAGCTCACATTGCCGCGAATGAACCATCGAAACTAAACCTATACTATATTTCAGGATTTTAATAGCGAGAGTGTCCATCTGACAGCTTTCTGCGCGCAGCTCAATTCATTTCATCTCGTCAATTCTGAAACTTGATTTGGCTCAGGGTTCGACTTCTACCCGGCTGCATTCAAAAAATATAAGAGAAACCTTACCTCCTCGTCCTGCCCAACACGACCTACCTACGTAAAGCGTTTCTCCCGCTCTTTCTAAGAGAAGAAAGAAACATACGAGTCACAATGGCGACAGTAACCAAGAAAAAGCACTTCATCCCCCTCGAGTCCAACCCGGAGCTTTTTACAGAGCTCATCCACCGACTCGGCATGTCGAAGCGTCTAGCCTTTCACGACGTGCTCACACTCTCGCCGTCAGATACAGAACTTCTGTCTTTTATTCCGCGGCCCGCGCTGGCGCTCGTGGCCGTGATTCCGGCTCCGAAGGGCTACATGGCGCGCGTAGACGAGGAAGAGAAAGATATCGCTGCGTACGATCTAACGGGCGATAAGGAAGATGTCATGTTCTATTATCAGACTATCGGAAATGCGTGTGGTTTGTATGCTGCGTTGCATGCTGTCGCTAATGGGGACTCGAGGAAGTTTATCGGTGAGCTTCTCCCATATCTTTTGGATTTGTGACTTCATTCTATGAATTTTTTGTAGGGCATCGTTTCGTAAAGAACGAACAGCATTATATCTCCATTACAAGTGGTCATGTCTCTATCCAAACAAAAAGTTACTACCTAGGGGAAGGGAACAATGCGGGAAAGGATGTCCACGCTAGCTAATCCGTCCTTCTCTAGAGCCAAACTCATACATATCCCGCCTCATCGCCAGAACCGCACCCATGAACCGCGCCCAGCGAATCGAGGCGCTTGAAACGGACGAGGAGCTTGAAGCAGCACACGCCTCTGTCGCCTCGCGCGGCGACACCGCCCCTCCCGAGGATCCCAGAGAGCCTGCGGTCTTCGCGTATATGGCCTTTGCTAAATCCCATAAGAACGGACGGCTGTACCAGATTGAGGGAGGCCGGAAGGGTCCCATCGATCTGGACTGCGTTTTAGGTGATGATGAGGATTTGCTTTCTGAGAAGGCGCTCCTTGCCGTTAGCAAGTTTATGGAGAAGGAGGGGCAGGGTATTGCAGTTGGCTACAGTGTTATGGCAATGAGCGTTACTGAGCCAGAGGTGTAAGCGGAGATTAGTTGGGGACGCTGATGGCACATGAGATGTGACGAGTATACGAGAAGCTTTTAAGAGACTAACGAATGAAAAATATGATCGACGAAGGGAATCCTTGGACCTCTCTACTCAATTTGTGAGATGTTTGTTAAATCCAAACCGTCATCCAAATCAAGCTTTAAATGCTATCGCCTTCTTTTTCCCTCTCTCTTCCTTCCCCTTAGCCTTCGGTCGACTCGTGCTTGCTCGCCATCCTCCTCTCCATCTCGAGCCCACCTCGACCTGATCCATGAACCGCCTGGCGGCCCGGACGCCGATCTCATGGATGGCACGCTGGCCAAGAGTGAACTCGGTATAGAAGAGGTGGTTGTCAGGTTCCCCGCAAACCTCCTCTCGCTCATCCGCGTAAGTGGCCCCGTCCTCGGGATCGGTCATGTTGACGCTATACTTCGAGACGCAAGGGGTGGCAATATACAAGAACCCGTCTTCGGACGGGCGGGCACCAAGGCCTTTAGCATCGGAGAGGTCGGAGTTGCGGAGCTGCCTGTCGATCAAGAGCTCACGCACGTAGCGGGCGATGCTGTAGGATGCTGCTTCGCGGCGGGGGAAAGGGATCTTCCTGACGCGTTGTTCGGCACCAACACCACCACCATTACTGCTACTACTGATAATAAGAGTCTTAGAATCTTCCTTCTTCGTCGTCGTTGTCGTCGTCTTATGTATCTGCTGTGTCCTAACAGGCTCGTTAGCAGCAAGCGCACGCACGACTTCGATGTCGATGGAATCGGCAGTCGACCAGTCCTCCGGGTCCGAAGTGGCGAGCCAATCGTCGACAGCGGTGCCGAGAACAGTGTTCCAGTAGGCGGTAAGAAAAGCCGCGTTACGCATGTGATCAGAGTGAGAGTGGGGGGAAGGTGGTGTGGCCCTGGCGGTCTCCCACCCGGGTGTAAGCGTCACGTCGAAGACTTGTGTTATGTAGATACGGAAGGGCTCGCGAGGGATCATTTTCTTGTTGTTCTTACTGTATGTTCGCCAGTTCTCTTGTGGGGCAGTGGGGGAGGAGGAGGGCTGTCTGCTGGAATAATAGTCTGAGAACGCGACTGATTCAGGTTTCTGGGACGCCGTATATAGCCGCTCGATCTGGAAGAACAGGTTCACAAGGTTCGTGTCCAAGACTTGCGTTGCCAGACGTCGGGGCAGTGCGGCGAGGTTCCAGATATCCGTGTATCCGACGTTGAAGACCCAGAGGGTCTCGGCGGGCTCTGGGGATTCATTTTCTTCTTTAGGCAAAGAGAGGAAGTTGTCGATTTGTGAGGCTAGGTCCGAGTGAGATGGCAACGGATACTCTGCTGATACCCACGAGTAGTCGAGCTTGGGCTTGTCGTCGTAGTAGAGGAGCCGTGAGTCGATGGGAGACACCAGTTGGTGCGCTGCGTCGAGGAGCGAGTTCGACATCACAGCTCCGCTCATGCCCTCTGCTTCCGGGATGAACGAGAGGTAAGTATCGCATCCTAACTGTTTGATTTGATTTATCAGCTAATTTCCTTCCCTAATTTAGATATGGTCCGAGTTCTCATAGATAGATAGATAAGCGCGAGTTCTTCTTGCTGCTGCTGACCTTCTGACACATAACCTCCGTCCAAGCAAGTTGTTTGCCATCGTCCGGTTTATGGGTAGCTGCGTAGCAGCCCGGCGTAGCGACATCTCCGCCGCCGAAAACTACCATTCGAAGTCCGCCGCCACCGCCGCCGACTTTTCCATCAGTCGCAGCACTGCTGTCAACCGCGTCCCAGTTCATGCTCCTAAGAACTCCGGAGCCGAATACATTACCCGCGGTGCGAAAGACGTACCACGAAGAAGTCAGTGCAATGAACAACACCACGCTGTATGCTGCTTGTACGAGTATCTTAGGTCCCTGACGACCTGCTTGCAGCGAGCATACGCCATCCAGCATCTTCTGGCACCAGACTTTCCACTTTGTCTCGAGTGCTTGCAGACATCGAGTCGAACTAGAAGAGACCTTCTCGCATGTGTACAGGATCGGCGAGACGACCCAGAAGACGAAACAGAGAAGACGTAAGTGGAATAGCTTCATTTTGATATGCAGTGTTGTTACTACTCGGTAAGATAGGTATTCAGGGGGGAATCGGATGGTCGATCCTGGAAGGGGAAGTTGAGCTGTCTAGACTTGGTGTGCGAAGCCGCAGGTAGCTGCGTATGGGTGATTCGTAAGCTTCTTAGCGATCGTACCGGAAAAATAGCAAATGTCTACAATTGTCTAAGGACAGAAGAGTAATAGAAAATGTGTGTGAAGTTGCGAAGATGGGAGAACTCCAGTTCGTCACCCTTTTCGATCGCCGTCTTGTAAGGTTCTTTCATCAATGTGACTGGAATGAAATGGGGGATGGGCTCAAAGCCAGAGTTTTTGTCCGCAGAAAAGAGCTCGGGTGGAACTTTTATTTTCAGATGTAGGCATGTTCAAACTTTATTATCACGGAGTTTCCTACTTCGCTGCTGACAGACTATGCATGCCACTACGTACATGCTCACAGTTTATATATATTCGCCTTCAGCCACATCAGCGGATGAGCCCCTATTCCCAGACTTTGCATAGCGAAGCATGTTTGGTAGAGTGGTTCTGGATGGTTGGAGTGATGTATTTATCTTGTATCTCGTGGTAGTCTTCATCATCTTTCTCAATTATTGTTGTTTATCTAGTCGTGATACCGCTCTTATTAGCTTCGCTTGCGGTTGACTATGAGTGGCATAAAACTGTGCGGCCTCAAGTAACCGCCGCGTAACGAGTACTATGCATGCGCAGTATCACATTCGCAGTTGCGCAGTTTGGACTCGGCGTCCACATGACTAAGCAGGAACAAAATCAGCGCCAAGGACATCACCATGGACGTCGTTGATACAGCTCAGGATGCCCACTCATTTCTCATAACCAAAGGTCTAGGAGATAGAAGCAGCAGATAACTTCCGAGCGTTAGTACAGGGTAGCTGGATTTTAAACAAATGGGGATTGGCGATACTCGATTTGCCAGGTCGCTCGCAAAGCGCTTGGGTATCGCGTACATGGCAACGATGACATGTGGGAGGTTTGAATTGATCGCACCTTGGGGATCTGGACTATATAGTCGCCATTAGATAGCACTACATCTCCTCGATATAATGAGGTTTAAAAGGTAGATCAAATTAGGGACTAGTGTCCAGGTATCTCACGAAATGATAAACTATCTGGATAGAAGAGAGTTGTGTGAGCCTGTTAGCACGATTTCGGGTCCCATAGACATCATGCAACAGCGACTGCACATGGAATGATTCTAATGCCCTCGAGTTCACGGGACCAACAACGCTCACAGAATCTGGCACGGTGATGGGCATTCAGCAAACCATGTTCAACGTAGCTGCCGAAGCCGGCGCAGTGGACTGCTGAGTAATTCAGCAGCACGGAGCGCAAAAGCCTATACTTTTCTGCAGGCGCGGATGTGCTGAGCGAAGACTTCAGATACGCGATGCAGAAGATATTGGGCGGTTTCATCATCGATAACACGCATCTCTCGCGGATGCCGTGGGTCGGTATGGGAACGCGTCGGTGCCTGCGGCCGAGAACCGCGACCTCGTAGATTGGCCGCTATACATATTCGCTTGATAGCCCAATCCAGGTAAGGTTAAGTACTACGGGCGGTAAAGTGGAACTAATCACAGTTACATATTAGCTAACTCTAGTCTACTACTGTTCGAGCAGCCGGGGTTGTAAACAACGATAGCTTGGTTGATTGATTCCATTGCTTGGGAAGGTGGCCGAAGCGCTTGCTGCGATTTTTTTGGGCACGAAGTTTCAGCGAGGGCTCCGCAGTAAACTTAAATAAGTAACTGTATGGCTATGTTTAGTAGACAGTGTATAGAATTCGAGTAAAACCATCCTTCGAGTTGTCTTTTCTGGGGTGGGATAATCGTGCGACTGATCCAAGATCTTTCAAAAAACCGGTGGAGAAATGCTGTTGCGGCGCTTATGGGCGTATCTAGCTGTCCAACCCAGCCCTCCCGGCCTCGTCATATTCTCTTTTTAAGTAGAGAGACATTCTCGAGGCGCTTGTGGTTAGCAATGCTACATAGGAAGTGAAGAACAAAAAACCATCACAGAGAGGCTATTCTGCTTTCAAGAGGAGTCTTTGAGAAACCGCTCTAATTGGTCTGGTGGATCTCGTCGGCAAAAGTGGCGGTCTTGCCCCCGCTAGGCTAGGTAAACCGCCTATCAGATTACTACCCAGATATCGATATCGGTACGGCAAGAAGTGGGGCAGGACTGTGCAATCTCCTTTGACGAAATCTAACTTGATCTAATACCTGAGATTTTATTAAGGATTAAACGGGTCCCGTTCACGATCTATTTCACGGAGCGCTGGAAAGTGTCCGTTTAATTACAGAGGGATTCTAAGCGATACATATAACTTGCGATGACTAGAGTGGCAGGAAAGAGCGAGGAGAACAGGAGACTGGGGAAAAAGGGCAAAGGAAAATAAGAAAAAAAAGGCGGTCAAGAGTTCAACTTGCATTCAACCTCTCTGTATTTCCCCTTTTAGCTGGTGACTTACTTATTCGAGATAGCGAACCCCGGTGCTAGTGAACAGCGCTAACCAACGTGTCACTGGGAAAGGGACAGGAAGGGGACAAACAGACTCCGCCACGTCGCCTGTGGACAGTGTGGAGAGCTTCTGTGGAGAAGACTTGCTGGCATTAGCTGGTATTAGCTGGTAGGTTACTTCTAGCTTTGCCTATTCCAAGACACCGGTAAATCCGACCATTAGATAGGAGAGAGCCACGAAGGAAAGTCGCCTGCAATCCAATTTCTTACATTACAGCGGTGGGGCAGCTCCCAAACTCTGCTCGACAAGTCAAATTGTTTCCTTTGTTCTGTTTTGCACCAGTCGGGCTTCGTCGTTTGTGTCTTGCGTTGCGCTTTTGAAAGGATTAGGAATTATTTTTTGTTTTCTTTTCTGCAAGAGGGGGTTAACGCGGTATGCCGGCGTTTGTAGACTGGAACAGTCTCCTATTTGGGTCGAGTCCGGAGCTTGAAGCGCACCAGCAAGTCGCGTCGCATCCCGAGCCGGACGCGTCCATTCCTGACGATTCGGAGGCCTGGAGTCCCGTACCAGAGGTCCCAGAGGCTCTGGGCTCCGAGAGTCGCGAGAGGGAGGGAGAGAGCTCGATTCCGGAGCTAGGGAAGCCGGAAAGCGTCGTCTCCGAGCACGCGGTCCTGGAGAGCCTAGTTTCCCGCAGCTCCATTCCTGGAAACGCCATTTTCCGGGGCGCATCGCACTGGAATGCCGTGTCTCAGGCTGAGAATGTCCGCCTCTCTTTCGGCGGCATCTTCCTGGCCGCTATTCTGATCTGGTTCTGGCTGGGCCGGAGAAAGAGGAGGTATGCGCACTCGAAGCAATTAATCGGCCAAGAGGAGAATCTCGAGTCTATCAAAAGAGAGCTCGCACAGCGGACAGAGGCTCTCGAGAGGCAATTCGATGAGGCTCTAAAGCGAAAGGTTGAGGATCTCGGGGAGCAGTTTCAGAAGGTGGTGGACGAGCAGGTCGAAAATGTCGAGGAGCATGTTCGCAAGAGCTTCAACAAGCGAGTCGAGGAACTCGAGGTTCGCATAAAGCTGGACCAGCAAGCGCTTGACGACGTGCATAGGGCGTTGAGCGAGCGCATGGAGGCTTTCGAGGGCTACGTGCGCACCATCGACGCCAAACAGCTCGACCAAGAAGCAAACAACATCGCTCAACGGACCCTCGGCCAACGGCTGGATGCCGTCGAGGAGAGCTGCAGGAATGTCGATATCAAGGCGCGCGCCTCGGCTCAACGAATCGAGGCTATCGATGATAGCGTACGGGTTATCGATACCCGAGCCAAGGCCCTCAGCCAGCGCATCGAGGCTGCGGAGGATAACCTCAACACGACAGATGGCCAAGTAACATTGCTGTCGCATGATGTGAACCGTGGAAGCTCTGTTATAGAAAAGCTCCAAAGACAGGTTAAGAGTAAGTTCCCTCACCCCGATTACAGTCATCGTGACCGCCATAACCCGTAAACAATAGCAGTCTCCCTGATCCTTGTCCACATGCGCTCGGGTTGTATCACATGCTAACAGGATGTCTGTCAGTGCTACCTGATAATGAAAAGTTCAAAGGCTTGTCGCGGACTTTGGAGACTAAGATCAAAAAATTAGAAAATAAGCTTGAGGAGTGAGTAACAATTCTCGCATTGTCGCCGCATTTGAGATAAGCGATGAAGGAGCATCCTAAGACGCCATCATTTGATATTTAGTGACTATGGACTAACAGACATTTCAGGACCGAGAAGACTCTTGAAGAGCATCTCGCGGAACCGCCACCTAGCCTTTCATGGTCACATATCGGTGCGTCCCAAACCATCCCGTGCCCAGTTTATTGATTTTCTGTTTGGTTGCAATTTCTCCAAAATCCGACGCGCTACGAATTCTTCCGATACGGCTGCCACTTGTTCACTTGCAGCAAAGTCGAAATTTCGGGACCTCCCCCGGCTGACGTGTCTCTTGCGCCATAGAGTCCGTGGAGATCGAACCGGTCGGGCCGCTATATACCAGACCCCACGCTTCATCTCTAGACGGATCGGTCATTTCACCATCGTCTTCTAGTGTGCGCTCGCTCTCTACGAACAGTAGCCACGCGCGGTCATACTCGACCGTGAGCTCTCAGCCGCCCATGACACCAGAACGCAAGCGCATCGACACTCTCGGGTTCCGGGAAACGACCTTCTCGTCCCGGCAAAAGTTACTCGCAAATGCGCAAAGATCAGAGACGTGGTCAAGTTGATGCTGAGATGGTCTGAATATGTTTATGAGATTCACGTTGGAATATGGGATGGAGAGACTTTATTTTGGATTACGCAGGAATGTCTTGGATTATGGAGAGGTTGAATCAGGAAATTTGGCTCGCTACCTAAGTTGCAATGGTATGAGAATATGAACCAGACTTTGACTATCAGCGAGACTTGGCTCTTTTTTTTCCTTTTACGGCTTACACCATGACTGCGTGTCATAATACAGGCTATGGTATGAACCCCTGCGGACGTCGTCATAGCCTCACTGAGGCTCACTTCCAAACAGATTGGGAATATAGAGACCTGTATATTAGCAAAAGTTATCGCACTCCGTATACCCCAGCTTGTCGCGCATGAAAATTATTTTATTATACGTTCTCCTCCAATTGATTGCAAAGTTGAAAATACTCGATTCTTAACAAAAATTGCCGATAGATAGTCAAGTAGGGCATTGGAAAGCGGGGTTGCTACCTGATGCAGTGCCCGATATGCTGTACTACCCGCAGATAAACTACCTCAAAGTATAGGCAGCCTCTTTCGCGGGGTAATTAGATGTACCCGTGTACATCACATGTGCTTTCATACTTGCCCAACTAGTCGTGGGGCTTGGTTGAGAGTTCAGACAGATCTCCGACCCAAGCTCCTTCTACAACATATATTCGTCTGTTTGTTACGATGGCCTCTAGGGACGATATACTATTTATGTGGCCACCTCTATCGTTGTCTGAGACAGAGCCTGATAGCGTATGACTCTAAAACTGATTACTGTTCAAAGTGTTTTGTGGCGGTCATATCGCAGATGCAGGCAGTATGCACTTCACATGTGCTAGGTTCGGAAGTCCCCGCTTCCCAACCTCAAATGCCTCTCTTGTCTGTAGCTCTGCCTCATGTCGGTGCCGCTCCAGTCGTTGTCTTACCTACCTACTGATTTTATTGATTTTAAGTACTATATGCACGAAGCCATTTCATTTGGTCTGTCTAAGCCTTCTCACCTACTGGATACGGCCGGTTGGGATCGAATCATTCGCGACCGATCGATCAACTGGGCAATGCACGACATAAGCATGCTATACTACCATATGACTTGCCGCTTCCTCGCTTTGCTTATATAGTATTCGACTATACTGCTACCAAACCCCCAATTTGTATTGCGCATTCACATAGCCGCCCGGGAATAATCCACTAAGTGAGCGCGGTGTTGAATGCGGTGTCACTCTCGATGCATTCCCGGGCCTCAAAATAGCTTCTTGTTCGCTGCAGAGCGACCAAAGAGGGCAAGTTCACCGATGGCCTAGCCTCCCGGCGATTCTCGAGAACAGCCCTCTCGCCCAAAGTAGCGTGCGGCACGGACTACCAAGCAGGCCCCAAGCTTAGTGCTGATGCATGGTGAAAATCAGATGTAACCATACTCTTTTCTGCACATCGGTCTTGATTGGTGGTAGAACAACCGACATGTTCCCGGTATGCCCTCCCCCGGCCTGTTGGTTGCTGATATGGCGAATAGCCGTGCATTGTCTACCAACACTATACAGCCCTCCATGACCGTTTGCCAGGTCCTCGTCGGCGCGGGACTAAAATGGGTTGTTCTAACAATATGCACGGCATTCGAGGGGTAAGATTCTAGCGGTCCTCGTTGAGAGAGTAGCTGTAGCCGTGCCTCATCTGACTTTGCTTCTCTTCACCACAGTTGGGAATAATGGGGGCGAAAGAATTATCCTATATAATTAGATAGTTACAGAAAGCTGCGGGTTTTGTACATTTCATAGAATGCAAAGTTAATAGTTGCCTTTTTTTTTTTTCCGCCTCCGAGAACAAGTCGGAAACCCCGTGGCGCTCCGATTCACGTGCGATGGAAGTACCAGACTGACTGACCTTCCGTGAGGTTGACAGTTAGCTCACGAAGATGCACCATATCCCGAATGGACTTCGCCGCGCCGGTGGGCGGCGCTTTGTGCCCATCCCGCAGACCGATGCGGAGCAGTACGAAGGCGAGGACACGGAGCCGAATTATCGGGAAGAACGAGATAGATTAGGACGGGATCGTTTCAGAGACACAGTCCGATACGCGTATCAGCAAACTGTCGTCTCGCCCTCATTCCAAAGTCCGACTTTTCTCAGCACACATACCTCCCCGGCCTTATCAGATACAACCCTTATTGGCGAAGACTATCTAGCTCTACCCATACAGCACTTCGACGAGGTAGATCTCACAGATAGAAGTGGTCGATATGCCGAAGAGGCTAGCTATAACTTGCCAGAGGTCGTGGAGGATGATATCGATATTACCTACTCTAACAGCACTAAGGCTGGTAAAGGGCTCGAAGTCCGCGTTGAGGCCTACCCTCTTGCACTATCACCGGGCGGGCTCTACCCTGATGACCGTCAGAAGGAGGACTATAGCTACCTTGGTTCAGAAGGAATCGATGATGAGAAGTCAACTCCTGTTCGTTCGCGACGCTACGATTACAAGCCGGTGCCCTTGAGGTGGCGGTTCGTTCTGAGCTTGCTGGGTGGTCTCATCGTCTTCCTGGCCATGTGGGAGTTGGCTTTGCGCTTACTTCCCGATGCGTCACATATGGATGGTTCATTATCTGTCTTTCAGAACGTGTCTGAGATACGCAAGAGATCACCACTGAGTTTCAATTCTAGGAACTCCACTGCAAACCTACCTCAGAACGACGACAGCAGTAATACCGACGGTAATGACAATCATGACAGCGACAATGACACTGGTGGCAGTGATGGCAGTGACAACGATGGTAGTAAGGATCAAGGCAGTGAGAACGAAGACAACGACAATGGTGGTGACAACAGCGACGACGACAGTAACACCGACGGTAATGACAATCATGACAACGACAATAACACTAGTGGCAGTGATGGCAGTGACAACGATGGTGGTAAGGGTCAAGGTAGTGAGAACGAAGACATTGACCATGGTGGTGGTAACAATGGTGGTGACAAGAATGATAGCGACGGTAGTGGTAGTCCGACTAAAGTAAACACTACTGTTGAGGGCGGTGATCAGACCACTCCGCCTGCACAGCCTGTGAGAACCGAGGACCCGGAAGGCGAACCTACAGGAGGGGAGGACAATCTACCGGCAGCACCATCCACAACAAATACAACCCCAAGGAGCCCGGACACCAGCTCAACCAAAACGCCCAGCCGAACAACAACAAGCACCACGACTACAACAAGTGATCCCCAGAAGGATAGCTCTAGTTCGTCTCCCAGACCGACGCCAGCTGACACTACGCGACCTCACCATCACTGGCCAACTACGACAGATTCAGCTACTAGTGATTCTGACACTCATGGACACCCGAGTCCCAGCCCCACAACCCCTACTTCTACGGAGACTGAGACGGAAGAGGCTACACCACCATTCTCACCGTCACCGTCACCATCGCCACCGCCGCCTGACTCTAGTCCACCTCACCCAACTAACAAACATACCATAACCTCTACTACTCCCGTACAACCCCCAATTCAAACGGATCCAACTTCGGACGCTGAAGGTTCACCTGATGCTACTACCACAATTACACCAAAGCCCCCGGGAAATGATCCAACGGGTAATCAGAAACCCCCTACTGAAGTTGGTCAAATGCCCACCCAAGGAACCGCTCCTACAACTGCACCAAAGCCTCCCGGAAACGGTCAAACGGGTGATCATGGGCCCACTGCTACAACCTTACCACATACTGATGATCCAATCAGCAATCACAATGCAACGGAAATTATCATCAGCCTGCCCGTGAAAACCACTACTACAGATAAAATCCCCCCAGCAGCATCAACTGGGTCGGGTACACCACACCAACCCGATGGACCGATTAGAAACAACACTGGGATTCCCGATGACTTAACGACTACCACAGCGACCAGTTCCCCCCAGGGGTCCCCACACGGCGGCCTGCCTGGGGAAGAGGGCACTACCGCTACTACCACGATGGTTACTATCACAAGCAGGACTCGCATACTTGGAGCTCAACAGCCGCCTACGAGCGCACCATCTCCCCCGGTTTCTGACCACAGCCCGGCCGATCAGGCTACCCCAACGGTCCATGCTACGGCTTTCACAACAATCACACTAAAGCAAGAGACGGACACACCCTCAGAGTCACGTACAACTACTCTTACAACACAGACGACCGTCACACCCGGGATTGTCGTCCAAACTACCGTAGTACTGACCCTACCACATGTGAAAGCAGCGGAGCCGTTGACTACCTACGTGCAAACCACCACTTTCGCTGATGGCACAGTTTCCACGATCACCCGAGACGTATTGGACAATGTAACGGCAATAATTGAATACGATTCTTCTGGACACCCCACCAGTACACAATATAAACACATCCTTACCGGAGCCCAGAATACAACCCTGTTGGATCCTCTGGGACTGGCCACTGCCACGGTGGAGTTTTACGCTATTGAAACCACATCCACCCTGTACGACAGTGACGACATGCCCACGGCTACGATAATAACGGAGGTAGCTGAGACTGTCTCATGGTCCACAATCTACGATGAGAACGGGAATTTCGTGAAATCTGTAAGGATCCTAATGCCAATTCCTACTAGTACCGTAGCTCCAGCAATCTTGACGACCGCTACACCAGCCAGGTTACCGTCCGACTCGAATGACCAGCGGACTTTGAAGCTACATCGGGTCTCTGATGGGGTATACTTCGTTGGTCTCATGCTTCCTACTCTGCTCGCAGTCCTCGTGACAGTCCCTCTCAAGATCTTGAATCAGACTGTCAAACTCTACCAAGGTTTCCATGCTCTATCGTCTGATCGCGGTGCTAGTGCGGCCGATTCATTGTGGCTGAAGACTGCAGGACCTGCCAGTTTCGTTGACGGACTTATGTCATTCAAGAGTGGGCACTACCTCCTCGGGCTAACGACTGTTCTTGTGATCATCGGCGCATTCACCATTCCGTTCAGCGCTGAAGTCGTCCGACTGGTTCTTGAGGGTCCCGGTTGCCACACCGACAAAACCAGTGGCAACACAATCACTTGCTCTGTTGTTCTGGGTGTGTATCCAGTGCTTGCCCAAGCACTCTCCGTGTTGACTATAATCCTGATCATCGGCGTCATTGGCGTGGCCGTAATACTTCGACGATGGAAAACGGGGCTGGAGCGCAACCCTTGGAACATCTCGGACATGGCTCGGCTGGCAGCTGGCACTGATATGCGAAAGATCCTGGAGCGACTGCGCCGCCATAGCCAGCCAGGCTACAGAGTTGATAATCAGGATTTTGTCAACAAATTGCGCACAAAGACCTTCGGCCTACGCCCTTGGGAAGAGAACGGGGTGATGAAGTATAGCGTGCTCATTCTCACCCAGCGAGTTGACGATAACGTGAAGTCAATTAATAAGGCGGGAAGGTCGGTAGCATTTGCCGACCAAGCAAACAATCGACTAAAGAAACGATTTCATTGGCCGAATCCAGACTTTCTCCCCTTCTCCATCCTGTCTTTCACGGGGAGGATCCTGTTCATGATCCTTTTGAGCGGCGTCCTGATAGCCGTTATCACGTACGACGTAGTGGCTAGGGGTTCGGAATACCGACGAGGACTCACGGGTAAAGCGATTGGCGTTCGGTTCTTATTTTGCGGAGCAGGAGTTCTGGTCACCTTTGCTTGGGGCTCGTTCTTTCATGGTAAGGCCATACTCAATTTATTGCTAGATGCAAGACACATTTTGCTAACTATTGCGGTTGCTATAGCTGTCGCCTTCCTCAGCCCATATAAGCAGCTCCACAGCAAACGGCTGAACAAAAGCCGGGCGATAGCTATGACGCCTCCAACCAACCCTTTTACAGGCGTATGGCTAGCATTTGTTCCATCACGGCGGGATGTTTATCTGGGACTTGTATCTGCCACCGCCATATTGTCCGAGTTGCTCCCTGTCTGCTTAGGCAACATCCCATGTAATGGTGTTCAAGTCCAGAGCGCTGAGACCATCTGTGTCTACTTGTCGGCAGCCATTTTATCCATCATGATCCTCATAGTGGGGGCTTCGTTCTTCGTCGACCGGCCGACGGGGATGGGGATTGACCCCAGCACTATTGCGGGAGCCATGTATGCCGCTCATACATACTCTGTAAACCAGCCTTTGAGGCGGTTCTTTAAGGAGGAGGTCACAAGTATCGTGTAATGTAATAGAGACATGATAAGGACCTGTGTCTATGAATATATGTAAAGGGATTTAATAAACGATAATGCATATAACCTACTACCTATCTAATGCAGATATGAAAAGGAAGCGAGACACGAGTGCCGCATAAGCTGCACTAGAAGTGAGGTGGGACGACCGTCTACAAACGCGAGAAACCCTTACATTCTCACTCCTAATCTCATATACTTCTACATTCCAAGCATCCCTTGTTGCTGTTGAAAACGATGCCTCACACTTATTAATACTTGGCCCCCGTCTCAGCCAGATGGAAGGCGTGCTTAGTGTCCAAGTCCAGCGACTCCTGGGTCTCCTTCTCAAGGCCCAACTTCTCATCGTCAAGTCCGTACCGGCTCTCGAAGTCGGCCTCGCCCGTGTTGTACAGGGCCCTGGCATACAGCATGCGCTGAAAGGCCGAGCGATCGCCCGCGAAGACGCGCTTCTTGGCCTCCTCGAAGCGCTCGGCAGACGGCACGTACTCGATAGTCCAATCACTCTCCTTGGTGCCCGAGACGCGGAGGACCTGCTTGAACATGTCCTTTTGGGTCATGAGCCAGGAAGACACGCGGACGGGCCCGTTCTTGTAGCCGGATAGGGTGGCTTGAGAAGGATTGGACGACTCGATGGGAAGGGAGAGGAGGGCGGCGACTGCTTGGCCGGTGCGTTCCCAGGTCTGTTTTTTATTTCAAACGGTTGATTGTCAGTGAAACACGCAGAATCCTCTCTAGCTGTGTATGAAGTTTATCCGGCAGAAGAGGAAGAGAGAGAAGGGGAGGGAATGAGGGCAGGAAAGAGAAAGAAACTCACAATATTGTTTATCTTAGCAGTCCCCTCATCATAAAACGTGACCTTCCTGTTCTTCAAATCGAACCCATACGCCTCCGAACTCGCGAGACTAAACGCGTACCAGAAACCCGTGACCATAGCGATCCAGCTACTCTTGCCCAGTTCCTCGATCTTCTTCCTCGTGGCTAAGATAGCCTGTCCCATCATCGTGTCCTGGCCTATAGTACCGTGTGTCACGTCCAAGCCCCATTCGTTGGGCACCACGAAGGGGACACCCGCTTTCGCGGCTGCGTCGACGAGTATGTCCTGAGTGCCGCGTGGTGCCGTGACTGCTAACGTGATGATGAGCACGTCTTGGCCTTGTAAGGCGGAGACGAGGGTGGATGGGTCGTCGTAGGACACTTGAGTGGCCTTGATGTTGGGGTCGGCAGGGAGGGATTGGGTTGTCGAGGAGGCGTCGCGGGTTAGGGCTGTTATTTCGAAACGTCCTGTTTTAAGGAGTTCTTGGGCTATGTACTTTCCGACGTGCCCGTTTGCCTGGGGGAGGGAGGGTTAGTATTGCTGCTGTTGTTGTTGTACTCGGGTTAATAGATGGAGTGTGACTCCCGATGAGCAAGATTTGTATGTGTGTGTGTTGCTCTGCGTGTGAGTGAGAGAGAGAGATGCTTGTACTTACGCCGACCATGGCAATTTTCTTGACGTGGTTAGATTGAGACATGTTGAGTGGTAGTGCGCTTTGGTTCTTGGATCCTTCGAAACAGTTGCTCTATGAGTTGTAGACTTATTTATCGGGAGATACTGCGAGATCAAACTTATAGTCGACCGAAAGTGAGGAACTCATACATCTCTTATACTTCATCAACACTATCTTCACCTGAAAGTTCTATGACTCTCAAAACCGAGTATCTCGGATTTACGCCGTTATAGACGAATCTCACCGCGAGTTCACTCCATCACATCGTATATAATTCTAAGAACTCAAGATCCATGATGATGATGAATGTGGGCTTACTTATCGCCAGGGTGGCTTAACTCCAGCTTCACCGCTTCCTGCCTTAACTATATGAGCTATCCATATACCATTAAGGCCATGAGACCCTCTCTGGGACTGCTAATCATCCAAAAGAGGAAGTTAAAACGGCGCCGGTGCGGCCGCGTTGAAGTCCTATATCGGAGTTAGAGCTTTCCTAAAGAGGAAATATGGGAGAGATTTTCCCGAGATGTCACCCGTACCGGTACGTACACAGCCCCGAGGGACTCAGACATTAGACGATTTACGCCGAGCTTCCTTGAATCATCTCATGTATGCTGTGCTTACAAGCTTGTGTCGTCTACCTGGTTACTTAGCTATGAAGACTGAATAAACTATGTCGTTCTGAGCCTCGGTTCCTTCCAGGTCACAACTACGTCTATGTCAGAATATGTGGTTGATAATTAGGGTCTATCTATCTTAAGACGTAGAGCCACCAAACTTGCCCCGGTTGCCTAGTCTGATCGGGACATTCCAGAGACCAACGGGACAACTGTCAAGCCGACAGCTGGGGGATAATATCACAACAACCTGGTAATGATAAGTGCTGCGGGCAAGGTCTGTTGGAAATATACATATACGAAGGCGAGGCGGCTTGCATATAGGTAGAAGATCTGATCTGAGTAAGATCTATAAATATTCCGTGTACTTGGCTCGGAGATCGCGAATTTCGAATTCCGGTATCTGCATACATAGGAACCTCGGCACAAGAAGCGTGATCTAGCGCCGCGATACGGAGATTCAAATGTGTTATCTCCATACGATCCAGAACGCGGAGAGGGGAAAGGGCCAAGCATGTAAATGTATATCTAGACTACATTTCCCAAGCTCTATGTTGTCTTCACTGGAGACAATTAGCGTTTATGCGGATGAGCGAGCATCTTTCCATCGTTAGCGTCAGAATTGCTTTATTTTAATCCGGATGCGCACTGCTGCCTCTTCAGAGTCATGGAATACGAGAGATGCCCTCAGACTCGGACTAGTACCTCTGCCAATAATGAATCGGGTCAACATTCGGTCCCGAAACCGTTGCGTTGCACACTTTTGCAAATCGAGCTCGAATCAAATAGCCAAGGCAGAGAGTACCATATAAATCCCTGCCTATGAAAAGCTAGATATATCACCCGGAGAATTCGCAATTGAAATAACGGGCTCGCAAGTGTCTATCGGGGGGAAACAAGGGAGAAAGCGTGATACACTATATCCCTAGAGATATCCTCGTGCCGCGCGGGGGAGGGTATAGTTGAGGGTTCGGCTTCCTGTCTCGTTGAGTTCAAGAGATGGGGTATCGATTACGAGCAGAGGAATAAAAAGAGCATCTCCGGGACAGACCGCGTGCTCCAAATATTGCATTATTCTGGCGAATTCGAGTTCCACCAGACCCTAGCCAAATGTTGGCGGCGGCAGCTTCATTACGACGAAGACTCGAACCCTAAATTAACGGCGCGTGCCCGTATCCCGCAATCAGTGAATCTAATGACAGGGAAGAGTCGAATAGTACACAAGATCCGATGCAACTGACTTGAGTGATGAGCGCTGAAGGGGAATGCTCCAAAAGGTAGTCTAGATTTTCATCAGATTAGGCGGGCTGTAAGTTTATAGACTTAGCATTATATTATTACTTATGCATTTTAGTCTCAGATCATCAACTTCGCTAGATGGGCCGCCGCATCCTCGTCATCCCACTGGACTAGAACACGTTCCTTACTCTCCTCCATTTTCATCTTAACAAAAGGCTCCATCGCTTCGGCTTGTTCCCGAGTGAGCGAGTCCAGCCTAGCGTGGTGATCCGCGTCTTCGTTAGGTCCGAAGAACATGGGATCTATAAATCTCCAGTACACCCAATCGAACTCCCAGCTATTCCTAGCCGCATAGTTAATTATCCACGTCTTGCGCTCCCAGCTCTCCCGCATCCGCTGCGAAAGGGGCAGGGTGGCAGTGGCAGTGGCAGTGGCAATGGCAGTAACAGTTTGGTCACCTAAAGTGAGGCCCCCCAGGCTGTTGTTAATGTCGGAGATGGCATGCATCTTCTTCTCTTCCTCTTCCAGAAGACGGATAAAAGTATCGAGGCGCGGCTTGTATGCTTCCATCCATTGTACATAGCCCCCGGGATGGCATTCGGGGAGCCTTAAGAGGAGCCACCAAGGTGGATCATAGGAAAACTGGGCTGGTGCCGCGTAGGCAAATTCCCAGTCTAGGACGCCGACTATGCGGAGGTCTTTATCGATCAAGACGTTGGAGGGGCGTAGATCGGAACAGTATATGAGGGATGAGGGTGTAGTGTTGTGGTCTTCTTCATTGGACTTGAATTGCGATGTAAGTCGTCCGTCAGATGCGAGCTGCCGAAATAGCTGGCGGGCGACGTACTTATCCCGTGCCTCGTCTTCGTCTCTAACAGCATCATTGTGCTGAAATGTCAACTGTGCTAAGTGCATGTCGGCCAAAGCGGAATACCACTCTTTGGAGGTGGAATACGGTTGCGATGGCAGCAGTGCCGGAGTCATGTCCGTGAATTCCATCAATGAATTCATGTTCTGGATGAGGGGCCTCCCGGACACGGAGAAGTGGCCCTCTCCGTCCTCGACCAGGGACCCAATTCGAGGGAATTTTAGGGTAGATAGCTGTAAGAGAATATTGGCCATTTGTCTGTAGAGAAATTCAAGCTTCTCCTGACTGATGTTGGGATCCAGTAGGTGGTATTCGTCAGGATCTAGATTGGGGTCCTTTAGCGCATCAGACATGGTCCTTTCGTGATCGATATATTCCATGATAATGAACGGTCCGAGGCCGGTAGGGTTCTCAGCAGCCGTCCCATAGTGATAGATCTTGGGCACCGGAATAGTTGTCTTTGCTGCGATGCACCGCATTGTGGCCACTTCGTAACGGACTTTCTCTTCCGGGAACCTAACAGTGCCTGGCTGCGTCAACCTCCTCAAATTTCGTGTTTCGTCAAGGGGCTTTCAATCCTAATACCTTTGCATGGCACTCTCATTGCCGCTGATGAGCCATCCTTATACTCTAGGCGATAGCAAACATTGTATCCTCCTCTGATGGGTCTGTGAATCTCTACAGCCTCTCCAGGTCTGTATTTCAGGATCAAAGCAGCGATGGCCTTCAATAACTCATTCTTCTGGACCGTCCTCTCCCATGCTTCAGTTTCGTTGTCATTCTTGTCCCATGCAACGTCATCCCTGGGAGCAGATATATATCTAAGTTTTGGCGGCATATCGGGGAACAATTAGCTGAGAAGAAACTGAAACCAAAATTTGAAGTAAGAACGTCTAAAATATGGAACATTTAAGGTGTGATAAAGGTCGTGCATGGGCACTCTATTGAGTACACCTATTGAAGTGAATAGAGTTGAGTTGAGTTGAGCTGAAGAGAGTTATTAGATTTAGTGTAGTGAGTGCATGGAATACACTCTAAATAGGGGTTAAGGTAATCAACCCGACAGGCGTATTCCGTATTGTTGTTGGTGTTGTTAATAAGTGTTTTGAAAGTACAAAAATGGGGAAAGTAAGGGATGGGTTAGGCTTTCAGCCACCTAGTCAGCCACTTAAAGCAATCCGTCTAAGTGCCTCCACAAAGCTCCCCAAGAAATGCACGTATCTGACAAGAGTCGACAGTGTATACTTGAAATCAAGTAAGTAGACTCATGTAGACGGTTATTAGAAAATTGAAAGTTCCTCTACTCTGTCTTATCTTAAAACGGTTCTTTGGGGTGTTTGGGGCTGGAGCGACAAGGCTAAAATAGTGTCGGTAGAGCTCGTTAATGTCCAACTTACAAAATAGCTGTCTGTATAACTACCAACATGCAGATGAGAGTACGCATGCCTTTTCTGAGCAGACTTACTTTTTCTATCAATCAGATCTCACAAACACGCATGAAGGACCCAGCACCGTGTGCCTGAACCCAGGCATAGTTGGTGCTCGCGTAAGTGCTCGCGCGTAGCGGGACGGCAGCAAAAGGGCGATTCGATAGCATAATTACTTGTCTAACAAGTACTTATGAAGAAGCATCCTGTATCTAAGGCAAAACAAATGACATATATCTCTTTCCCGTTAAATGTGTTCAGATCGCAAAAATGCTGCAGCATCGACTGTAAACTTTTGTGATCTCTTCTATACTGCGGATTAACGAGGGTAACTTGACGCGGTAGCAGACTCTGCGTCTAGGGGTTATTTGTATCCGTCCAAAGGTGCAACGGCGAGAGGAGCAGGTAATAGACCGCAAGCTTAGGACTATTCGATGGGTTGAAGTTTGTGTCTTGACGTGAAATAAGATGAGGCGAGGGAGGGCACCGGGCAGATTTATATTCTGACTATCGTGACATACCATAAAACGCATGCTTCTTATAGGAGCGGAAGGATAGATACAGAATCGATGGCCTTGTCGTGGTGGTATGCGCCATGCAGCGCATAGTCTCCGTAGCTTTCCCCTGGGATACAGAAGTGACCTCAGGGAAGCCACTATAACTGCGAAGACAAAGGGGAGTAAGTATGTTGAGAAGGAAACACTCTGACACCCTTGCAGCTCGTGGTCCTGACTACTGCCGAGCACCAGCATTCTACTGGAAGATCTGACATACTGCCGCTTCCTTTGTTCGGCTCCTAACTGGATAGGTGGAGTTAACAGAGTTTATTAGAGTCTGTTAAAAGTCAGTACTTGGGCTCATCAAGGAAGTGTAAATTGGTGATAGTTACTAACAGAGTACGATGGTTTCTGGCCACTGGCCGTGATCTCTTAAGACATCATATTCTATCGGCCTGTTGCTTTAGACGCTTACAACCAACAGGTGCAGGTTGCTCAAGCCAAAAATTGGGCGTCGGAGAGCAAAGAACCCCGGATTTCAAAAGAGTGGCGCGTTTATAAGCACGATGTATATGAGAGGCTGACTCAGATTCATGCTGTAAATGTCACTGAGTATAAGATATATTGAGCATGGGATGCAGCGGACACGGCGGACGCAGCGGCCGTTGAGTTTCGGGCTCCGACAATGCCGGTAAGATACTCGCCGAGCTATCCCGTATCTGATGTCAAGGCATGTATCTATGGTGAGCGATCTCATCTCAGTTGCTTTCTGGATAAGTTCTGCATTGTATTCGATGCGATATTGCAAACAATTACCGCTATTGAGGTGACATGCACATGGGACGCACATTGTTTGTCTACCTCGGTACATAGGCTTGAATACAGTAAGACTTGAGTACATTGTCGGCCGCGTGTAATCAGATATTTAGGTGACCTGGTGCGCTGAGCCAGGGCCGCTTTGTCCCCCTATCTAGCTTAGTTATTTGTCTTTCTGTCGGGTACTATCTAGCTTGTGATAATAGCTACCAGGGTACTACCAACTCTGCCACCCCGAGACTTGCTCGACAAAATACACCTCTTCTTCAGGTTGTCTTTTTGATTGAAAATCGAGCGTTTTGTTGCTTGCTTTTCGCTTTTTGCTTCTTGCTACTTGCTTTCTTCATCGACACGATGGCTGGACCCAAGCCAGGTCAGAAGACGGTGCTTGTGACGGGGTGCGTAGGATGAGCTCTGCCCCGCGATCGCGATACTGGTACTATCACTGGATCGCCCCGCTAACAGATCGTTTGCACAGTTGCACCCCCGGAGGCATCGGCCATGGTCTTTGCCTCGAATATCACAGACAAGGTAGCGCCTTATAAATTATCCAATCTCACTATTCCATGTGAAGTCCGTTTTACTTACCGCATCCTAGGCCTTCATGTCATTGCCACGGCTCGCCGCCCTGAGGTCCTAGCCGAGTTGGCCGACCTGGGCATCAGCACTGTGGCTCTTGACGTTACTGATCTTGAAAGCATCAAGCGATGCCATGAGGAAGTGGCCAAGATCAACGGCGGCAAGCTTGACATCTTAGTTAACAATGCGTGAGTAGTATTATTGTTTCCGTTTGGCGACGGCTTGTTGTCTCTGGTATGAAATATGCTCATGGCAACAAGCTAACACTTTGACAAACGCAACAGTGGCCGCACGCACACTCACCCGGCACTCGATGTCTCACTGCCCGATGTGCGCGCCACTTTCGAGACAAACGTCTTTGCCATCATGTCGATGGTCCAGGTCTTCATCGACCAGCTGATCGCCGCCAAGGGCCTGATCATCAACATCTCGTCCTTGTCGTCCATCACGCCGTACCTCTTCGGCTCCGTCTACTGCGCCAGCAAGGCGGCCGTGAACGCCTACTCGCGGACCCTGCGCATGGAGCTCGCGCCCTTCGGCGTGCGCGTCATGGTCTCGATGACGGGCACCGTCAAGAGCAACACGACCACCCAGCACACCTCCGCCCTGCCGCCCGACAGCCGGTACCAGAAGGTCAAGCACATCTTCGAGTGGCGCGTCCTGTTCAGCCAGAACAAGAACACCATGGACACCACGGCGTTCGCGAAGAAGCTGGTCACCGACTCTCTTCGCCCGGAGTACCCTGGCTTCATGCGGAGCCTCGTCGGCAGGCCGGATTGGTTCTGGTCTGGTGGGCTTGCGCGCACGGCTTGGTACGGCCACACCCTGGGCGAGTGGGCGGTCGATTACTTCTCCTGGAAGACTTTCCGCATGCCTGAGATGATGAATATTCTTCGAGGGACCCCTGAGCAGAAGAAGCTTAAGTAGATAAGGTTTGATATTTGATGATCAGAATGAATTGAGCGTTGTTTTTTTTCATACATCGTACTTCATCTCTAAGTGCTGGTATGCAGTATTAAACTCACAAATGGCCTCCCAGTCTGTAATTGCTGCAATAATGCCCCCAAGACAAAACAAAACAAAAGCAAAAAGCCACCCTGGCAATTAAGAGCAGGGAACCGTACCCATTTTGCAGTCCCCAGTTTCGGCCACCGTGCCCCTACAGTAGATACGTAGGAATTATCATGGGTTGGTTATCTAGATAGATAGTGTGATCCCTGAAACATTAGATGCAGGTCGACCCTCTTTCTCCCTCACTCCCTTATTCCCCTACTCAACCGCTCTCCACTGCGCCTCTAACTGACTAGCTACGTGCGCTGGAGAGCCACGTATCTCGTTTCCAATGGCATCGGTGCCCTTAACCTGCTGCATATGATTACGATTATAGTCGTACCCGATTGACGAATTGCCGTACATCTGCTCCAGAGGCAGAGAGTTATTGCTATTATTCTGCCACGGGTTGTTGTTATTGTTGTGTCCCGCGAAGGTGTAGAGCGGCATGCCGTTGTTCATGGCGGCGTCCATCTTCTGCTGCTGCTTCTCGAGGTTGAGCATGATGTCGCTGACGATCGGGCGTGCGCGTAGCACCGTCTCGACAAAGACGGCCCGCCGCTGCAGGCTGTACTCGAGCAGCGGCGTCGGGTCCGGAGGGTCGGACGCGCAGGCCGCGAGGTACAGGTTCCGCATCCGCGGGCTGTACATCTCGCACATGACGCCGCCCTCCACCAACACACCCCGGTGCGGCATGGCGTCCGCGAGGGACGTGCCGCGCACGAACTCGTAGTGGCACTCGAGACAAATGAAACACTCGCTCCAGCCGTACCAGCGCGCGTTCTCGACGGGATTGGCGCCTCGACACGCCGGCATGAAGGCGTAGACCTTGATGAACTCTTCCAGAGCGGCGGGATCCTGCTTATACACCATTTCGAGCAGCTTGCTCATGTATAAGGGGAAGCGCGGAATGGCGGGGTTGAAGCTGCACGTGATGGCGCTCCCCGGCGGGGCTCTTGGTTTCAGCATGAAGTACTTGCCAACGCCCATGGGCTCGGCGATGGTGGCGTAGCACGTGCGACAGATGGCGAAGCCCGCCGGGCTCGAGTGCAGCGTGAACCACGTGGCGCTCTGCATCATCTTAGGCTTGCACGCCGGCTCGCGCCCGATGATGTCGACGGCTTTCCAGAAGAGCGCGTAGTCGTTCGTGTCGAGCATCCGTGCCGCCAGCGCCTTTATGTTAAACGGGCCCAGGCAGCACGATACCGAGGCCCCGAAGATGTTGGCGAGGTTCTCCGCGTCCTTCCACTCCTTCTCCTGCCCCGTGAGCAGGAAATAGTCGCAGTAACACGTCACGCAGATCAGGAAACCCAGGGGCCCGTCGACCGGCGTGAACCATCTCCCGCTCGGGTACACGGCTTTCTCCCCGGGGCAATGCCGCAAGTTCATACGGGCGGGTGCTTCCTGAATGAAGGATTCCCAGTCGTTCGTCTCAGCTCGCAGCTTGTACTCCCTGATTACGTAAGGAATGGCCATGTGACAAGTCCATGTCTGGTCCGGCGGGTGCTCGATGGTGTTGGGTTCAAAGTACTTCTCCCCGAACTTCTGGTAGGCGAGAATCTCGTCCTCGTAGCAGGCCTGACACGCCGCCATAGCGGGTATGTCGTTGTTCCTCGTCCGGTACCATTTGACCCCGGCGTCTCCCTTTGCGCCAATCTGGCCGACGCAGTCGGATATAGACGCGCGAAGGCTCATGTACTGGACCACGTTATCTAGCGAGCCACTCACGAGAGCGGACTCGAAGAGTGAGTCCTTCATCCGCGGACTGGCGAACCGACATATCCGGGGGTTCCCGTCGTCGCACAAGGTTCCCCGGAAGTCGGCGGCGAAGCGAGAGTCGCGGATGCAGTTGTCGTAGCAATTGGGGCAGATCTGGTACTCGGGCGTCCGAGGATGGGCATACCAGACGGCGGCAAATGTTACGTAGGTAGACATGCACTCCTTCGGTCCTCGACGCTTACGTCGAGGCGTCGGCGGAGCGTACGTATTTGGCGCGTCTGACACTTTGTGCACTGAGAATGGGACATTGTCTCCTCTCGTGACTGATGGCGGTGAGACTGGCTGGGATGAATACGCGGAATACTGGGTTGTGCCTATGTTTCCAGAGCTGACCGGAGTCGCTTCATTCGAATTAGCCAGGCGCATGGTTTGAAAGGTCTCATGCATCGCGGTCATATCTTTAGAATGAGTGCCTTGCTGTACAATATTCGACGACGACGACCCTCCGACAGAGCTGTTGTCAACAACAGCAATACGAGGAACGGTGCTGGGAGCATGGCTTTCGGCACCGTCTGACCGTGGCCGGTAACCCCTTGATACAGACACGTCTTGTGTGGCGTGTGCTTCTCCCTGCTCACCTGGATACACGCCCGCGGAGACGTCATTGGCAAATATTCCTTGCCGGGATACTGTTGGAAATATGCTTATATCAGATCTACCTGCTGCATCCGAAGACAGTCGAGGACTGGCTGTTCCCCCCGACCGAAAAGACAAGGGAGGTGGTGGGTATATCTTTGCACCCGCCAGGAAGTTAGTGACATCGGTGTAGTCCCGTGCCTGGGCTGAGAAGACACCGGATGTTGGTGCTAGTGAGTACTGATTGTATACGTTGCATTCCAACGGCGTGTTAATATTAGGCGGATCTGGACTGTAGTGAACACCACCAGTGCCTGTGTTACTACTATAAGCAGACTCCCAGGGAGATATGAGTGATGGGCTGGTCGTTTGATTCGATGCTTCTGAGATCCTGGAATGTCCGACAGGCTGGTACCCGAGGCCGAGAGGCCGGGGTGGAATAGATGGAGGTATTACGGTGCTCGGCGGTACTGTTGAACTCTGGCTGTTATCTTGGGGTGGGAGCGGAGAAGTATCATGATGTCTTGTGCATTCATCTGGCCAATAAGACATTTTCCCCAGCCAAGATAATCTCGCAAGAGGTCTGTCGCTGCAAGATTTAGCTTAAGCCAAGGGGCGGTATATCTATAACAGCCTTCATTACAGCAGTTGGGGCCAAAATCACATACTCTGCCAAGACCCGAAGGACTGTACGATCCGAGTAGCCAAGAAAACTATACTATGTATTTCGAAGGGCACCTCACTTGGTTAGTATGCTTATAACGTGCGTAGTGGCTTTCTCTCACTTCACGGTGGCTCACAGAAGGCTAGATTCTAGGGGCTTATAATAGTACTTAGTGCTTAACATGATGATGGAATACTGCAAAATAACGTGCAACTGAACTATGATAGACTGTGTATGGAGTCTTGGCAGGTGTGGGATTTTGGCCCTAACTGCTGTATGCTTCTTTCTTTTTGTTGGTTTATGGAATTAGGCATGGGGAAGATCTACCGGACCCGCAGGATTGGTGGCACGCTCAGCCGCAGCTTGGCGTTTGTATCCGTTGACTTTTTTCGAGCAGCGAGTGCAGTTCCCGCTTAATCATAGGCCACCGTAACAAACCGACAAAGGCGTGGCAGGCCCTATATAAGATGTTTGTGCCAGTCCTATGTTTACATCTTGATATTTCGCAACAACCAAACCTCACTGATTCCATCCATCCAATCCTATAAGTGATTCATAATACAATACAATACCTTTCAGGCTACTTAACTTCAGAACTTTGAACAGACTAGAGTTGGGAAGAAATGAGGACTTGTAATAAGTAGTCTAGATTCCACTGGATTTCGAGTCCTTTCAACCTTACCTACAGATTACCTACATACCAAGCAAGAGCATAGTGTTACGTACTACGCCGCATATGCGGTGTGTGGTGGTTGAGAAAGAAACCAGGGAGGAGATTAGGGAGTTACTCTTCGCAATCTTCGTCCTTAACAAGACATCGAAATCAAGAAACCAAGCTGTAATCATTTCAAGTTTCCAGGCTTCCGTTTCATCCTTCCTAATATTATTTCGCATGACAACCAAGCCACTAAAATAGACGATTCATGTACATAGTTGCTCACTGGAGGAATCGCAACAATATAATTTAAAGAGCACGAACAAGCTTCAGCCTCAACCACCAAAACAGCGAATTTCTTAATGCAGGTCACACAAGCCCAGCCCCCAGACTTCTTAAAATCAAACGTTACACTTTAATCCCCACGCTACTCATCCTCTACATACTAGCCTGTAGGTTAGGTCGGGGTTTCTGGGTTTATGGTCAGGGGGCCTTCTACTGTAAGATTCAATGAGACGGCAAAGAGCCAATCGCATGGAGTGAAATGGGGCCGGAATCCGATCTGCCAAGCCTTTTGCTTAGACGGTGCTACAGTACATAGATCGAAGTGGCTGGAGATTGGACCCGAGCTTCTCCTTCCCATCCTGCTGGATCGTTGCGCTTATTGTCCTCCTCTTCCCTCGCATCGCAACCGTCGAGCTGGAACCAACAGGCTACAGAGGACAAACAAGTGTGATTCGGCAGTACAGCCTGTCTAATAACAATACCCAAGTAAATAACAGTCACAAATAAATCATCACCGGTAAAGGACTGACAGGCATGGCAGCGACAAGAGAAGTATCAAATAAAGAAGGTATTATTACATAGTATATGCTGCTAGGTTAGGTATCCTTTAGAACGAACGGTTCAAATTGGGTCTGCACAGACGTCCCCAAAAGCTCCATTTATCTAATACTACTTCGGGAAGTAGAAATCCTTGTCAGCGTTGCAACCTTGTATGCAGGTTGGGATGTATCCTCAACCACGGATGAGATGACTGCTATAAATATGAATAGGATGCGGGTATACATAGGTCGGCCGCCTTCTCGTTTCCCTGGTTGGTAATTCTGTCAAGTTCTGGACTTCCTCAGCGCTTTCAGTGGAGGCACATCCGTTCAGCATCTCGTTCAACATGAACCGCCTGGCCAACATTCTCCTGCTTGCGGGTGTTCCGCTAATTTCCGCCCATTACAAGGGGACCGGTGTCCCCTCTGTAAATGTTCCTGCCTGCGGGAAAGGCCTAGGCAGCGTGCAGTACGACAGATCGGTGCCGAACGGCGAGAACAAGTTCCCCCTCACCAAAGTCGACCTCTGCTACACAAACAGCGATATCAAGATCAAGTTCAGTGCTTTGGAGGAGGTTAACTTCTTCTACAACGAGAGCCACAAGACCAATGACCCGCTGTACGAGTACGAGGTAATGGAGGCCTTCATTTATCAGGGCACGAACGACCCGACGACCTACCTCGAGTTCGAGGTGAGCCCGAACAATGTTACCTTCCAGGCCTTTATCTACAACCCCAGCAAGGTGCGGGCCGCGGGAGCGCCCTTCGACAACGGCGCCCTGCTAGGCACTCCCATCCAGGATGGACTGGTCACCACCACTACGCTGGACAGAGCTGCGGGGAGCTGGATCACCGACGCCACCATCCCGCTCGGCCTCTTCAACGTAGAGAACGGCAAGGCGAGGGGTACCAAGTGGAGGATGAACTTCTTCCGTACCATCGTGTCACCCGCTACCTTCCCCGACCAAGGTCTCGGCGCATGGAACCCAACGAACGAGTCCAACTTCCACATGACACCGTTCTTCGGAAAGGTGAACTTTGTTTAGACAACTCGGGCGATCATATTAGACGATCTATAGTCATAGGAAATAGCGATGAGTAATACACATTAATTTCCAATTAACGTGTTGCATCTTTGATGACGAAGGAAATCGCGTGCTCCAATATTATGCGGGTTGCATTGTGCAGCTGGGTAGGCTGGCCATATGGTGCGGTTCGGACCGAGACGGTACGGTACGGTACGATATGGTTCGATGCGAAATGGTAGGCAGGTACTGACTCGGGGGAGATCTTAATGGTCAGAGTTGCGAACGCTACCAGTTCTATCAGTCCCTGGTTCTTTGATTCTTGACCGACACTTGCTGCGTCATTACATCCACGCCTCTCTAACCTATATTCATTATCAGAACCAATGATGCATTGCACTGCATCCTGGAGTTCTGCACCCTTGCTGACAACGAAAGCCACTGATGTAAATATAAAGATAAAGATCTGAAATGGCGCATGCATTCGATTTGGAAAACATGCGGTGAACTGGGGCTACGTCTTCGACCCGAAGCAAAGAAAGGGAACAGCGTGAAAATCCAGGTACCGGAGACGCTGCTATGCAATCTACAGTACCTAGCCTAGAGGGTAATAGTAGTTAGTACCCCATCTGGTAAGCGCAAGTAAAGAGCAGTACGCCACCGCTATGCCGATGTAATTTATTCGATGTAACGCGATGATTCGTGGAGCCAGGTATGGTTCAGGTCAAGAGTCTACATAGTAGCGATTTGAAAATTTTTACAGCATAAACGCCATGACATGGTAGGTATTTATTGGGGAACCTCACCCCTCATCCCAAAACACTTCAACCAATGTGTGGGCAGTCAGGCCAATTGTGCTTGTATACTAGAGGATAAATCACAATGCGCAGAGAAACAAAGGAGGATACGGCGGACGAGATTTTGACCGTGCATACCTCTTGTTTATTTGATTCGAGAGGGAAACAATTCTTATCCGACATATCGATTGAGCTCGACCAATCGACCGGGCTTGTAACAAGAACTTACGAGCGCAGCAAACCGCTGCCGAACCATGATGTTTCGGATAGAAAAACCGTAGACCTTCGAGGTCTGACTGTCCTTCCCGGTCTAGTCGATGCTCATACCCACATCTTCCTGCATTCTTACACCGAGACGCCAGCTATAAATCAGATGCGCGATGAGAGTTTCGTCGAAAGAATCGTACGAGCCACCAACCATGCAAGGGATGCGCTAATGGCGGGTTACACGACATATCGCGATCTGGGCACCGAGGGCCTACGCGATGCTGATGCAAGATTCCGGGACACCATTAACCGCGGCCTCATCCCGGGTCCTCGCATGTTCGTAGCAACCGAGTGCATTGCCTCGAGCAGTGGGTATGAGGTCAAGTTAGAGAATGATCTCCCCGGCATGGGGACCATACCACCACGGATATCCGACCCGGCGGATGGTGTATATGGCGTTCGTGCAGCTGTGCGACGACGGTTGGGTGCCGGAGCCGACGTCATCAAGTTCTATGCAGACACCGCAAGGCGCAAGCTCCGTTTCCCGGCGCAAACATGGCCCGGCGCGAGGCCAGTCCGGTTCCCGCCTACCGATGACATCTCTCCGGGCGGTCCAAACCCTAATTTCTTATTGTTCACCCAGGAAGAGATGGAGGCAATGGTGGCAGAGGCTAAAATGGGCAGAGTAGCAATTGCCGCCCATGCTGAGATCCCAGAGGCAGTCGTCATGGCCGCGAAAGCAGGTGTAACGACCATCGAACACAGCCCCGTACCCAGTGAAGAAGCACTGATCGCAATGAAAGAGAACGGGGTTATCTTCGTCCCCACACTTTCCGTGTTCGAACAACAGTGGCGACATGGAAGCAACTACTCGGATAGGGGTGAGCGGGAATTCCAAAAGGTTCTTGCACACACCAAGGCCGCATACGACAAGGGCATCAAACTCGCTTGTGGCGGCGATACGGGCGCCTTTTCCCACGGTGACAATGCGCGTGAGATTGAACTTATGATTGAGGCTGGCATTCCTCTCCTCGATATTCTACAGGCTACAACACTTCACGGCTGGGAGGCTTGCGGATCCGAGCTCTGTGGGCGGCGATTTGGATCCCTTGAAAAGGGCTTTGCCGCAGACATTATCGCCCTAGACGGCGACTTGGTCCAGGATATAGGTGCACTACGAAGGGTCATGTTCGTTATGAAGGACGGCCAAACTTATAAGGACGGTCGTCTCCCCGAGAGAGAAGTTCCCCGCCGGCTTCGCTATCCTTTGTCGTGATGTATATATTTAAACCTGGAACGTACCTTCCCAATCTCCCGTCCAGACCACGGCGCCCGCCTTGCGCTTCGAGTAGAAAGAGTCAGAGACGGTGCGATTCTGAGCCCTTCTCTTGCCTTCATCGAGCTATACGTGGTATTGCGGGTCGCCCTTGACTTCGAGATGGGCAAACAAATGGTTCAATGGTGCATAAGTTCTGCTCTTCCCGTCTAGATATATAACCGAATTCTCTTCAATTGGTAGAATAGCGCTTGGCTTCTTATCCTTCACAAGACATGCCATCAGTAGTCTCATGCCCTCAGGATCTACTATACATCTTCTAACGTAGCTAATATCCAATCCCACCCTCCAACAACAACGAGCAGTGCTCCAGGTAGCTCAGGCTTACCAAAAAAAAACTAGTCAAAGCTTCTATTATATTATTCTCTCAGTGACCATGCGGATCGCCATCACATATACCGGTTCTCGGTTTGATACGCTGTTGATAGAGCGAGCCATCGAGGATGAGAAAATCACAGGCATATTCATCTTCGACGATGGCAACAAGCCGCCCTCAGACTCGATAGTGTTCAGTCCCAAAGTTACCATCACACGTCAGATGGATTATTCCGAAATCGACAGGGACACAGCAAGAAGGATCGGCGACTGTGAAGCATTCATTTGGTAAAAATGAGAAACCCCGCTCCAATCCCCGTAGGACTGTTTATTCATTAACTAACCGATTAAAACGAAGGACTCGCGGCGGCCATAGGCCCGCGTACGATGCGAAGGATATCAGAAACGGAAAAATTGCCGATGATGTAATCCAATGTCTGGACGTCTTTAACACCGAGTCCATGGCCGCCCTTCGGGGCTTTAAAAAGTTTCGCTTCATCTATATCAGTATGCTGGGCGCAGTGGAGGACTTTCAAAGGAGGAAGATTCTATTCTAGTCGGGGGATCTTCGACGCGCGAATGTAAGTTGAATACCCCCTCCCCTTCCCTTCCTTTCTAGCCCCCTTCTACTTTGATCACGAACTGCCTAGGTCAGTTCTAGAGGCCTTATATAAAGCGAGAAAACAACACTTTATGAATTATTTTATCAAATTATCCGCCACAGCCGTTGTCACTAATGACGAAAAAACCTTTTCCTCGAAAATATAGGGGTGCACCGAGGCCCGTCTGATGGCAAGTCATCCGCTATATGCCGACCTAGATATCAACGTGCACATTGCCCGCCTGGGATGGCTGAGCTACAACGATAACCGCTCCGACACGATACAGTGGTTCAAGAGAAAGACCCATCAGCTCAAGGCGTCCGAGGTTGTCAAACAAATCGTGGAGATGACGTATCATGAAAACTTGGGCTCTTATCTCTTCCCCGAAGACTTTCGGACCGGCTGGAGGCATGAGCCGGCGGAGTTACATCTGAGGGTACCATGACGGACGGCCTTTTGTTCGGTGTTGTTGTTTTCGTCGCGTCGGTGGGGGGGAGTTCTTTTTTCAATATGATTCTTTTCAGTAGCGCTTGGTTTGGAAGACGGAACCTGTCAGAAATGATTTCCTACACATCAATTGGGACACAGCGTAGAATGTAACACCTTATTTCCTTGGTTAGGGAGTCAATTGGAAGCGTTTCTCTTGTTAATCACATGGAGATGATATGCATCGTCTGTCCAGTGACTGTGGGAATAATAGCATTTCCCGAGTAGCCAACACCGTCAATCTTAAAATCAGTACCGTTCCCAACTCTCAAGTTCAAAGGCTTCCCGAGAAGCGACTTGACATCTGCCTCCACCACTGCCCCATCCTCCCATCTCATATCGATCTTGAATCCCCCGCGCGCCACCCATCCCCTGAAGCTCCCGCTCGAAAGCCCCATACCGGACGGCGGGATCGACGGGCCGAGGTGCACGACGCCCGCGGCGTGGCTCTGCAGGAACATCTCCACGATGCTGGCGGTGAACCCGGAATTCCCATCGAGCTGGAAGTACCCCCCGTTCCGACTGAACAGGTTATTGTACACCCACCTCGACAGCAGGAGCATCGAGTACTCGAGCGCGTGGGGCGCGTCGAACAGACGCGAGTGCAGGAGACTCGCCCACACGACCGACCAGCTCGTTCCGCCGCTGCCGCTATCCATCCTGTGCCTCAGCAGCTTATACGCGGCGTCTGCGTATTCCGGGGTAGTCAGGGGAGAGATCCAGGATCCTGGCTGCACGCCCACCAAGGGGGAGAAGTGCCGATGCCCTGGGTCGTTCTCTTCGTATTCGCGCGAGTATTCTAGTAATTGTCCGTATGAGCCCGTCTGAGGCGCCCAGATACTGTCGCGGAATTCCCTTGCGCGGTTTATGTTCGCGCCTCCTTCGGTTAGGTTTAGGTTTAGTGCCTGGGCTATTTCGAGATACCCGCTCATGACTTCGTGCATGATGGCGCGGTCGTTCATGGCGCCTGCGTCTAGGCCCGTGGTATCGCCCTCTACGCTCATGTTCATGCCCGCCGGGATCACGTACGAGTTCTCGGGCGAGCAGCTCGGGTTCGTGATCCAAGAGCCCTGTCCCTGTTCCTGTCCCTGTCCGTTTTCATCTTCATCTCCAGCTTCGCGTCGCGTAGCCCAGCCGTAGATAAAGTCCATAACCCCCGTCAAGATTGGCAGGGCGCGTTCACGCGCGAAGGTGAGATCGCCGGTGAACCGGAAATACTCAATCGCTTCGAAGGATATCCAGGCCCCGCCTAATGGATACGGCGCGGCGATCGTGAGGTGGTGGTATGGTGTGCAGTCCCCCGTTATGTCCGTGTTGTGGTGGCAGCACCACGCTCTTCCGTCTTCGACGCCGTACATACCGCTTGCGACCTTCTTCCCTGTCGCGGAGAGTTTGTCCAGGAAGTCGATTACCGGCTCTGCGATCTCGCGTAGGTCGAGGGGTTGCGCGAGCCAGTAGTTCATCTCGAGGTTGATGTTCAACGTGAATTTACTGTCCCACGGAGGTTGGTAGTCCCGGTTCCATATCCCTTGTAGAGTTGCTGGTAATGTCCCCGGTCGCGAGGCTTGGATGAGGAGGTATTTCCCATAGTTGAATTGAAGTATCATTAGTTCTGGGTCTTGGATGTGCGTGATGTTGTTGTTGCCTTTCCAGTCTGCGAGGCGCTTTGTTATGTTCTGCTGCCCCGTGGCTCCCGAGTCACCGAGATTGAGAGATGTCCTGTTGAAATATTTCTGGTAGTCTTGTACGGACTCTGTTCGAAGTGCCTCATGCCCCGTCGCTAAAGCTTTGGAGATACGAGCATCAACCGCATCGTGAAGCTGTTTTGCCGTTGCGTTTTCGTATCTATATGCTGTCTCAACTGCATATATGAGCCATGCTTCGGTTGCCCCTCGTATAGTCAAGGCTGTGCCATTGGTGGTGATTTTACCGGTTCCTAGTATTCATTCTTAAGCTTTCGATTTTCTTGCCCTTTACAGTAGATACAGATACATACTTACCCTTCCCAAGCACAATACGAGCCTTAGAGACGAACCGGTAAGTGTCGTCCTCTTCGCCCGATCCGCTGAGCAACAGTGTGGCCGTAGTAGCGTCGACGGATTGCTCCGTGACATTACGATCCCGCGTTAAGCTCACATTGAAACTCAACTTGCCGGCGTTCGAGGCCGATAGCTTAAATGCTAATACGTTATGAGGGTAATTCCCATACGCTTCTCTTGAGAATGTCGTGGTATTGTATGTGTAACGGACAGCCGTAATGGCAGAAGCAAGGTCTAGCGAGCGCTTATAATCACTAACATCACTCAACGGGTGGCTAAAGTCCCATCGTAACTCCCCAGCCGGTTGGTACCGACGCATGTCATCGTGATCAGGCTTGAAGTTTGCTAACCACGTCTCGCCCGCCTCGGTGAGTCGTCCGTCGAGGATCTGCTGCCGCAGCTTTCCTAGTGACGCTTTGGCATTAGGCGGTATCTTGTCTAGAGGCCCGCCGCTCCATATCGACTCCTCGTTCAGGCGTACGAGTTCCTTGTCGGTGTAGCCATGGACCATGGCCCCGAGAAAGCCATTGCCGATTGGTAGGGCATCTAAGAAATCCGTCCGCGCTGGCTCGGAGTACCAGAGCAGGTGGGATGCATCAGATGCCCCGGTTACCAGCGGAAGGAGGGGGACTATAGTGGAGAGTAGAAGAAGCCGCATGATGCCACATTAGCATACCCTTTCTATGCGTTCTGTCTAGCAGATAGGTGCATTATTTCATTACCAGCAAACTAGAGCCAATATCCGGAATAATAAAGAATTTATTGAGATACACATTTTGAGGGCACGTGAAGAAACCTATATTCTCGGCATATGAAAATAGAAGACGATTTGTACTCTGTTCTCTTATTGGTGGTTTAAACATCTCCATCCTCTCTGGGGTCTCGACAGACCCATCGCGGCAAGCAAGGGGTAAAGTTTTCAATGGCAAGTCTTATTATGCGGGGAAGTCAAATCAAGAAGGGGGTGACTCAGCAGTCAACGACATGCGCTACAAACTTTGCAAGACTCGATCTTCTTCTGTTGAGCATTCTTGACAGAATAAAACACGCGTAATTACATTCCGAGTTACAGTACAGTATATGCTTTATTAGTTTAGAAAATTATAATCAAAAGCATGAAGAAAAAGAAAAAAAGGCAGTGAGAAAAGCTCATGTGTGTTCAATGAAGGTATTACAGAAAAGACTTCTTGGGGTAAAATGAGCTCATTATCTAGGCCGTGTCTAACCTAATGTTATGCAATGCTTACTTCTTGGGAGACTTTACCTGAGATCAAGCTGTGCTCTCACTTCCTCTCATTGGGAGGGGGTGACCGGACTTTAAAGCAAAGAAGGCCATCTCCATGTGCTGGATGATGATCTTCTTGTTGTCTGTCGCAGTCTTGTACATCTCCGCCAAGATCGTGAGTCTCGTGACTTGATCAATCATACTATTGACAGTTGCGTCAAGCGTATCATTCTCATCCCAGTTAGTAGCATTGCCTAGGAGCAAAGCCTCTATAACCGCAAGCTCGTACAGATTATCGGCAGCTTTCATCTTTGTGCAAAATGCGTCACCCCCCTCGTTGAAGCGATCGGTCCAGATGTTTTCCTCGCTGTCACCGTCACCGTCAACCCAAAGCCCGGCGTCTTTGAAACGGTTTACAAGGTTAACCTCCACGAACAATTTCATAGTCTCTGCTTTCAGCCGTGTGGTGAAAGCTTTTGCTTGAGGAGAAGGGTATTGGTAGTTCAATTCTTCGCTGAGCTCTCTCACGTAATTCTCTGTATCCTCAACCATATCGATTCTGAGTTGGCTTGCGTTTCTCAGCACATCGTCAAAGTCAATGCAACTAGTAGGAGACCGTGGCTTTCCAGATGATACAGAAGCTTCATTGGGGTTTGAACTGCAGTTCTCGTCTTGAGATGATTGGCTTCCTTGGCTGGCCGACATGGTCGCTGTGTTTTGTGGTTGGTGATCTTGTTGTAGAAGTACTTTGCTCGATGGTCTCACTATAGAGGTATAGCTGAAGAGTGGCTTGGTGGGTAGTGGTGAGATATGGGAAGACATGCGAACGGTCAGTCTTTATTATTGATTCTGAAATCCACTCAGACATATAGTATAAAGGTTTTGTCTTGTGACTAAGAAACAAATTGTTTAGTCAAAAACCTGCACAATGGGTTTGACAAACAATCCTGTCGAGCCGCAACACAAAGGAATTCTTTAAGGGAAAGACGTTGTATCAATCAATAATAATGGCCGATTAAATGAAATAGCCACCTTATTGTAACCCCCAAACTCTCTTCTGCGGCTTATACTAAGAAATAACTGGGACTTGAATGGGAAGACTTTCTTTACTTCCCGAGTTACATCTCTCTGCGTATCACGGTTCCGTTCCTGTCACGGTTCTGATCTGGACTAGCCCCGGCCTAAAGCACGGGCACGGGCACGGGCTACATTACACCAATGTAAGTAGATACAGGAAATCTCTGCTTCTCAGAGAAACCTTCCTACCTTGTGCGATAACAATATGTCTATAACGGACCCCCGGGAAGTGTGAATTGTGACAGTCGGATCGGATTCAGGGGTCGTCTTCATCGCGGGAAATGTGGGAAACCACGTCACCAACATATGGCGACATGTCCCGACTCTCGCTTATTATTTCTATAGGCCCATCTTACGGTATTCAGTGCGTAAGTGCTCTGCCGATCTATCCCATAACGCCCTTATCCGACCGATCTGGTCAAGAAATGTGAGCAGTAGTATATTGAAAGGCCAATATCATCTCTCCCCTTAGACGGCGCGGAGACATCTCTTGCAGGATGATTTGCTTACCGATTGACATGGCATAGTATTGACCCTAAAACCCTAGTCCGAGGGAGGTTCCGGTGGTGCAAGCGAGTTCTACGACTGGTGCGAGGAGAGAACAATCAAGTATATACAATACAATTTTACTGACTTTTCAAAAGAGGGACCTTTATCTGGCAGAAAATTTAATGTTAGGCGTACTGGGGTTGAAACAGAGACAAAGATCTTTCGCGAAGTTATCATCCATGTAGGTACGGGATTAAAGTTACGTAATACATTTCTTGCCGCAACGGCCCTGTCCATCACCTCAACAAAAGATGCTATACTAGCGAGCAAGACCAGGCGAAACTCCGGGCACCTAATTGATAGGTATAAAAAACTCATACTCTTCAAACCGGTTAGTGATTAATATTTAACATAACCTAATATTCTGGCGGCTAACGTCAGAAGGTGGGTAAAAAGGACGGCAAAACCCACGAAACCAAGTTTTCTCGAGTTCTCCGTAGGTGTCGTTCAGAAACTTGCACAAATACAGGATATAGACTCGTGAAATAAAAACAAACTGGGGGGTAACGGGAGTGAACACGATCAAAGTTACGACTATGGGGTAGCACTGGCAAAATTTTTCCATGCAATCGCAACATATCTTTCATTAAGTCTGCCGGATAGAAGTTTGAAACAAACCACGTTTAGGTAACTTGAGTCCCTGGCATGACTAAGCGCACCACATAAGGTATCTATCCCTTGCAGCACGTGCGTTCACCGACCCCGGTACTTAGAAGTCGATCACACGGATAACTATGCTGTATGCTCAGGCAGGTTACCATTACTCCAACCAGTCGCGTATGTTTGTAGTACGTAAGTCATGAATCGGAAGAAGCGTCACACCAGGCTTTTCGCGTTTCATTGTTCAACGCTCATCCGCCTTGGCATACCTATTACCTATGTGCAAGAAAAACTTCGAAGATCGTCTCATAGAAAACTACATCTGTAGCCTAGGTAGCTATTCCGTCCCCCCTTTAGCGTTTTCATTGCGTCCATTATGCTAGCTGTTGTCTCTTTGAAAGCAATCCGCCAATGACAGCTTTAAAACAGCCAAGTTGGGGTGTCATATGCTAGCGTTACTCTGGTGTGTTGTTCATTTATTACCTACCTCGTACCAGGTACTGTACCTAATGGCATATTGTCGTGCTTTCCCCAGAAAGTTAGTTTGGGGGTTTCGAAAGAGGTATTCGTCTCGACACACCTGCATATGCAAGGCATGTAGATCTATCCTAACCTCGATACCCTAACCTTTGTCCCCATCTGTGCATACATACCTTCAAGAAGTCGTTTGTAGACCATCATTGGTGGAGAATAACTTCGACCGTCCAAATCGGGCAGTTCAACCCTTCAGTGCCTTTCCGGGGCCTGTGTTTAGACTAGGTTAGAGTTGCATGTACGTAGTAATGCCGGGGTAGGGACCAGGTAGTAGATGAAGAGTACCGGACGGGATGAAGTAAGTTATTTTTCTCCACGAATGCGGGCTCTGTTTGCACTTTGCAAAGGGCCTCGTTACCTACTGAGGCCACTTTGAGTTGATGAAACGCCAAGACACCATGTTACTAGCACTTAACCTCGAGAGAGGCTATAGACGGAGCTCAACGCAGCTTGGGAAACACTGTTAATAATCGAGATGGGCAGACTCCTTCTTCTATAAAAGGATGGCTCGCCAGAAACAAGATGTGCTCGTGGAGATGATGTCTACCTGCTCAGTATCTCAGCTACCAAAGTCTCAAGAAAATAGTCGCCAACATGAAGGTTAACGGCATCCTCTCTACTCTAGCCCTCTGCGCTCTGGCTCAAGCCCAAGTCCATACCGAGCTTGGTAAGTTCAAGCCAGTTCAGGACCAATCCTGATCATCTACCTATGCTCTCATGCTAACGCCGATACCTGATTTGATAGGTGAAGGCATCACCTCCTTCGCCACCAAGACCACGAATGCCGTCCTCGATAAGCGAGCAACACCAACCGGCCTAACCACGACACTGCCGGCTTCGGCAGGTGCCGTCACCTCGGCTGCTGCTATTGTCGTCAGTGGTAGCTTCGATGGCGGTATGAAGCGATACGAGCGATCAGGTACGGTTCTACAGAAGAAAGAATGATAGCAGAGGGAACAGTACATGTTTAAAGGGCAAAAGAAGACTGACTAGAAACAGGCAATGTCTGCCAGGGACAAACCGAGACCGGTGAGGCGGACGCCATGTTCATCCTGGAGGCCGGTGCTACCCTGTCCAATGTGATTATCGGCGCCGGCCAGGCCGAGGGTGTACACTGTCGGGGAACCTGGTATGTTTTACAACGGTTCCTCTCCTATCTTTGGCTTTCGTACGCGTAGACTGACAGTAGATAACAATTACAGCACAATCAATAACGTCTGGTGGGCAGATGTGTGCGAGGATGCCATTACATTCAAGCAGGGCAGCGGCACTTCATACATCAACGGTGGCGGAGCCTTCAAGGCCGACGACAAGATTATCCAGTTCAACGGACGTGGAACGGTCCAAGTGAAGAACTTCTTCGCCAGTGACTACGGCAAGGTAGCTCGCAGCTGCGGAAACTGCTCTGGAAATGGAGGACCGCGAAACTTCATAAGTGAGTAGCCGTGCGACTGTGCCTCTCTCTTTCTAAGACGTGCTGACTAACTGGCAACAGTGGACAATGTTCGTGCTCATGATGGCGGTGTCCTCTGTGGCATCAACACCAACTATGGTGATACATGCAAGATCACGAACTCGTGCCAAAGCAGTGCCAAGTACTGCGACCGTTACCAGGGTAACAGTAGCGGTGACGAGCCAAGCAAAATCGGATCTGGGCCCGACGGCACGTATTGCACGACGAGCAACGTCAACAGCAGTTGCTAGAGAGCCCATCTCTGTACCGACGTAGACTCTCACATCTCAAGCGGTTTCCGGGGTGGCGGATCCCCAAAAGCAGGCTGGCAAAGGCGGGGATTGGTTATGGGAGAAGCTGCCTGCGAGATTTATAGTAAATAACCCGAGCGCAATGTACATACTTCTTGTTACTCCCATGACGTACCTATTGATGATATGTTTTCCTATTCTATGTCTCTACACTTGTTATGACGCGGAATGTCACGATCAATGGTTATTTAGCTTAACGTAGCGCCAGACTCGTTGTAAGCTCTCGAAAACAGCAGAGCTTTGTCGGAGTGGCATGGGGAAACTTTGAGGCTAGAATGTCCTGACGCCATTAGTCTATGCAGGAACCCCAAGCATTTTGAACAGGATGAATTAAACCTCGATTTTGCAGTACGCTGATATTTTTAAGATTATCAACATTCGTCGTCAGGTTAATCGTCATCGTCGCTTGCAGGTGGTTTTCGAGGCCAATTACGGGCAATATCGATCTGATCTTTTGGCCACCACCACTCGCAAAATACAAAGATCAAGTAATCAATGATGACACAAAGGCAGAACAACTTGCCTGCCCACACTCCGCAACCATAGTATCGTTTCAGCCGGTCGATGAGAGCGAAGTTACGTCCCCTTGTCGCACTCCAGTGAGACGGATTGCCTGTATCTGTACCGTAGAACTCTTCCTCGCTGATGTCGCCAGTGATTCCCCTGTACACGCGCTCGGTTCGCTTGGCCACGTTTGTCCAGGAGTACATTGCCTTTACTTGTTCGTGGAAGTTTTCGGTGCGGACCCTGTTAGCACGCAGATCTGCAATTGCTTTGCCTGTGGCAGCCACCAAATCATTTTCTTCCGGCTTAGCGAAGACGGTCATGTGCGAAGGTAGCACCTCGGGAATGCCACCAACGGCTGTACAAACCACATACAGACCGCAACTCGCGGCTTCAACTATTACAGTACCAAACGCCTCTGTCAGGCTGGGATGGAGGTATATATGGCCTCTAACCATAACATCCCGCACATTCTCATGCCGCACGGGTCCGATCATTTCAACCTTGTCTTGCAAGACATTCTGTTCGACCATCTGCTGGAGATCTATAGCCTTAGGCCCAGACCCGGCGATTATGAAACGGGTGTTTGGGTGGTTTTCTAGGATACGAGGAATGGCTGCTATAAGGAGATCTGTTCCTTTATTATAGAAAAGACGGCTGACCACGATAATAGTCACTGTGTCGTTCGGCCCAAGAGGGTGAGCAGGCGAGGGATTTTGAGTGAATGGAAGGCTGCTTGGGTCGGGTCGGGGTCGCGGTTTGAAGTCGTCTGAGACGACGGCATTAGGGATGACGGATACCATCACTGGGTCGAGAGCTGCTCTGAGGACGGTATTCTCTTTACTGTAGGGTATACTTTAGCTGACGGGTTCGGATTCAGAGCTCAAAAGGAGACATGAAACTGCATACCATGTGTGACTAACACAAATAACATGATCGACGTCGCTAAGCGTAAACTTAAGCAGCTTGTTTGTGAGAATGCTGCCCGTGTCGGCAAAGCCAACCAAAGAATGGTCGGTAAAGACGGTCCGAAGGCCCATGGTCCTGCCATGAAGTATGGCCTCCTGACATAAGGTGCTCATTGTAGCATGGCCGTGAATAATCCCAATCTGTTCTCGAATGACGATATTTCGGAGAAGAGGGAAGAATGAGAAGACGGTGGGAAAGGTAGACGAGCGATATATAACGGCAAAGGGGACATGGTAGACCTTGACGCCGTTGGTAAGATACCGGACACCTTTACGATCCTCATACGCATGAGTTATGATGATAACCTTATGACCTCGATCGATTAGCTTGGTAGCTAGTTGGTAAATGTGACTCTCGACTCCGCCAGGCTGAGGGTAGAAGAAGTCGCACACCATGGCGATGTTGTATGTTCGGTGTGGCATCGTGATAGCTGATTATAAAAGTGGTGAAGGGAGAAATGATACATATATCAGCTCATAATCTAGGTGCTATCATAAAACACCTATCCGGCACGGAAAATGTATAAAAAGAGTCGAATCCGTCAGAAAGGCAGGGAGAGGGAGTATATAAAGTCAGCTACGTGAAGAAATCTAGAGTGTAGAAGACGGCGATACTGAGCTAAAACAGCAATTCAAATCTGCAGTTGTACATAAAGCAGGCCATCCTATCTTGCATTGGAAGACAAATCCATATCATTCTGCCAAATCGGACGGAAAATACAGCGAACTGCCGTACACAAGTAGTAGAGGATGACGCAACACGAAACTTAGATAAGAGGATGGACCGGTTTGCATAGGAAATGTTGGTAGGTTAGATTGGTGCAGTACAGTTGTATGCAGGTACGAGGTCTTGGGTAAGGGTAAAAGGGTGGGGCACACTAAATTTCCCATAGCTACCCCCACATATGGGTAGATCCGATAAGTAGACAGATAAGAAAATGCTGCCTGGAAAGTAACGAGGATAACGAAGGCGGTCGATTTTATTTTGACGGCAGAATTGGCCTCTTCCTCATACTGCGTTGCCTGCGTAGCACGAGCTACCAAAACACATGATAATGACATATTGCCGAGAGCCTCCCTTATTATAACAACTATGTACGCCCGTTATATACCGCCGCCGAGAGGCGACACAACCATCTCAAATACAGAACCAATTGTCTCTCCGCAGGCACCTCAAATACCCCCCAAAGCACAACCAACGGCCTACGCCCGATATGTCCCACCGCCGAAGACGCAGCCACAGACCTCCGCTCCAGCTCCAGTTTCAGCACCAGGGTCGCAGCATATCGCATCCCCCCAGCATGTTCGATTCAATGATGTCGATTTGAATGGGGACGAGCCACCGTCGAAGAGGGTCAAGCTCGCGCAGGAGGACGTTGCTACCCCCGTATCCGATAAGGGGAAACCGAAAAAGTTGAAGAAGGCGAAGCGCAAGTCCATACAACAACAAGATGAGACAACAAATGATATAGATATTGTTAACGGCGATGTTGCTGATGAACCACGAGAGGAGATCGCTGGTCGGCGAGAAACGGTTAACCAGTCGGAAGATGTCGATATGCTGCCAGCAGCAGGGGCATCATCTACGCAATCGGAACAGGCCAGTGTGGAGGAAACAGCTAAACAGAGGGAGAAGAGTAAAAAAAGGAAACCAAGGGACGGAGATACAGCTGCCCCAATCGAGGATAATATTCCACTCCGTTACAAAGCTATCTTGGAGAAGAAAGCTAAGTCGATGCAAAAGCCCCCGGAACCCAAGTCCAAAGATGTTGTCATGGACAACGGTCTTCACAATATCGACGATGATGTATCTCGAGAAAAATCGCCAGAAATTAAGCTGCATGGGCTAGAGCCAATACCTCAGCCAAAACCCCTAGAGCTCGACACAAGCACGCCATCATATGAGACATTACCACCATGGCTTGCGGCCCCAATTCGAATATCCCAAGATGCATCAGCACTCTTCACCGATCTTGGACTTTTGCCAGACTTGGGAATTAGTTCCGAGATTGCGAAACGGCTAGCAGCAAAAGGTTATGAACAAGCCTTCGCTATACAGACTGGTGTTATTCCGCTCCTCCTACCTCACCACTGCAAAAGAATGCAAGGTGATGTTCTCGTATCCGCGGCAACCGGCTCGGGAAAGACCCTGGCTTATACTTTGCCCATGATTCGAGACATCAGCCAAAGCAATCGGCACTCGACCAGGCTGCGCGCTCTTATAGTGCTGCCTACGCGCGAGTTAGTGAAGCAGGTACAGCAAGTCTGTGAGGACTGTGCTGGTGTATTTTCTCTGGACGGGGCGAAACGGCGCCCCAGAATCGCAATGGCAATGGGCAGCCAGTCCTTTGGGCACGAGCAGACCTTGCTCATCGACAGAGAAGAGGTTTACAAACCCGAGGCGTATAAGAAGCGAATGGGGCGCTTAGCTCGTCGAAACGGGTTAGAGAGCGATAACGACGGCCACGAATTAGATGAAGACTTGGGCTACAATACCGAAGACGAAGAGAGGGACGCAATTCACAGGAGAGAGGACAAAATGCAGACCTTGCCTGATCATGTCATCGCCTATAAGTCCAAAGTGGATATCCTTATCTGTACTCCAGGCAGACTGGTGGAACACATTAAGTTTACACCAGGGTTTTCTTTGGATTATGTCCGCTGGCTTATAGTTGATGAAGCCGACAAACTCCTCGGTCAGACTTTTCAGCAGTGGTTAGATGTGGTCATTCCTCGACTTCAAAGTAATAATCACATTGGAGCTCGTAACCATAAGCAGTCAAATCTATCAGGCGTGCGCAAGGTCATCCTCAGTGCAACAATGACTCGGGATTTAGATCAGCTAGCAGGACTCAAGCTACGACGGCCAAAGCTCGTGGTGCTAGAAGGTTCGAAGCTTCAGGATGAAGTCGGAGCTAATCAGACCGAGCACGTGCTGCCGGAGTTGCTAGAAGAAACAGCTCTGAAAGTTGGCGACCCCAATCTGAAGCCGTTGTTCCTTGTCGACTTGCTCCGAAGCCATTATATGCTAAGCATACCTGATGAAAGTGATGGTAACGGCGATGATGACGATGATACCTCATCATCTGGATCAAATACTGATTCCGATTCCGATTCCCATTTGACTTCGGAGTCAGAGACAAAGTCAGACTCCGAGCCAGAATCTGAATCTAAGTCTAAGGGCCCAAAGAAGGCCGTCAAGCCTTTCCAGGCTGCAACCAAAACCCAAGCCAAATTGCCCGCTATGTTGATCTTCACAAAATCCAACGAGACAGCACTACGTCTATCGCGCCTCCTAGCGCTACTCGCGCCCACATTAGGACCTCTAATTGGTATACTGACATCGACCACGCCTTATACAAGCCGCCGCGATACATTCCGATCTTTCAACGCCGGTAAACTCCGAATAATCGTAGCATCGGATCTTATTGCCCGTGGAATCGATTTGCCCTCACTCGATCATGTTATCAACTATGATATGCCATCCAGTATCGCATCGTATATACACAGAGTTGGCCGCACTGCCCGAGCCGGGAACGCAGGTAAAGCCTGGACACTATTCACGAATGCTGAAGCACGATGGTTCTGGAACGAAGTGGCAAGCGAAAAAGTGATACAGCGAAGCAAACCTGTTGAACGCGTAAGGATCACCGAGGAGAAAGAAAAGGCTTTCAATGACAAGGTGGTTGCGTACGAGAAGGCATTGGAAAGATTGGGTCGGGAGGCCGGCCAGGCGCGTCGAAAAAGTAGAAAGGAGTAAGGACCCCCAACTATATAAGTCATTACAAGGGCAGAATTTCAGGCCCGCTATAGTCCCCCGCCCTACTCTCGCCTACCCCATAGGCCGTTCATGATCTTTAAAAGTCGAACCTCGTGCAGATGATCAGAAGATAGCTACATGGTATACCTCGTTCGATGCGTCGCCAACCCATGTGCATGTTACCCAAGTATCCAGTTCCACGGTATAATATCTCAATTCTGCGCAATGCGGCTCCAACGTTTTGTTCGTCTTGCAGACAGCCCATAACCTTAACAAAGGTCCACTATGGAAATGTAATGGCCTTTGGTACAGCTGCACAGCAGGCCGGCTTTACCTAATACAGGTTGGAAGTCGGGTAGGACCTTACTTTTCAAACCAGCTCATGCTCAGCTGTCAAGTTCCGCCAGAGCGGCCTTCTTACGCGATGCTCCATGCATTTTGACGTAGCCGCATGCCAAAGCCTCTAACAAGCATGAACACTCTATTTCAGCGAAATTATAAAATATATTGAGTATTATGTTTACCTCATTTTACCAGTTACTAGTATCATAATAGACTACCAGGCGGAATGCCTATCCCTCTGATTCGGAACGGTACTGTAATAAGAGGGGACCCTGTCCGGAGGCTCGAGCACATCGTCTCCAAACCGGACGATGTCACACCAAATCGCGAGGTAGCGCCTATTGAAGAGGTCACACATGTTGTTGAAGGGCTCACCTTTACGATCACCATTATATTTAAAGCACTCGAAGGAGAGGAGACGGGACTGAGCTGTCCGCCTGACACGGGATACCCCATCCTATGCGCTGACGACAATCTAATCCACCAACGTGCATGTTTCCCCACCGCTTCCACCCCACCACCTACTTTCACAATATTTGTCCCGCACCCGCTGATATAGGTAGAAGTATGTAGTTGCTCTTCAAGGCCTTGTCCCGCTATGGGCAAGACGCTATTATGGCGGCAAATGGCCTTCAGGCCGTGGAGCTATACAAGGCGAACCCCGGACGATATCACTGCATTTTTATGGGTAAGTGACGTCCGGAAGTACTTGCTATCTAAACACTCGGCTTTCTCGCGTCTCTCTGATAGCTGACGGTGTTGGGACAAAAGACATCGATATGCCCATTATGAATGGCGTTGAGGCAACCCGTCAGATCCGCGCTTTCGAGGCCAGCCATCCAAAGCTTCGTCACAGTGTCATAGTCGGCTTGCCCGTGAGCAGCGTAGCCATACACGCGGAAATCCTCAGCGCCGGCTTTGACTGTCTGATATGCAAGCCATTCAATATGAGCATCATATACGAGATGTTCCTAAGCGGCCCAGATACGAACTTCATTTTCCAGTACGGATGTCTCACCGAGCAGGAAAAAGCTGCATATCCGCGCCGCGACAATGGTAATTTTTGGCCTGGGGATGATCCTAGGTCCAATGCTATCAGTCAAGAGCTGATACGGCGGAGGGATGAGTACGACTGGCCTGTTTTCGACTCTTCCGGGACCAAAGCTATTCATTTTACGAAAATCATCGTAAGAGTCATAGAAAGAAGCGAAGACGAGCCAGACGTGAAGAAGAAAGAAACTGCAAATTAGACACTGAAAACAGAGCTGCCTGAAGCGTATTCTTTACGGCGCTGTGGTTGATCTAGCTTGTCCAGGAGCTTAATCTAAAATAGAGGTTACTTGCAGTCGGCTAACCCGCTATCGTAACAAATTGCAAACACGTCATTCCTAGCTGGCCAATATTTATATAAAACCGAAGACATCCCTACGCTACATATCGGTCTGCTCATATGCTGTCTCCTTCACCGGATCTTCTAGCTTGTTCGGAGGCGCGGGACCTAATAGCGCCAAGTTCTCAGCTGCCTGGCTGTCTTTGTTGAAGTCCTGCTGGAACTCTCTAACCGTGTCAAGCACGTCGCGAATGTGCTCAACGCCGAATTTCTCGTTCTCAGCAAGCGCAAGCGTATGCGCTGTGCGAACGGTGTTCTTAATCTGCCGTCCGTTGATATTGGCGGCCGCGAGTTCCTGCAGGAGCTCTGCCGGCCAGTCTTTCTCTTCAAAGGCTGGGATTCGCTTGAGAAAGAGTTCCCACAGCTTCTTTCTTGAATGCTCATCGAGCCCATGATACTTCAGAGCCAAGTGGATCCGAGACTGGAAGGCCAGATCGAAAGAGTTGATTCGGTTTGTAGTCAGAAAGAGCACGCCTGAGAAGTACTCCAACGTTCTTAGGAATACTACACATAAGTTAGCATGTGTCACACACCATTTTTTTTGCGTGGGGAAGCGTTGAACGCGGTTCTTATTACAACTTACTTGAGACGAGACTATTGCGAGCCAGGTCGTGTGACGAACGCTTCTCGAGGAAAACGTCGGCCTCGTCAATCAAGAGCACCGCATTCCATTTCGTAGCAAGTCTAAGTACTCGCCTGAGTCTTTCATCCACCGTCTTCACGTCCGATCCCAACTCACCAGACATCATGACATAGAGAGGTCGACGGATATCGTCCGCGATTCCCTCGGCGGTGAACGTCTTCCCTATGCCAGGCTCACCGTGGAGAAGGAAGATACAACCCTGGCCCTTTCCTTTAATGAGATCGTCGAAAGAGCCTTTCGTGGAGGAGGAGGTGTGCTGGGTGGTGAGGGCTCGGATTAGCCGCTTCTGCTTCGTTGGAAGAAGCAGTGCATCGAACGCCCCGTCATCGAAGACAATCTCGGTCACGAGGTCAATGAAGAACCAGCACCATCGCTTCTCCGACAAGGAAAATCCCGGCTTGGCGAAGTGACAGATCATGAAGTCTTCGTCAGTTAAATCTGCGGTCTCGCCGCCTTTGATCTCACTGAACTTGATGTCTTTGTCGTTCCGTTCGTCGGAAAATGCCTCGGCATCTAGCATGACGCGACTGTCCATCTAGAAAAAGGCATTAGCAGCTATTTTGCATTATGTCTTAGAGTGTAAAATGAATTCCCAACCGAAGGTAATCAGTCAGCAACATACCTGTACCGTTTCCTGAGGGAAGGTATAGCTTGCTTTTCCAGTGGCAGACACAGTCATCAGCTTGTCGACAGCAACAGCGCTTCCCTTGTAGGCTTTATACAAGACTCCGGTAAGAGAGCAGTACTTCCTCCCGCGGTAGGTCATGTACTTCTCCAGAGCGTGCTTGTTGGGGTGATACTTGATCGGATGTAACGGCAACGCCGCGACGGCACTCACGCCGTCAAACGCAGGTATCAGTTGTTTCAGGGTAATGTAGCCGTACGACGAACCATTGTGCGTAAGGGCCTGCGTGTTGATACTCCAGCTGGGCGGACAGCCAATGCTTCCGGTGTTGTAGGCTACCTTTTCGATCTTGTTGATGAATTGGGAATACGACTCGCCGCCGAATACGTAGTCGCCGGGTTTCAAGAGCACTGTAAATATGTGAAACAAATTGTCAGTCAGTCACTGTCTCCCAAAATTAAACAGGGGAGAAAGAGCTCAAGATTAAGGTTGGTAGCTAACTAAACCACAAGGGACGATAACAAGTATGCGGGACAATAGTGTTTTACTTACTCCACAAGTCCCTAAACTCAACAGAAGGCGTCTCGCTACGAATATTAGCCTCGTAGCGATCGATCTTCCTGCGAAGCTCCCTCTCCATCAAGTGCATAAGCAGCAAGAGATGCCGACGCGGTACCGCAGGAAGATCTCAAAGATAACTCTTGAGCTCCTGCCGATAATGAAACAGACAGGCGAACGTCATCCAGATCCTAGGCGAGGAGAGAGTGATGCTGCTTCCCGAGAAGTTCTGGTTCGGATAGCTCCCGATGACGCTTCGTAGTGCCTCCTGGATGTGCAGCGATCTGATCTCTAGGTCGACCTTTTCGATCTTTCCTTCTTTGTTATACTATTCATTTGATCAGGATTAGTTCTTCAGTAGTATTCATAAGACTAGCAACTGAAGATCGGTTTGGTTTCCCCTTATTTTAGGAAAATGTGATAGGGAAGGGAAGAAAGGGAACTGAGAGCTTGGATATAGTAGATATTAGGTATATAAGATAAGTGAAAAGGGGGCCCAAAACTAACCCATTTGTAATACCGCAAGACGAACTGAGCAGAGTCCTTGTCTTTGAGGTCTTCGTCTTGGTCGTACTTGACTTCCTTGACTGTCCTAGTTCCTTCAGGGCTGAAGCGTGCTTCGTACTCCTTAACGTGGGATTTTATGTCTGTGAGGATGTTTTCCTCTTCTTCATCGTTGCCATTGTTGATCTTGGGTGTTGCCTCGGGGACTAACTCGAAATCATCGCTTCGCGCCATCTTGATCGAAGGGGACGAGCAGAGTGGCAAACAGGCAGGAGAGGCAGCAAGATCTATCACACTACTTTATGGTAGATATATAAGAGTGCGAAGTGCAATAGCTTTCTACCTACTGTATCTGCACTTATACATGAGTTGCAAGTCTATTAGCGGACATAGATGTCTCTTTATATACAAAGTGAAGTGATATTACTACAGTGCAGACGCCTCATCTTCGAGACAAATACTGTACTATATATTGTGGCAAACCTTCTTGCTGAGCCGCAATTAAGCTTTATGTTGGAGCGAGGCGTCCAGACCATATCTATGACTCTTTACTTATGTCGATCAGTTAGGCAACAGAGTATAGTTCGGCAGATATTAGAGGTTCAAAGTGTACGGTTTTATGGAGAAACAATCGCTTCTCTAGGAACTATGATATGTTGTTGGAGAACTCTCGATATTTTTCGCCAATCAGAACTGTTACCATGCCTGTTCTTTGCCATTGCCGTGCCACGGTTACACACGGAGAGAATGCGGATCAATGTTGCCTATTGACACAACTTTTGATTCGATGTGGCTGCAACCGGGGGCTTTTGGTTGAGCGCGTTTTATTGAGGAGAGCGGGATTATATCTCCGGGGTTAGTTAGCTGTTGAAGTCTTCATCAACGGATGGCTATGTAGTGCCAAGCCTATGACTTCTTACTTACATTGTTGCCCCTCCCTACATGTGCATATCAGTCAAAATCGACTACAGTTAAATTACCGTTAAACCGTTTAGCAGTTCTTTGCTGCCTAGTATCGTTTCCCCTTGGTCATTATCGCTTTCCTATATGTTTGATTTGTTTATAGCTTTCAGTAGGGCCCGTTTCACAGAGCAGAGTGAAACATTTAGACCCTGACAAGTTCTCACAAGTACTCGGTGTTCGCTAGAGACCAGGCTAGCCACACGAATTGAGATACTTATCTAGCTGCCACCTGCAATTGACCACACGTCGCAGTCGTGCATTTGTCCCTTTTCTACAATCGCCTATTTCTTTAAGGCAAAGTGGGAATGGGGGACAAGCAGTGAAGGATGCTATTTTATGACATGCAGCGCTACAGATTTGATGGCGTCGTTCTTGTTTATTAAGATGACGCTCTATACTATATCAACCCAGCCAAATCGTTTCAAGAGATTCTATATATAGAGGTTACCTGTGTCCACCAAAACGTCGACCATGTAGAGGTTTAACTTAGCCGGCCTAACGTCGAGGGCTTACAAGAAATGTTTAACAACACATTCTATTTGACTAGGCATCTCGAGGGAAATGATTATGATTTAAGATCATCTGGTTGATGACCCGTTCCCTCTTGCCACAGACAACATACGCACTAACAAGCTCTAGGAAAGTTGAGAGGGTAACTTAGAGTGTATATTATCATTTAATATACGCGTATAAACTATCGTAACAGTAGGAGCAAGGGGACCAGAAAAGGTTGTTACTACATAGCAATCTGTGCGGATATCCATAATCGTGAAACTCATCCCTGACATGGCCCACAGATATACTAACTAGTATCATCTAAGAGCCGAGCATAGATACGAAAGCTCAGTGTTCCAAATGCGATAGCCGGTCCGAGCTGTTGTTTATACAGTTGCAGAGATTTGAAATGGTTCGCCACGTTGCAGGCAATTCGATAGACCGAGGTCGTATGAGTGGGAGAACGAGAGCATAAATAAATCACTAACCCAGAGATACCTGGGTTTTGCCTAGCCCCTCCAAACCAGACCGAGCGTAGAAAAAGTTGACGACGATGAAGCCGATAATGAGATTAAGTTTGGCCCTCACCTCGGCAAGTTCACCCTCCACATTCATTATCGATAACAGCTCCGGCGCTAGGCAGTTTCGGGCATTGCCTCGGCTGTCAGCTCGCCTAGCCTCCCCCGCAAACCGGGGAAATGCTTCCCTAAACGGGCTTTTACAGTGGACCTTGCCACTAAACAAAGGCCCCGAATTAGGGGAGCTAGCAGGGATTTGGCCACTAACGCAAAGGTATTTAGTTCGAGCTTCCCTCAGGAATTCCAACTTCCTGAAGCCATACCCTAGACACCATATACCCTTTTTCACCGCTGTGAGAAGTCAATTACGAATTCCTCACAAGTGTTCAATCCCTCCAGTTGTATTACTTCGTATTTATTATACCCTTTTAGTGTTTTCCAGTCAATAAAATATAGCAAGATGCCTGCCAAGCAAAAGCAGCCCGTCTACGTGCTCGGCGTGGGCATGACCAAGTTCATCAAGCCCCGAGGCAAGGTAGACTATACGGAACTGGGTTTCGAGGCCGGTGTGAAGGCCATGCTCGATGCGCAAATCAACTACGACGATGTAGAGCAGGGTATTGCTTGCTATTGCTACGGCGACTCGACTTGCGGCCAGCGAGTGTTCTATCAGTTCGGCATGACACAAATCCCCATTGTCAATGTCAACAACAACTGCTCCACCGGCTCCACCGGTCTAGCCATGGCCCGCAGCACCATCGCCTACGGCGGCGCTGATTGTATCATGGTTGTCGGATTTGAGAAGATGATGCGCGGCAGTCTGCAGAGCTTCTTCAATGACCGAGAGAATCCCACAGGAACCACTGGCAAGATGATGGCCGAGACCCGTGGCATTACCAACGCCCCCGGTGCCGCTCAGATGTTCGGAAATGCCGGACGAGAGTATATGGAAAAGTAAGTTATCTTCCACCTGCCTCTTTGTATCGGCGTATTTTATCGGAGTGATATTTACGACTTTTCCAGGTATGGCGCCAAACCGGAAGATTTCGCCGAGATTGGCCGAATTAACCATGAGCACTCTACCCGCAACCCATACTCACAGTTCCAGGATGTCTACACACTGGAACAGATCATGAAGGCGCCCATGATCCACGAGCCCCTGACTAAGCTCCAGTGCTGCCCTACCTCCGATGGTGGTGCTGCTGCAGTCCTCGTTTCTCAGGACTTCCTGGACGCACGACCACACCTGAAGGACCGGGCTATCCTGATTGCTGGACAGTGCCTAGCCACTGATGCCCCCAGCCTATTTTCAAAGAGCGCCATCGATCTGATGGGCATCGACATGACAAAACACGCCCGAAAGGTCGCCATGGAGGAGGCCGGCATCACACCCAACGATGTCCAGGTGTGCGAGCTCCACGACTGCTTCTCGGCCAACGAGATGATCGTCATTGATGCCCTAGGTCTATCGGAGCCTGGCAAGGCTCATGAGTTGGTTCGCAGCGGCGGCATTACGTACGGCGGCAAGGTCGTCATCAACCCCTCTGGTGGTCTAATCTCCAAGGGGCATCCCCTGGGCGCCACCGGTATCGCCCAGTGTGCCGAGTTGGTCTGGCACATGCGAGGCTGGGCCAACAACCGCGCCGTACCACACACCAAGTACGCTCTACAGCACAACTTGGGTCTCGGTGGCGCCGTCATTGTTACTGTGTACTCCCGACCCGATCGCAGCGAGGCTCCCGTTATCGATTCGGAAGCCGTCGGCAAGAAGAACAAGCTCGGCTATAACCCGGCCGTCGAGGCCAAAGGCTTCACCGCCGAGCAGGCCAAGTCCGTCCTCAGCAAGACCAAGTTCAACGCCTGGGCATTACAAGAGACCCAGGAAAAGGTCGTCGCCAGATTCTAAAAGAAGAAAACTGCTGTTATGTTACGGCTTCTGGATATATTATGAAAGGTCGCTGTCCGAATGTAGGCAGATGTATATATCATTTAACGTTACTGTAATGAAATGAAATGAAATTATTATATCTTCCCCTGGCGCTGTTTCGCTTTTGACCGCCTCTCTGTCAATATAACTTCAGTGTTAGACCCAAGACTTAGACGGCATGCCATTAGGCTATTCCCTCTGGCGCAATGCCGGTTTGAGCATATGCATGCAGTATCCCGCAATGATCGACATTGGTTCTCGACCCGTCAACATAGCATTGAGCCAAAGGGATAAGAACTTACTATGCATGAATGCATACTTGATGCCGTCATGTAGATATTTAGCAATTGGTTCGCAGAAACCGTGAGTGCTCGAGATTAGGTGACATTTTGGTCACAATTCGAGCCAACGGTGTGCCCGACGTTGACCTGTTTCTGTGACCGTCGATCACACACGTTCATGCTGCGACTCTATTCGCTCCCCGACCAACCTGCCCATCGCAGAGGTTTTTAGCCTCCATTCCTACCTAGGTTAATGAACCATTCTCCTAACGCCAAAAATAGTCTCTGGCGTCATCAATTATCTCGAGTTGAATGCTTCTTTCCGAACTATAAACGACACGACATGTTGCCCTGCTCCTGGCAAGTATATAATGAGATAAAAGATATAAGATAAATATAAGGCCTATAGGCTCAGTGCCGGAGATAGATTAACGGCGCGGAAGAGAGTTTATATAATATAATTACTTAGGTAACGACCGCACACTTGCGAGTATGAGTATGAGTATGAGCACCCGTCCCGGGACGGTCCTGAAATAGCGGCTAATTCACCGCAAAACCGCGTCCCTCCTCCAACACGCTTTCCAAGCAACAAGTCCGCATGAATTTTATCGCACATACAATATGGTCCAGAACTCTAGACCTAAAATTGGTATTAAGGGTGTGGGGGGCTAATGGGGAACTACTGTGCCTTCCCGCACCGCATTTTGCCGTGCTTCGAATTCGTCGATCATGGTTTCTACCATACGCACCTAACATAGGTTTGATTTATATAGTGAGCGCAGGTAAACTGTATATGGCACCTTTTATTTCTATTTTCTATTTTTTTTTTTTCTCTTTTGCTCCAATCACACAGACAACTGGAATGTGAAACATAATAATAGCACGAAAGGGGACTATTATATATATAGGTAGGTATTAATAGACTACCACACTGACATCTACTTCATGCCCTGATGATGAACAGGATGATTGATTCACATACACAACCACCCTCACCCACATTAGCCTGAATACGTTTTTCTTTTCATCACGTTTCCGTGCTGTGATCAGAGAATCATAGCTTCTTGACTCCTTTGCTCGTGCTGCTGCCTTGTGTGGTTTTCGCTTAAGGGGGGATATGATATGTTTAGAATGATAAGGCGGTATCGCTTTCGCCAGCCCTGCGGGCTTAAATGGGATACTTGGTTGACTTTTTTAGGAAAACGATAAAACGGTAGTGAATAAAATAGTGGCGGTAGATTAATAACAGAAAGAATTGCAAGTTATCCAGGAGACCGGTGTGTGTCTCATACGGTTTGCGGGTTAAAGGTTTGGCAAAACAACGTGCCATCCCGAGTGCCCAGCCAGTTTATCAAACACCACGCCACCTAAATACATACAAGCATACTTACTTACTTTGGATAATATATACATACATTAGTATCGCGCGGAGAAAAAAAGGTGGTATATGATCGATAGCGACCCACCTTACCGTTTGTCCCTCTCTTAGTCAATCCACCGGACGACTTTGACTAGATTCTTGGAGGACTTCTAGAAGATGTCTCTATCCAGACACGCATAGACTCAAAACTTCCGACTAGCTGAACAGACACTGAGATCATAGAAATAGAGCGGGGCTTTGTCTTATTGTCTAAGACGGACAGTAAGGGTGTGTGTGTGTATGGAAGCGCGGTGAGAGGGAGAGGGAGAGAGAAGACTACCTGCAGAGCATCTACGCCGTCCATCGCGATGACTGCGTGAACATTCACCCCGGCAAAACACCTTCAGCGAAAAAACATGTCTGGCCTGGGGCCAACGCCAGATAGCATGCCTGGTAGTATGCACAACAACTCCCGCGGGACGGCCCTACTAGCGGTGACTGTCGTGACGACCGTCTTCGCTCTCGCCACTTGTATCCTGCGATACTTCGTGCGGTCACGGATCAACCAGATGATAGGATGGGAGGACTACTTTGTCGGGCTGGCAATGGTTCGTATGCCTCCTCCTCACTTAATGCTCTCGTGTCTGGCTTAGATCTCTACTGAACGAAATACAAAAATAGCTGCTAGGTATAATCGGAGCGAGCTTCGCGCTCGTCGAGAGCGTGACGCAGCAAGATCTACAGAGTGCCCTGCAGTTCGACTACCTGGCGCAGCCCTGGCTGAACATGGGCTCGACACTCAGCAAAGTGTCCATCTGCCTGTTCGTGCGGCGGCTCGTCGCGAGGGTGAAGGTATGGCGTATCGTGCTGGCCGGCCAGATCGTACTCTTGCTGCTCGTCAATCTCGCCTACACCTTCACCACGCTCCTGCAGTGTCGCCCGCTTGAGAAGCTCTGGAAGCCGCTGATACCCGGCCAGTGCTGGAGTTTGGGAATTCAGCAGAACATTGGTTATTTTCAGGGCGGTATGTCTTCATCGCCTTCCCTTCGACTTCCCAACCCTCAATGAAGGGGAAGGATTGAAAAATGTATCGGTTGTGAAACTGGTGTTGTTGCTAATCTGTATGATGGCTTAGCTTTTGACGTCTTTACCCAACTGTTCATTGCGCTGTTCCCCATCATGATTATCCAGGACTTGGGAGTCCCGCGAAACGTGCGCTGGCCGTTTTACTTGCTCTCGACTATGAGTGTAATGTAAGTCTGAGACCTTGTCAAAGTCGGTGATATCGAATACTAAAGATCATCCCACAGCATCGCCATGCTAGGTGTCTTGAGGACCTACAATATCTCCCTGATGCAGTATAGCGGGAGATACATGTTCGAAGTCATAACGACTATCCTCGCAGTGTGGGTGCCAGTGCCTCCCTCCTCGGTTCTAACCTTTAATGTGATTAAAGAGGTGTAAATCTGACTAACACTCCTTGACAGACTCGGACAGAACCTAAACATCATCTCAGCCAACATCCTTCCAATCTCCTCCCTCACGTCAAAGAATATCCGCCCAATAAGCCAGGCGCTTAACGACGCGGCGAGCGCGCGGGAGATAATATCCGACGACACGGTATCCATTCTGTCAAAACGATCGCGATCGCGATCGCAGCAATCACAGCGACGGCAGAGCCACGGGTCGAACGTCATAATTGAGGGTCCCCAGAGGGCGAGCTTGGAGAGTAACGTTAGTAATAGATCGTTTAAACGAGAGCCGGGTACGACGATGATGGCCAATAGGGGAGAAGTATGGCCTTTGGGCATCATCAAGACAGTCAGCGTCGAAGTCGTTGAAGAGGATGCTGCTGATTATATCCGGCGCAGTGGTGGTAGTAGTAGTGGTGGTGGGGATCTGGAAAGAGGGAAGAGTGAGAGACGGAGTGGGCAGGAGGATTGGGATAGGTATCTTCGTTGAGCGGGCACGTGGCGTGACGTGATGCAACTTGGGAGGATATAATTATGTATTTTTTTATACACGGATTGAAGGGATCTTGGATTTGCTGGTGTTCGGAACTTAGGGTATTAGGGTATCATCAGGTATTAGACGGACCGGTGGGCATATACCCTAGACGTACGAGCGAACGAACATAGCGTCTTTTGTCTTATCACTGGTCAGGATATTTATTCCTGAGGAACAAGCCTTTGGTTTTGGCTGCGTATATACTGGCATGTTTTGGATTTTCATGTTAGTCGAAGAAGGGACAAGGGAAACGGATTCATTTTACTTTCTTCAGTTCTGTACTACTATTATAACCGCTGCAAACGCGGTATTAGAAACCACTTCATACCTATTCTCTACGCAGTCCCTGTGTTGCAAGTCGTGGACGTAATTCGTGTCAGTACCAGCGAGCTAGGAAGTTACTTCTATTTGATTCTGCGTCGAGTTGTCTAACATGGAAGTGGCAAAGCCGGTACTCAAGAATGTTCTTGCCAGTTCTTACCGGAGACCTCATTATCGGAAGGTATCATCTACGGTGGGAAAGATCTAACTAGGCCGCAGTTGCACCATGTAGAGCAGCAGAAGTAGATAGATAACGTCAAATCGAATGAACACGCCCACTGTTGTCAGACCTCTCCCCGCTCTTTTGGGGAAGTTGAAATGCCATACCCAGAATTACTGCCTGCTTCCTGTGTCTAATAGATCTGCCTTTAGGTATATCTCAACTAGATATCCTGTTTCTTATCAATGTAACAACATCCTCACTAGATAATATGCAGGGTAACAGCGGAAATCCCACCCTACCTTCCGACGAGAGTCTCACGCGACATTGCAATAAGGCTCTAGAGAAAAGGATCACCTACTAAGGGAGACTTTCGCGAAGTATAATGATATTCTGAAGGGGCTAAACAAACAGAAAATGGATAGTACTAAGTGTTATTTCGGGGAGCTCTATTCTCGCCGACCTAACTCGCTACGTCTCGCTTGTCTCACAGACTAATTTCGCTCTCGAGAAGGTCGCCTCGCTCGAGTACGACGTCCGCAGGTGCAATATTACCGGGAAATCAGCGATGCCAAGCAGAGTATCACAAACAGCATGACCGACCTAGGGCTGAGATCCAGGACAAATATTGCTGCCCGGTAAGGTCCTAACCTTGGTTATCTAGTCGCTTCTTATTTTTTTTATTTATTATTGTTATTTATAATTTTTTTTTTTTTTAGAAGAAGAAGAGGGGGAGGATGAAGAAAAATGATTAAATTTGGAAGAGAACTGACTGGGCTTCCGACTTGTGCCTCTCAATTCGGTTCACATAAATAAGGCGATTGCGAACTTCCGGAAGACTGTAGCCGAGTTCTGAGCGAGTACTCGTAGGATTGTTTTCTACTATATGCTTAGAGCCAATGGCTATCGAGTTAATATTTCTCAAGAAAGATCTAAGGTTAGCTGATTCGATTCCTTTACATCTCAAGAAATACTCTGGATCCTAACAGAGCTCGATGATCCGTTTGGTGAGCCGCATGACGGTACCTGGACCGAGAAGCTGCGAAGATTGTGCATACTTGTGGGGATCACCATGCCGACGCTGCCCTTCATTGTCAGTCCGACTATAGATAGAGTAGGACCGAAGTTTGACGCTTTTTCGCTATCTACTTCTATATTGCTCCACCAGAGTCAGTTGATTGATTGTGTAACTCGACGGACGGTATTTACTGGCGCCATCACCTAGCTCAGGTAATTAGACTCAGCATGTTCTCAAGAGCACCAGAAAAACGTCGGACTCGCTGCCAATCGGCAACTATATCTACTAACTGCTTTTAGAGATAGGTAGGGCAGGTATATGCAGCTCAAGAAATAGCTAAAGGCTACCGTACCAGATATTTGGTAGCTACAACGTTGCAGCACGCTCTCCAGATTATGTATGATCCTTGTCGCTAGTTGCAGCATTTCCCCTCACTGTCCCGACCACTATTACGGGCCCTAGCGGTGGCATCTCCCCCACCCACCCCAACCCCAACCAACCTATGAAAATGGGCCTGAGCTGAACATTATTGACCGAGAGACTTCGAATGGCACCATGTGTTGCTGATAACCAGGGTTGCAGCTCTGTCTGAGGTTGCCCTGCGCTGCTTTATCAGGAATAGGCAGAGCGTTTTTTAGGGTTGCATCGACTATCGCCGGCTAGTCTAGTAGGTAAAAGGTAGGAATAGGTACTTGGGTAGAACAGGTAAAGTGAGCAGGTTGGTAGGTAGGTAGGTAAATGAAGCGGCAAATGAGCGACAGCAGAACAATAATAGTAAAGTACATAAGATGACATCCCCGTCCGGGTATGGGACATTCCTCCGTCAATCCCCCGACGCACACACACTTACACATACCGCCAACAACCCTGACGAAGAAGCAGTTGGGACTGGTGCGCGTCAATCTACCACCGGCGTAACGCCCATAACATCAGTGAACGCGAGTTTGGTTCCAACGAGTTCAAGTTCGAGTGCGACAGCAGCAGCACCAATGCAGAAAGGTGACGATCACGAGGCGGCGACGGCTGCCGTCAAGTCGTCAGACGATGACCTGGCCGTCAACGAGGCCATCGAGTACGAGCGGAGCTTAACCTTCTATGCGGCCTTGAAGCTGTACCCGACGGCTGTCGGATGGTCTCTTTTCGTATCTATCGGCGTCATCATGCTGGCGTTTGACCCTCAGATTGTGGGAAACATGTTTGCGATACCCCAGTTCAAGAAGGATTTCGGGGTCGAACATCCTAATGGAGAGGTACAGTGGAAAAATAACCCCTTTTGGTTATTTATTTCACTCATTCAGCCACCTGAACACCCTTTTTACATATTGCTGGATGTTATTTAACGATCGAGAATTAAACGTTAGTTACTGTGCTGATTGAAGTCTTCTAGTATGTCATTCCGGCGAGGTGGCAGACAGGCCTATCGCTGGGAAATCCTCTCGGTCAGGTCATTGGTGCTTTGGTCTCCGCGTACCCGATGGAGCTGTTTGGCCGGAAGTGGACGTTCTTCGGATGCGTCTTCCTGACAGCAGGACTGGTCTTCATCCAATTCTTCGCTCGATCGCTACAGGCGCTGCTCGTTGGAGAACTGCTCGGCGGCTTAGTCTTGGGTTGCTTCGTCGTCATTGGCCCGACGTACGCCTCAGAAGTCTGCCCCATGGCCCTCCGCGGCTACTTGACCTCGTTCACGAACCTGTGCTTCGTCACCGGTCAGTTGCTCGGCAACGGCGTCACGGCGGGAACAGCGACCCTGAGCAACCACTGGGCGTACAGCATCCCCTTCGCGCTGCAGTGGTTCTGGGTCTTGATCATTATACCCGGCATCTTCTTCATACCGGAGAGCCCGTGGTGGTTGGTGCGAATGGGGAAGCACGAGGAGGCGCGAGACTCCTTGAGACGCTTGTCGTCTAAGAAGGTGAATATCGATGCGACGCTTGCCGCAATTGCGGAAACGGATCGGCTCGAGTTGGAGATGGAGGCGGGAAGCACCTACTTGGACACGATTAAGGGGATCAATTTACGACGTACTGAGATCTCGGCCGGTGTTTACACTACTCAAGTCTTATCCGGCATCTACCTCATCAACTATGGCACATATTTCTTCCAGCAGGCAGGAGTCGGCGACCAGGACGCATTCTATCTAGGCATTGGGTTTTTAGGTAAGTCCCGAGTTCATGTGATTTCATCGGTGAAGCCGGCTAACTGGTTGTAGCTGTGGGTTGGGTCGCGACTATTATTTCATGGTACTTCATCAACATCTTCGGCCGACGTCGCATCTTTAATATCGGCCTCGCAGTTTGCGTGGTCCTCATGTTCATCATCGGAATTCTCGACTCTATTCCCGGCCGACCGTCTGGAGTCAAATGGGCCGAGAGCTCCTTGATGCTGGTCTGGAACGGCGTCTACGATCTCTCTATTGGTCCCATCACCTTCGTTATCCTCGGTGAATGTTCCGCCACGCGTGTCCGATCGAAGACAATCGCCGTAGCTACGGCCGTGCAGGCCGTGGTAGGTATTATCATGACAGTAGCGATCCCCTATCTGATCAACCCCGATGAAGCCAACCTGCAAGGCAAGCTCGGTTATTTCTTCGGCGGGCTGGGCGGGCTGTGCCTCATCTGGTCTTATTTCAGAGTGCCGGAGACGAAAGGCAGGACATATGAGGATCTCGATGTGCTCTTCGACAGGAGGGTTCCTGCAAGACAGTTCAAGAACTATCAGATCGAGGGTCCTAGTCCAACCCACACGTGAGACCTCGGATAGACAGAAAGATAACGAAATCCAGAAATCCAACACTGTATCTTCAAAAATGCAATTCTACTACCTCGTAGAATTGAGAATCTTCTACAGGTGAATCCGGGTCTTTAAGCATAAATTGATGCCCAAAGCAAGTAGAAACCAGCTTTCGGCTTCATCTTATGTGACTTTCATGTAGCGGAGCCATCCACCTGACCGTCCTGTCGTCCCTGCATACATAGCGACTCCGAGAACTTGGCTGTGCGAACCCTTATCGATCGTGAAGTAATAAGCGTTTATACCCAGACGAGGACTCTCGTAGCTCATTCGGACGAGCAATTAGGTCGCGATACGGCGCCGTATTTTGCACATACTTACCTTACCTACCTAGTCTAGGTTCCATCCCATAGGCTTCTAGATAATTGTAAATCTCGAACAGCGTCGTGACTCTACAACGAACACGGCCGCCTTCATCACGGGTCGCCCTAAAGTTCCTAGCGGAGACCCGTACCAATTTACTGACCTGGTGATAGTGAGGAATAAAACAGGGGGACCAATGCTGATGATACTGCCGAAGTGGAATCGGGAGTTCGTCGGAAATGGAGGAGTGCGCGCTACCAGGAGCTCAACTTGTTCACCTCCGGTGTCAAGTAATTCACGCGTGGCATCCTCCTAGTAAAGGTAAAGGCGGCAGCGGAGAGAGCCGCGTCTCGTACCATGAGTATCATGTCCAAGGGGAAAGGAGGCCCGCGCATGGCGAGGGATGTGCTGAGGTATGGGCATGGGTTGGATGATGAAGTATATTCTTCATTCTTCATACATGCGTATTTGTCTTGGTATGAACTCGAAAGCCGGCTTTATATAGATAGGTGTACTGACTTTTCGAACGTAAGGTGAATCACTGGGTGGTGGTGATGGTGGTGCAGAAAGTAGCGGTAGTTCTCCAGCCAGCTTATACGACCCTAAATACATCTCGCCTAGAGCATCTACCTGATGAAAGAGGCTGACGACGTGCTTAAGGGCTCCATCTTGCTTCTGAATACGCTGCGCTAGATGGAACGTGCTGTCAAGCTTTTGATTCAGGTCGGCGATGAGCTAGACGCCTAAGTCAATGATCTCAATAGCAAGTACGGCGCGAAGTCTAACGAAGATGAGGCCGAGGAAGAGGAAGAGGATAACCTTTCGTTTCACTGGCAGGAGATCAGGTAATACCTTGACTGGCTATGGCGCCTGTGCACGTCCCTGAAGACGGTCCCATGCATGTCGGAGCTACGATGTAGGGCCCAGATCGATATTATTTATTCCAAGACGGCGCAGGAATACTATAACCTCAATGCTGTTGGCGTTCCCCTTCCCCTCTCATCCCTCTCTTCAAAATTCAACAAATCCCATTTCCATTTCCCTCCAGATAGGTAGTGGTGAGATAATAGTACTAACATCAGCACTACCTATCATAGCGAATGGCCGTGGCCTCAACACGCGACAGCTTGTCAACGAAGGCCCGGCGGGGTAAAGCGCACGAGTGCTCTTCATCCAATTAAGTTAATTCTCCGGGGCTGCTGGTAGCATATTCCTACATGATGCGCTTCATCCTACCGTACTATGTATTTACCTATATTATTAATATCATAAAGCCATGAGCAGATATTAGTCTTAGTTCCTTCTATAATAAGTACAGGCAACGGACGAACGCCCTCTGGCCACTTGACTCGGCCGAGTGAGCGCCGGCCCACCACCTTCGGCTCCGTGGCCCCTGAGCTTCGGACTTGGCAATGCGGCCGCTAGCATCAACGCATCCTAAGGAGAGGTAGGTATACTATTTTGCAATACATTGCAATCGTTCGCATCCACGCTTAAAAATAGATAACGTAATAATATCAAAATGGCATACCGACGAAATATGTATATCTAGTCGACATAGTTCTCCTCTTTATGAGCTCAAACATTCGCTTTTGCCCCTCATTAGCATCACATTGCATCTAGTCAAAATCCCCTTTTCAAATAACGTCCTAACTCTCGGTTTTGACCCTCGATTCTATTTAGTCGACTCTTTACCTCTTCGCATATTAGAGCGTTATCTTTACCTACACCCAATTCTATCACATTGCCCAAAGTCCAACGAAAAACATGCATTTCCTCTGTCTAGGCGGAAGCGGACGAACCGGCAAATTTATCGTCGAAGAGGCTCTATCAAAGGGGCACACCGTAGTCGCCCTCGTGCGATCGCCGGCTACATTCCCCATAAGTCCACGACCTGGATTAACACTCGTAGAGGGAACCCCTTTAAAGCGAGAAGACATCAAGCGCGCCTTCGAGGCGACCGCCGCCAATGAGGGTCTAACGGACGCCGTCCTCGTCTCGCTGAGTCTGAAGCGCGTATCCGATTCGCCTTTCGCTGCCGTGTCTCCCGACGCGCCAAAGAGGGTCATGGAAGATTCCGTCGCCAACGCCGTCGCCGTGATGAAGGACCTCAGCCCCGGCACAAAGCGTCCGCGTCTCGTCATCCTCAGCCAATGGGGCGCAGGAAGCAGCTACGACAGCATGAGCTTCCTCTTCCACGCCATGTTCAAGCACACCAACATGAAGCACGGGCTCGCGGCGCACAACGCCCTCGACCAGGAAACAAGAGAATCGGGCGTCGACTTCGTCCTCGTCCGCGCTACACTTTTAGCCGATGGGGACGCTGCGCCCGTCAAGGTCTACGGCGAGGACGGCAAAGGGATCAGCTTCGTTCCCAAGATCACTAAGGCCAGCGTCGCCAGGTTCATGGTCGAGGCTTGTGAGAAGGACGATTTTGTTGGCAAGAGCCCAGTCATTGCGAACTGAGCGAGCTTCTTCGGAGTTTGTGTATAGATATACACGAATACCTAATACTTACCTAGTCATCCGTATGGCTAGATAGTTGGAGGCCACGTTGAACAGGAAGGGGAGATTCGAGAAGAAGCGGAAATTTCATTTTCTTTCCAATCCCACTCGAGACCATCTATTGGTCCGGCACTCCTTGGTTCCAGACATCCATATTCCAAATGTCAAAACCATCAAAGAACTATACACGTTAGGAGAGTGTGACGGCAGGATGGCGGAGGGGAGAATACTTAGAAGCACTTACGGCGTTTTGTAAATCCGGCGTTAGCATATATTGTTCCGCGTTTCCTAAGATCATCTGGTCGGTTTGGAAGTCCATCATTGGTAGCTGCTCTTGCTGCTGTTGCCCCTGCGGAGGCATCATCTGTTTCTCAAATGTTAACAATGGCACCAGTTTTCAAACAGAATGTCTTCATCCTTTATTTACCGTAACCGGCAGAATAGTCTCCTGCGTGAGTTGAATAAATTCGAGGCCGGCATCTACAATCCGCTGCAGAGCTCTTTGGACCTCGTTTTTCTCTTCGTGTGCCCCGCCTTGGTATTTGTAGAAAACAATGGTCAACGCAACCAACTCTTTCAAATCCATCCCGATTTCGCTGACGCATTTGATCATGTCCTCAATCGTCTTCTCCGCCGTCGCCCGTAGTCGAGGTAGGGAAAGTAAGACCGAGCTCTTAGAAGCGGCACGGCAGGCCGCTGTGATAGCTTCCTGCTTTTCGGCCGCTTCCGCCCCCTCTGGGCTAGGTGTGCCACCTTGTTGAATGTTTTTCAGGTAATAGCAAACACCAAACGAGGCAGGAGTGATGTCCCGTCTAAGAATAAGATGGTGCGACTGCCAGCTGTGAGGGTAATTAGGTCCTGAAGCATCAAGCTCATCCAGATAAGTCAATATTATCATGCAAGATCGTAAATATCCGGTGACCACCTGCTTGGGCGCGTCAGCACTACCCAGGGCAAAAGGCCTATACAACGCGAGGAGAGGTCGACGACAGGTCACGTCAAGAGTGACTCGCGTCATCCACCGCCGTTGTTCTTCCTTTGGATCGCTTGATTGTTTTGGGGGCACTAAATAGCGCATATCTTCCAGGGCCTGTTCCAGTTCGTTTGCGACGTCTATGATTTCTTGGTAATCGTGAATAGAATCGATCCGGCTCACCATATCGACGACCCTCAGACGAGTCTTCATAGTGTTCGCAGCCAGGACTTGGACCCGAGCATTGGTGTCTACCTCAATAGGCTTTGACGGCGGCAATTCGGCCATATTAGGGTGTAGCTCATCATCATTAAGATTTCTTGGCGGCTGGCATGTAAATTCGCCCTCTCTTATGCAACAGGGCAGGTTTAGCTGCACAGAGAAGTGGATGTCGAGTTCAAGGATTGTGGTCCAGACCTTGCGTCTCTGTTCTGCCCAAAACGGTGATATCTCGTGAGAGTATTCAGATGGGTCTCGGTGCAAACCCATGGTCATTGCCATCCTGACGAGAAGACCAAGCTGTCTCCAGGTCTCCTGATAATGCGTATTGAGAACCCGTTGGGCCATAAGGAGAAGAACTTCAGTTTGCAATGAGCTGAACTCCACCAGTTGCTTCCCTCTAAGACCGTCCAGCCAAGCCCGCACCAGAGCACAAGCGGTTGGCATATGGATTCCTTCCCGATCGTTACGAAATTGGCCTTTGCCCGCTCCCGTAATTCTGTATCCTACACACATGATTGATAATAGTTGGGGAAGAAAGCATTCGGGCTGCTGGTTCCCTTCCCAGTATTGGTTATATTGGGACATGAAGGAGGGGATATGTAGAACGCGGTAAAGTAAGTCGAACCCATCCAGGTAGGCCCGAACAAGGCGGTCACATATAGCCTTGCTCGGTAAAACATCAGCCATTCGCTTCTGTATGGGCGTCGTCGAGTCCATAAAGACTCCTATCGGGGCTGTAACTTTCTTATGTTCTTCCTGTATAGCTTTCTGGATCTTTTGGATGAGCCAGAACGAGTGAACGGCATCACTATTACTGCCCTGGCTGAATAGGATCTCCTTTGCTTCATCAAACTGCGCAGAATCCGGTGAGCTTCGAGAAACCATTGGGGTACGCATTACAGAGTATCTGCCTTACAAGATTCACCAATACTCGTGCGTTACTCGGTCCGATAAATCGAGTGCGAGACGCGCCTTTGACGGTGAGGCCGCGCAGAGTCAGCACCGATGGCACCGGGCGTTGGGAGCCGCTGCTTGTGCAGCTTTTCTCTGTGGCCGGCGACGGTTTCTCCAGTAATATCCGCTCCAACCTTTCGATTCTAGCGGTATGCTCTTCCAGAAGCGCTGTATTTGCCTGGGACATCGATTGATCATCGCGGTGAGAACCGTCCCCCTTTGGCGAGGCACGGTTTCTCTTGGACGCTCTGTCAGCCGACTCAACATCCGACCCTTCCGATAAACTGCCTGCGTCTCCCTCTCCAGCATAGTGACATGATCGCTGTGACTTCTGGCATTGAGCACAAGGTAAGAGCCTATCACATTTAAGTTTCCTTCGACGGCATCTGCATAGAGAAGGATCGATTAGTATAACAGTTGGCAGCCGTTAGCAGTCGTGTCGGCTAGTAGCTTAGCGACTGCGAAAGTTCATGACAATGCCGAGAGTTGGTGTTTTACTAGAGGCAATACACGATCTCATACATGTGAACCCACTTTGGGAAGTGGGGGATGTCCACTCACTCTAAGCAGCTCTTGACCGGGCGTGGCCGCTTCACGATTCGGTGTTGTCCTGGGGCGTTACCATCCTGGACATTCAGGCCCTCCCGTCCAGTCGATGCTAAACGCTTGACATCGGCCATCGCGACCGGTTTTCACCTACAGACTTAGGACGTAGACGTACTACAGGTTATTCAATATTAACCACTCAGAGATGATTCTCATAGCATGAAACAAAGCAAAAATTTAACCAGGTTGCCCATCGAGTTGACAGCGTGCTAGGACATTATAATTATCGGCCGTAGCTAAGCCATAGTGGAAAGCCAATGACGGATTCCCACTAACACCGGGCAATAGTCTAAAAGTCTTTCAGAAGCGGTAGTTCAGGGATATACAACAACACGTATTCTGTTGGTAAGTAAGTAATCATTCTACTTCATTTATTCATTTTTATCACAAGTTGTAACAAATAAGAGTTATCCACATCAGAGGTTCAGCAATCCAATCATGATCAACATGCTGTAGCCGTTTCAGGAAGAGAAGGACGCGCCTTACCCAGCTGGTTGGTTGAGTGTCTACATGAGACACGTGATGTGACCCGCGAATGCCCAGAAGGATACATTTCAGACAGGATGCTATTTATATACGGCATCTAACCCGTACGAGTTATCGACTATCGCTTCACCAGCAGCGAAGGATGGAAAGACAGATGCACTATCCTGGTAAGCGCGTGTGGATAAGTTTTAGGTTGCTTCAAAGACAAAGAGAAAGCGCTATACTATAATCTAATGACCTAGAAATAGATGCGTTTCGGTACCGAACGGATATCTGCATAGCATTATAATCCAATAGTTCCAATCCCCGACACCTATATACATCACCACATAGCAGTGCGATCACGAAGAGATAGGTTATTAAGTTAGAGAGCGATGGCCGCTACTAATGTTAATACTCGAGCCCGAGACAATATAAAGTGGCGCCCACTTCACTCGACCATAGGTCATGCCTTGCGAGAAAGTTTCACCATCTATCATCAAGATCTTGGCCCAGGCAATGTCTTTGGCCAGGTCTGGTATTCCAGTATAACCAATAACCTATCATGCGTGATCCAAGAGAGGGCGAGATGATATGAAAGGCAGCTCACCGAATCTACTGTCTTGGCCACATTATTGAAGCGAAGATAAAGCTTGGTCATTTTCAAATTGCGCTAAGCCGTCAAGCACTAAGCAGATCAGGCCACTGCGCTATTACAGCTTGTGTAGCTGGCTTGCAAGCAATGAACTGCTTACCTCTTGGCCGATATATTAAAGCACGACCGTGCGTTGGGAAGTTGACGACTAGTAGCGCCGCGAGCAACTTTCCTCCATCTGGGTCGCAATACTCACGGCAAGTCCGACGCACCTTTTATTATTGCTAATGCCAGAAGTGGACAACGCGACTGAAAAAAATCATGTCACCTGCAGACCATCTCCCTCAACATTATGGAGAATTACGGAGAGTGACATGCACAGCTAGCAAGCCCGCACCTGGTCTGAAGGAATCAAAATGTGTTGTACGGCTCGTGTATGGTGCATAAGTAGGTAGCATACGGTAGTGTTGTTCTAGCGCCGTCAATGCAGTGAGCCCAGGAAAACAAAGAGATTCTAACTCCAAGCTAATCATCAATCATATCAAGTCAAACCCTCGCGCAAACCCTCGTCTTCTTCCCGACTACTGCACTAACCCTCGCACCACAGTTGTCACCACGAGCGCCCTTCCGGTACGTCTACTCAAGAAATCATCGGGGTACCTCGTTGGGCGTCTAGGCGATTGTCTATCCCGTGTTCGAAAAGGGGTAACAAAGAGAACGGATCGTGTCTACTCGGGGAGTTCGATGCTCTTGGCCTCGCCGTCCGCTTCGCCAGTATTGACCTTCTTGCCCGTCTTCTTGATGGTCCTGAGCACGGTCTCATAGTCGAGGCTCTGGGATGCAACGACGACAGCTTCTTGCTTCTCGAGGGATACGTCGTAGCTCTCGACACCTGTTTCACAAAGAATCAAACAGTTAGTCAATTTATTCCGCGCTAGTCCTAGCAACGCATTCGCTCCCCTAACGAAGGGCAGTAGGAAGGTAAGAAGAAAGAGTAGAGGCGATATTAAGAATGGGTGTAGAAAGCAGGCATGGTCAGTGGGAGAGTACTAGGTTTGAACAGAAGAAGAAAAGGACGTACCGTCAAGCTTGCCTAGGACACGGTTGATAGCACCAGAGCAGCCGCCGCAGCTCATGGTGACGTTGAACTTGTAAGTATGTTTGTCGGCCATTGTGATGGAAGAATATGTATTTTCAAATCGTAGAGGGAGAGAGGGAGGGACAAGATTTCACTCTTGCTCCGTTTCGCTTGCAATCAAGGAGGGGCCCAGGTAGGCTACTAGTATAGGCAAAGAATATAATCTCGCAGGTAATCGCGGGGTGGTTAAATGCCAAGTATCAATGGTACCTATGCTAAAGCCGGAAGACCGAAATAAAGATGATCGCAATGATGTCTCTTATATAGATGAGCAATGATTCAGCAAATGATTGGAGGAGGGGGAAGAGACCACGATAGCTATTTATATAATAGATTCGGATATAAAGGCGAGTTAGTCACTCCAGTTGGTGGTTGCTAGGCAGAGTACTTAAGAGTATGGATTAATAATGTAGGCATGTAGTCAGCTTTGAGTACAAAGACGTGATACTACCAAACACAAGCATGAACGGAGACCTCCCAGAGCACTGCACCCTGGGTGGGTAGAGGGGTTAATCTTTGACCCCTCCAAGAGCGGGCGCACGCTATCCCTGAACTAGGTAACTCACAGTGTGGCGCATTTGGAACCGTTGCAATAATTATAGGCAAAAACACCGAGAAGCTACAGAGAAAAACTACAGTCAATGCATCTCTACGCACTGTACTAAAACCGTGTGTGTACTTGTCACAAACGCGCGTCGGAGTCGTCTCCTGTAACTTGTTTCGGCGGGTGCTGCTTATTACAGAGCTGGCACATCTCAAAAAAGGCTCCCAGAAAGAAGTGAAACTTGCGCAAGTTTCCAGTAGTGCTTCGTAGTGCTTCGTATTGCCTGGATGAAACTGGCGGCGCCTCTTTATTACAGATAATAACTACTTGTACGAAAACTTGCTCATCACGGCGTTATGCGGTCCTTTGCCGTCCAATCACTCATTATAGGCTGAAGCAACTATAGAATGGCCGGATATGGCAGTTGAATTGCATCGCAACCGATCTGTCTCTTCCTGGTCTGCGCGCATGCTGGGTCTGTGCTTTGCGTAAACTACCGCCTTGGCACATCCATCGGACATGTCCCTCGTGCTCCAGCAACGCATACTCACCACCCGTCATACTCCGAATCGCTTCCCCATGCGCCGGGCATTCGACCTTCCAATTCAGAATCATCCCAGCTATCGTCGGGTGCCTGGTCATCGCCGTCGCCGCCACCACCACCACCGGCCAGTATCCCGCCACGTAACCATTCCAATAGAGCAAGAGCACGGTCAACACCAGGTGGGGCAAGCCTTCCGACACCAGCCGCTTCAACATCATCTTCTTCTTGAGACTCATTATCACCCGCGTCGCGGCTATCTTCTCTATCGCTAGCCTCAGCTATTGCTTCTTGGAGGAACCTCTCGATCTCAGGCGGTGCATCCCCTCGTCTCGCCCGGTCAAGGAGCTGGCGCAGGGCCGCAGCATCTTGTGGAACGTCCAAGCCGCGTAATGGAGTAGGTAAAGATTGTATCCAAGGATCCTTCTGGGACTCGTAAGAAAATATGTTTTCATCTTTTAATGGCGGTATGGGATCAAATTCCCAGTTCGGCGACGTGCTGAGGAGACCTCCAGGAACCAGCCCCATCAAAGATGGTGTGTTGTCCAGGTAGATGAACCTCGCGACATTCCGTCCAACCACCGGTGGAAAGCCAAATGTCTGTGAATCCGATCTTTTGGCCTCACTTGCCGCCTCTTTTAGTAGTGCTATTGTTTGTGTGTTGTCCCATAAACTCTTCGTTTGACAGATGTATAGCTGCACAAAAAGCTCCTCGTGGCCATCCCGCGCTTGTGTACCCCATATAGCTTTCGGAACGTCGAGGTTCAACGCCTTGTAGATGCTACTATAAAGCCACGGTAGTTTCTCCATGCCTTCGAGCAAAAGCGCTTTCGCACCTGCCATATCCTTCTGCTGCAACCTCGCTAGGACCAACGTTTGCCTAATATAATCTTGCATTGTATCAAATCTATCCAAAACCTCTGAGTCGCAGAAGTCAATGAACCATCTTGACTCATGTGCTCGAATGGCCAACGGGTGTATGAAGTGAATCATGCCATACGGATCACTTAAATCCATGCTGAATAGCAATTTGACCCACTCGAGCGCGGTCCTATAAGTCCCCTTCTGAATTAAGTTTTTAAGGTAATGATACCCCGCGAGCCAAAATTGTCGGTTTTCAGGCCGCCGAAAGTCGAGCCTAGCTTTACCCTCTGCCATCTTCTGCCGAAAGCTAGACAAGGATACACGACCAAATGTGAATAGAGCTCGCTCACACAGGTCGGCTGAGAGGGCAGAATTTTGGTCTTGTTTGGCAACCTTGCTGACTTGGATTAGGGTGGAAATATGATATGGGAACTTGTGTAAATAGTATACCAGCAGCATAGGATCATGCATCTGGATGGTTTGGAAGAACTTCCTCTCAAGTTCATTGTAACGCGCATCGTGCGCAAATCCAAACTCTACGGTGCCTGCGATTTTCCCGTCCATACCTTCTCCTTCTCTAAATTGTCTCATTGTCAGGCCCTCCGTAGATGCGCGCGGCCACGTTTCTTTCCCTAGTAGGAAGGGATTCCTTCGGAGTGTTACCTCAGGCAGCGGTCTACCCGGCCGGCCTTTAAGAAATGTTTCTAAGTCCACCGGCTGGTTCACATTCCTATTGCGCGGCGTGCGTGCGCGTTCCTCGTTCTCTTCATGCTGGGCGGCAGCGATAGCCTCTCGGCCGAACAAGCTGCGCATCTCGTTTATGACCCTCAAGTGTTGTGTGTTGATACGAAGGAGCTCGCATATTCGCTCGTAAGCCGCGGTGCGTGCGTCATCCGTTTGCAAGCCATTGCGTGCGCCTTGTTTTTCAGCGGAAAGCTTTAATTCTTCAAGGGCTCGATCGATATCGTCGGCATCATCGGCAGCTTGTGCAGGTGCGTCGGCCTTTGAGGACTTAAGAGAAGACTCAGCTTTCTTGGCCTTCCTCTTTTTCTTCTTGCTCTTCTTGGAGGAGCTACTCGGGGTATCTGTGCGGACTGCGGTTGGGGCAGGGCGTGGCGGCGTATCGGTAGGTTCGACTTCGTTGTCCTCGTCGTCTTCGTCTTTGTCTTCGTCTCCTTGCCCACCTAGTGCAGCAAACCCTGCGAATGCACTGGGCTTCGATCTCCGGATAGGTACCTCATCTTCGCTTTCATCCGAGTCCCTGGCGTTGTTGGCGGGGCTTGCGGCTTGGAGCTTCTCTAGCTCTCTTTGCTTTTGCAGCTTGCGCAACTGCCGGCTGGACATTTTTTATTCTAGTTCTTCGTTTGTGGAAGTTGGCTTATTGTAGGCCTCATAAGAACGAATAATTTCAGATTGACCTGGAAGTGCCCATTGTAAAGGTTTAGTACTTTAGTAACTTTGTTTCGAATGTAAATGAGGCGAATAACTCAAGGTAGGAAGGTGGAGGGGCAAGCAAATGATGCAACCCTTTCAGTGTATACCTGGGTACCGACACGCTAAGTTTACCTAATAAAGCACCTACTCCCCGGTGTGTCATTCACCGAGCACCCTCCACCTACGGGCACCCGGCACACTTGGGAGAAGTACCTAACCTATAGGTAACAAATTTACGGGCCCTCATTTCGAAGTTTGCAAGTTTTACTACATCTGTACCTACATTACCTATATAGCTGGCGCAATTCTTCATCACAACCCTTTTCAATTTTGTCTACACCTGTGTTAATTTTTCAAGTTCTTCTTCACTACAGCAATACCAGTCTACATTACGCAATGCCGTAGCCCAGCTATTGGGTGCCAGATGTCACAGTTTCTCATGCTAGAATCCGTGTAAGGCGCGTTCCGTTTCCCTTGCGTCTGATAGTTACATGCCACGTACATATAGGTACCGTTATGCCTCCTTTTTTTTATCACATTATGAACATACACAGCTTTAAAAAAAGCTTATATATATACTATATGGCACCCAAGACAGGAGCTTGTATAATCAACCATACAAGCCTCAGGTTCACAAGGTCTCGGGTCCCCCAGTGACTATCATAGAAATACCTGCGTATGAAAGATATGCGGTCGTTAGTTGAGACTTCATCCTGGCATCGGCCCTTGCGAACCAAAGGGTCTTAGAAAGCAAATATAATTCTGTTGTTACTTAGTCATGTAATACATTCACCGTCCACAATGCCATGATAAACAAATATGAGGCAGTTCTAGCTGTCAAGACTGGCTCTTTCAAGCCGAGGCTATAGCACATGAGAAACTTTGGAGTATAACCCCGAAGCATCACGGAAACTCCGGGCTCTTTGTAAACATAAGGCTTGCATGGTCAGCGCCAAAGCGCGCCGGCAAACAGAAACACCAAACAGAAATAGCAGCATTAATAGCGCACGGCAACAATAGATAAGTAGCGCGCATTGCCTTCTGCCAATATATTTTTTACAAAGGATAAAAACTGCGCGGGCTCTCCACACATGCTGAGACCTAGCCGGCGTCCACAGCAGCACCATAGGCCTGACAGCAGGGCAGAGAAGGCAGGGCAGAGAAAGCATAGCGATGTGAAAACAAAAAGATTCTCACAAGCCGTCGGGCACCGTGGATCAAGGCTGCTTTCCCATGATGCCGTAAAAGTCGGTGCCAGCGCCATAGAGACAGACTTACACCTTTCGAAGGACCGTTAGTATTTGGTAGTGTTAACACATGTGTGTTGCTAACCCCCTCTCTTCACCCACGCAACCCTTGACTTTTTGAATTAGGGTAGTTTAACGGACTTGACGATTATACATTCATCTTGCTCACAGGGCACCACATTAAAACCTTGCTATAGTGAGCCTTGCAAAGTCGCAGAATGTCGCTGGGATGCGTCGAGCAGACTTTGGGTTCAGAAGCAGCCGAAACTATGTCTCGACTAGGGAATTTACTCGAGCACTTCCCGCGACTGCGACAGTAATATTGATGAATATAAAGGTAGGTTGTATAGTCCATACCACGAACTATACAAGAGTTAACAGTCATGGTGCTCTGTGGCCAACTCCCTTTCTCCGCATAACACCCATATATAGAGGCACGATAATGAGACAAAGCCGTCGAACCAACTGGCTGGAAGCAACATCTTCTGTCCCGGCCAGAACACGGTCATCGCAGGAGCGGATCATGCTTAGTCCTTGGACCATAGGGTATTCTTTTCTTTCGGTGTGTCAATGATGCCGAGAGAAAGCAATATCTGACCGGTCGATATATTGAATGGATGACCGCTTGTCTCAGACATTTACTCAACTTCACAGACAGCCCTGATTACCTTTTCGCCGAGCGACGCCACATCGCATTAGCTCCCATGTTCCGAAACTCTGAAACTCGATATGTTTAAACACCTACTTGCGAGGCTAAGCTGGAGACGCTTCTCAAGAAGCTATAGGGCAGAGCCGCATACTTCTATCATAGACTAGCAAACAACGCAAGTAGACGGCGTGGAGTATATGTAACGAGGCTTATGGTATCATAACTGATGACCCGAAGGCGCTTCTAGGGTATCGTGGACAGTGACTGTTGCTAGAAGAGCAGAAGAGTGTGGCCAAGAGAAGTCAGAAACAGACTGCGCTATGGGATCTCATAAACGTCCCCGTGTTGCAAAAGAAGCGTTTTCTTAAGTGATAGAACATCGCCTCGTATGTAGATGAAGAGATTATCGGGGGTGTGGTAGTATCGTTCTGGACATAATGAATATGATAGAAGACTGCGACAATATACTTGATGATAGAGACCAGAGCAGCTTGCGATCAACTAAAATAGATCTTCTTGTCATCATGGACGAAATGTCGGTCTTTAATACATCGGTTTAGATAATATTTATAGTACCTCAGATGGTCCGATGATAACCCTTAGCTAGAGATAGAAGGCAAGACTATGTAGTAGCCGATGCCCTGTGAAATGAAATCACTAGGCCAATTCGCGCCATATGTCAAAACCAATAATACTAGTTTATTCTGATGATGATACTAGTATCTGATGAGCAATACATTAGAGTTATATTGACTGATGATAACTCTCATAGCTAATAAACTTCCGTCGTAGTCATAGTCAAAACTCACGGCTCCGTGCTCTACCAAGGCTAACTTTGTTCCTACATCTCGTTCAAACTTGAACATTACAGGCCTATCAACAGGGAAGTTCATAGAAGCATAACCTCTTACAACACTAGGTTGTAAGTCACGCTGTAACCCCTCTTCATCCTCGAGACTCGCATTAAGAACAAGACGAAACCAGCGCCTTCGAACCGAACCAACCTGGCAAATAGGGTTATGAGATACAATGATCCCTCAGAGGACCTGCGTGAAAGCTATCTACTCCTTTGTACATGTCCAACGAGATGAAACAAAGCTTACCCCGAAGCTCACATATTCAGAGCGAACCAAATCCATACTCGGGGAGAACATGTGACCCTTAAAAAGGCTATAGCTAGACTAATGCTGAAGGATTGTACAGTAAAAGCGGATGAAATTAGCGAAGAGTACATACGTACACAACCCTTACGCAAGGCTGAAAACTGCGCGTAGTAAAGCGGGAAAAGACGAAGGGTGGAGCCGGGCAAGACAACGCACATCTCGTATGGACAACGATCATCCGATTCTGACTCTCAGTTTTACGTATTCATCATCGCCCTTTCCCATAGACCTAGGTAGATGGGTATTTGGGTAGGTAACCCAGGCGGCTAAGATATGAAAGAAACTACGTCGTCTGATGACATTACGAATACAAACTTCCCATTAAGCTACGGCATCACCGGTTGTGCAACTAACTGCTTGCTCATCACAAACACTAATTACTACGTTTCTTCAGGATCTCACATGATGTTATATCACTGATCAGCTTGTGTAAGTGTCACCGAGTTACCTACGTAAGCCTCATATAATCTATGTCCTCTCTCTCTCTCTCTCTCTCTCTCTCTATATATATATATATATATATCTATATAGGAAGCGGATAAGCGGGTAGACTTTATATATAAATATCCAGATAATACCCGACTCTCTTTGCCGGACTCGGGAAGAAATGAGTCCTAGACGCGTAATTCCTCTTCCCGTCTCGTAGCACAAAGACAATGCATCGAGTCATATGTCCGTTACTTTATTTCCTATTCGCAATCGGTCGCCCATTCATCCTCCACGCTGTGGGTCAAGAGGGTAAGGGATTCAGTCATGTGTTTCAGGGCTGAGCAAGCAAGGCGAACGAGCAACCGAAAATTATATACAACATAAGGAGAACCTACCGCAGAAGTCAAACGGGTCAAAAACCGGTTCACGGGCCGAAGCAGAGTATGTTGACCTACATACTCGTACCTGTATCGTTTACCCATACGTCTTCCTACCTACCTACCTACATGCCTGATTGCTTGTCGATTATCTACTTAAGTAGGGTATCTATCGATCTAGTTACCTGCATCATATACCTGTATATGCATGGATCGTACATACATACGTACATAAGTCTACATGAACACGTACAGTAGTACTATGGAGTCTTTCCAAACCATCGGGTCCTACACTACATACATACAACAGCTTACCTAAACATAACATATCTCTCTACAGATGTACGCGGAACAAGGAGAAGGAAAAAAAAAAGGAGAACTCCCAAGTCTTAATTCTGAACCCCCATGTCCAATTCCAATGGAAAATCCCAGATTTCCGCGTTCTTCCTACTTGGGTGGGTCTCCCCCTTGTCTTCAACGTTAGGAACAGGTAAATTTGTTACCATGCATGCATCAGTTATTAATCAGTTCGGGCCGTCGAATCCAGAATATAAACATGTCAAGAACAGAAATAACAGATGATCTCTCAAATTAAAATAAAAAAATTAAAAACCAGCTGAGCCGAGCCGAGCCGCAGGGCAGCCGCAGCCGCAGCCATTTCATCAAAACACCTATCTAGGTACAGCATACCTGACCTATTAAACAACCTTGTCGACCACGTTCGGCCGTCCCAAGATGGCAACTATCAAGGTACGCAGGCAGGCAGGCAGGCAGGCAGGCAGGCAGGTATTCCGTACAGCTGTATATATACCCAGGTAAAACAAACAAACAAAAAAAACAAAAAAACAAGGAGGGAATGAAATGAAACCCAGTAGATAATCGCGGCGGCCAATATCTTGATGCGCACTATGTTGCAACCCAGAAGTCCAACACATATATACCATGCCTACATGCTACCTTACCTACGTACAATCCATGTAGCTATGTACATATATGGATGCGATGCACGCAATGCATGGCATGGTTACATGACGAAACCGCCAAAAGAGAAAGGATTGGGTAGACCTGTAAGTATAAGATTTTGTAGCTATCCGTGGTCGGTAGGTAAGGTAGGTGAGTACATATACGCCCAAAAAGAGACGCGCGACGCTCCGCTGGCCGTGTTTTCTTTTACATGATTTTTTTTAAAATTACTATTCTTGCCCAGGTACAGCATACATATGTAAATGATGGCACGTGTTTAAACTTTCAGGGTCCTCAAAAGCCAAGCCGGGGACAAACGAAAGTAACCGGGGACCCCCCATGCGCCCGAATGGAATGGTGATCGACAGATTTTTAGGTGAGGTGACGCTAGCGAGTAGAGAGAGCCGTTCAAAACGAGACAGAGTCACCTGCTGCATATCGCCTAGCTCAGCCGCTCCTTTCGGGGCAGGGCCAAAAAGCTTGGGGAGTCTGGCTGATTGGGTGCGTGGGCACATACCTAAATACAGCTGTACCGGGTTCTGGGTGTGTAGGGTGTGCATTGTGAGAGAGCTGCGATACTGTTTGACAGGTTTTCAGGGGTCTGGATTGAGTTAATCTGATCTAGTGACTCTAACCTAGGCTATCTATCATCTCGTCTGGTCGGCGAACATGTTCGGTCATCACCTACATCGATGACCGTGTTAAACTATACTAGTCTATACCTGCTGTACTGCATTAGCCTATAGGTAGCATATTATCCCACGCGCCTTTTAGCAATTGGTAAGGTTTTAGCCTGAGGGATAATTCCAGGGAAAAGGATCGTCCAATCCTCTTATACATGTGATGGCGTGCTCAGCATCCCGCGCGATTTGGCAACAGGCGCACGAGTTTTCGTGGCAGTAGTCAGGTTGTTACTTGGCTGGGTGGCTAGGTCCTTCTGTAAAAATCTGGTAGGCTGTAGGATTCCGTTACTAATTTAACATCTGGTCACAACAGCGAGACAATTAGATAAGGAGCGTGGGATATTGACTGCGTGGGTGGAAAGAGGGAAAAACAAGAGGCTTGATCCTTCGAGCTGGGCTGCCTACCTAACCTAGTCGTCAATATCAGATGGTTGTTTTCGAGTGCCCAGCACAGGTCTGATCGTATGCTACTATACCGCGTATTGCCAGCACAACCGGGGTTCACACAAAGTCCGGAATACGGCTTAAACGTTATCCCCCTTTGTGTGACTTCAGCCGGAGATTATCAGGATCTCTGTTATCAGAGGTGGTATGAGAATATTTGCGCCAGAGCAGAGATGTTGAAACCAACAGCTCCTTATTCTCCTAGCCAAAACCCTTTTTTGTCATGTAAGCAAATACTTATTCATGTGCTATACGCGCGGTGTGGGTATCAATCAACAATTGTCAACGGTGAAGAGCCTCATAACGCACGTAGGAAGTAGCCATGCCGGGTAGGGAATGTATCAGCCCGGTAGTATAAACGCCCCTAACCTAACCTAGTGTTTTGAGTAGGTAGGTACGTCAGTACTTTCTGATCTGACCTAGACAAATATTGCCTACATTCGTACTCAGACTTACCTGGAGCCGCTTAGGTTTTTCTCACGTCGCTTATCCCCGTTGCAAAATACCTGCCTACCTACCTGCCCAATCATAGGATGCTCACTCCTCGCGAGAGTTAGGTAGGTATTGGGCACAATATAACGGATAGTCCTTCAACAGAGAACTTTGGGGAATGATCGTGGGAAGGCGGTGGCTAAGCAGGTATACCACCCCTTGTTGATGCCAATGTCTGTCTGTAGTTACGCTGGGCAGCATTGAATCCCTAGCCGAGTAGTTCCCAACAGAGGGACCAATTCGCAGCGCACAAAAATGGCAAGATAGCCCGTGTCCAAACCGGGCTTATCCAATTGATCCATAACGGCGAGAGTATGACATAGCCTATCAAGATGCTTACCAGTTTCACAAAAAGTGCTAGCATTGTCGTAGGCAAGGAACTTGACGTAGTTTTGCGATTGACTAACAAACCGTGATCGCGTTGGGTTTCCCCAGCCCCCACGTCTGCTTGACTCGTTTCAAGTGTCTTCTGCGCAACGCCATTGGAATGGATAGAATGTCGGTACCATGTTGTGCAAATGCATACGTACGTGATCTCCCTGCTTTTCCGGTCAAGCTTTTGCGAGGGGTGACGGCCTTCGCGAAGCAAGAAAAGTGATAAAAAACGCCGCATCAGCGCTTCTGATGCTGTGCTGGTAGTTCATGCCCCTCCTCCGTCCTCTTTGATTCTGGAAGGCTATGGAGAAACCAAGTGAATAGTGATTTCTGGTTGGACACTGCATTTTATTTTTATGTCTGGATTGCGCAAGAGTCAACCTTGAATTGATTATTGGGTAGCAGTAGCTGACCAACACATTTGATCTTACTTAATGTCGTTTACATCAAGTTAGACGCATGGCTGCAGGCTGGATCCAGCATACCATACTGTAGTATTCAGGAAAATAATGGATTGTGCTGTTGCCAGGTTACCCAACGTAGGTACCTATTGGGGGAGGGTGGGATTGAACTATTTCTGGGGTCGGTTCTGCCTCCACCACCGGGGAAGTTGGCCTTGGCTTGCCGAACAGATTTCCGTTGAAGAAGATGACGCGACACAAAGGACCTGGTCGTAGTAAACAATGGCGAAGGAATTGGTGTGAGTCTCGAGGCATGTTCAGAGCGTCGATTACGGTCAGTGCAAGTATTTGTGATGACTAGCGCTTGGCCACATGTTGAATTGTGATGCGGTCCGTTAAGCCACAGATCATCATGCTGACCGACTGACTCCTCGATGTTGCTCCCTCTGTCAGTGCTTGTCATGATATTTTAGCATCAATCGGCGACTTGCAACAAACACTATGGGCCGCGACCGAGGCATACTTGGGCCTGGACTACCGCAGGGGGGGGATTTTACCTTCGGAACGGCGCATGCAGTGCGGCGCGGTGCAGTGCAGTGCAGTGTAGCACAATAAATACTACGCAGAAATGCGAGCCTAGTCGAGTCTTTTGCGCAAATATAGCAAACCTATCCAAGCATTACCACTAAACAACCTATATATTCAGCAGACGGAGCTTCGGAGGTACATAGTAGGGGTTTTACCCCAGTAGACGTTGCATTCTATTTTCAGCCTTGGACTCGTATATCTGTATGTTGTGCATGCCATAGTATTTGGAGGTACGTATGTCCTGCATCGTACATCGTACGTCGTATGTGAAAGCTATAGGACGTAAATAGAATGCACGCTCAATTCAGACGGAACCGATGCTGTTCGCACATATCTGGGTTTCGCAAGTGATATGATGTAATAGCAGTAAGAATTCGTTCTAAGACACGTGGGAAACTACTGGGCAGTTGCGCATATGCTTGGGATAGCTGCCTAATTCCAGATGCTGTCGGAGAGGCGTATATGTGCCCGCACAGGATACCTCTCTGGTATAAGCCCAGCCGTTATTATGACCGCCTCGCATTCCTCAGCTGCGGGAGCTTATCCTGGAAAGGCAAATGCAGCGTGAATGACGAGCATCACCTACATGCACAACGAGCCGAGGTTGCTGATATCAGCCCCCTATTCGCGAATTGATCATCGAGACTGGGTAGTCGTACATATCTGATTGATAATGAGATAGATATTTCTGGACGGACGCAAGACTGGGCCCAGCATTATGTGATGATTAGATGCATAGTGCTCCTATGTATGTGACGCGGTTGATTGAGTCTGGGTAGAGAGTAGTAGGTAACGAACGGCCAGGTCGGGCCCGAGTAAAAGACCAACGTGCTTACCGTAGGTACATTACATGTCTGCCTGCCTGAGGAGCCTGCCAACTGGGCAGGGCAGGTACCAGCAAGTAAGGCACGCTGGTACAGCAATAATGCATGGTCGGAATTCTGCTCGGAAGGAAAGGTGAAGGAAGCGACACCTACATACCCACAGTACCTACCTACTAGTAGGTGGGCACCTACATCTGTACCTAGGTCAGAAATGCGCCATATATCGATACCTCAAACGGGACAGACATGTGTCGGCTATGCCTATGTTCTAATTGGTCTTGCCAATCTAAGTAAGGTGCACTAACACATTAATCTACTGTACTACTGCACCTATTAAGCATTTGTGGGTATGTGTCCTTGATTGGCCGGGGTCGGGTCGGGTACCTGGATGGCAGCTACCTACTGTATCTTTACCATTTAACTAACGAGAAGCGAAGAGCCGGGCGATTCGCTGCCGGCCAGCCTGGTGTCGTTTTAGTGAGCGGGTATATAAGCTATGTACCTACCCAGCTGTGCCGAAGTAGATATTGAAGTCGTGGGCTTGGATGGAATACGTTTATGCCATTTATTTGGTGAGAGTCAGCGAGAAACAAAAGTAAAATAAGATTAATAGACAGGGGGGCCCGACGGAACGGTTGTTGGGAATCGCGAACGTGCTGAACCAGCAATCTAATGTTACAGGTAGACGATTTGGGGTTGGTCGCTACATCGTGCGCTCGCATGGATAAGAGCGTCTAGAATGGATATGGAAAAAGTAAGATGAAAAAGGAGACAAGACAAGACAAGCCAATATCTTGAGCGCGTGCCGCAACCTGGAAATGCATCATCATACATTATGTGGGTGCCTGGGTAGGTATCGCGATGTAGGCATTGATTGTATGTATATACTAGGTACTCCCCTTAGGGCTGTATAGCTGTATCCATGTGGTAGTATGTATGTAGGTCGGTTGCATGTCCCTCGCCTTGTTCTCAGCAGTTGGCATCTGCAGCAGGTTCCGTCCCATATTTAGAGCTTGCATTAGCCTTGCAGGAGAAGGGTTCGAGAACAATTCGAAGCTGCTGAGCAAAAGATGCGCAACCCAAATACGGATACCTAGATGTACTATGTATGTACTGTGATGTAGGTATGTAGATTGGGAGATATGGCATCTGTGTGTGTATGCAGTGCCTGGATGTCAATCAATCCATTGATTAATCGCCTCGTGCAAATTCTTCCTTGTCAAGATCTGCTAGGCGCCGTCTCATCGAGCATATGATATGTAAGGGATGCATTGGTCTTTTTACCCGTTTTATTCGATTTGATAGGTGCTTTGTGAGTTTGGCTTCTTTTTGCTTTGCGCTCGCTTGTCTGCCTTCCCGCTTGTCGTGGACAAATCGCGACGTCGCAAACCGCAACCAGCCTTCATCTTTCTTTTTTTCCCTTTTGCTTTTCCGGTCGACCGGGGCACGACCCAGACCAGAGGGATATGATTTGCCGCCGTCAGAAAGCCCGACAGCCAAGCAGGGTACAAGCGTAACCCCAGAGATCACGGTCGAGCGTTTCTTCTTCATGTAGCAGCGGCCGAACCCGAGTGTCCGGGTAAGGATGGGGTAGGAATAAGGGGGTGGACGACGCCAAAAAGGCAAATTCGATGCAATGCAATGGCAATCGTCACAAACAACAGCCGATTCAAGCAAAGGCCAAGTGGGGGGTGGGTATGACAGCGCGAACCCTCCGCCAAAACCGCATCTTCGTACATATGTACCTACTTGCATGATCTTAATGCTTACTTATGGCGCACGTACGCACGCACACAACGCGTATGCACACAAACAAAGACAATCATAAACTGTTTTCGTTCTCGTTTGACTCTTGTCTCCTTTCGTGCCGCTCCTTTCGTAGCCCGTCACCCTGCGCACATACCTACCTACCTCGTGATCTCCGGTGTCCCGTTGTGTGGCGAGATTACGCGCTCAAGACCCGAGCGTATGGTAACGCGGCTCATGTCTGTCTGCAAAAGACCAACTAGCTTGGTCTCTACCCGTTAGCAGAGAAGAGAAGAAAAGAGCAGATTGGTCGAGGCAGCCAGGCACTAGAGCTGGTAGTATTAGAGAAAAGAAAAGAGCCAATACGACGGATGTAATATACTCCTCTCCCTTCTCCAATGGTAAGAAGGGAGAGTAATCTTTGCGCAACATAGGAACGCCTTGATCGGCTCATTCATGTTTGAAGGGATATTCAGGAGAGGCACTTATGGTAATACGCTTGGCGAGACGTGATGCCGAACTGGTGGGTTTTTTTTCGTGATACCCCCTATCCAGGCGCTCTGGTGTCGTGTGCCTTTTGTTTGTTTCTAGTTCTCAGCGGGAGGGGAAAGCTATCAAGACTCTGATATGACGTTGGAGAAGAAAGCCGAAAAGCAAACAAAAAAGATAGGTTAAAACCATCCCTTGCATGAACAAGATCTAAGTGTAGGTATGAGATCCCCGCAGCAAAAGAGTACCTCGGCCGTTTTAGCAAGCGCCTTTTTGTTGACATGTTTAGCGGATGGCTTTGCTTTTCTTCTTTCCGCCACGTCGAATTTTACGAAGTGGTCATATCAAACTAGACGGGTTGCAGATTGAATTAAGCAAATTTATGATCCATCATGTTGAAACTGTCGTTTTGGGCGCTGTGTAGCTATTGTACTTGTGATGCACTGTACAGTCTAAAGACGGGGTATCTTCTATCGAACTGGTCCCAGCCCAGTGTATCCAACATGGCAAAGCTGAAAACCTTCGAGATAACAAAATAAAGGATTGCCGGTAAATCGAGTGCGCGTACCCAGGCCAGAAACATGCCCATAGAAAGCAGTACAATGCCCGAACAGCCCTTATCCCAATCCAATACGAGTACATCCTGAACCGCACAACTCGAGAGGGGTTCCCCGCGAGGGGCTTCCGAGTGTGGAAACCGGTTGAAACAAAAGAAATGTAGCAATAAACCCAAATATCTATATGCGATTGTCCTTTTCCCAGCCAAAACCAAATTTTGTCCGTTCCCAGCATCCAGATCCTGTGTTGCTTTGGCCAATGACGCCGAACCGAGATTAAAAATGTTATTGTAAAAAAGCGCACAGCAACGCTAAATGTACGGCAGTTTGGGAGAAGTTAAGCAGAATGCCGAAGTGTGGAGGGTGTCCAAATCAGGATGTAAAACCGCAAATGCTTGGCCGTTGCTATTTTCGAGCCTTGTTCGTTTGGCAAGATACCAAATATATTGGCTATAGGCAGCACGGAGCTGGCGCATCAATCAAGCTGCCAAATTTGGTTCTCGAAACCGTGGTCTGTCTAACGCCTGAAGCGAAGAGCCCCCAAAATGCATGTCAACCCTGACGCCGGGAGGCGCCGATAGGCGAGTTGTCGAGTTGCCGTATGTGTTGAGGTTGGATTAAAAGTTGTAATGGAAATGCAAAATAGCAAGAGCTGAAAAGCCGAGGCTCGAGTGTTGTACACGTATGAGGCGCATGCCTGGGTTTAGGCGGTCAATTGGAGAAAAAGGGCCCCCAATCGGTTGGTCCGCCAGTTTAGTCGGTGTGCACTCCATGAAAGTAGGCTATGGTGCAAAATCGTCGGAACGATTTTTAAAACATAGTTCTCCAATTTTTCAACGGTGTCGAATCATGCGCTTTATGAAGGCTTGGGACGCGGCGGCGGCTTAGGCACACCAGTTGTATCGTAGGCACCTCGGCCCATATTCAGCATTTGTGATTCTCTAGCAGCCATTGTGAGAGCTCTTGTTGTCTTTGGGGTTAACTAATCCGATCAAGTCAGCACACCATTAAAGCCCGTACCTCAGTGTCATTATATACGCATTGGAAGCAAGGTAGCATGACCTTGTAATACGAAACATACGCCGCATCTTATGAATGTCGTGCTGCCTGGCAGAAGGCAACAACACATAATACAAATCCAAGCATGCAAAGGGGATGAAAAAGGCACGTCTGACTCACTCTGAAGTCCGGGTCCAGCGGTAATGTAATTAAGACCGAAAAATGTTGCTGGGATGGGGATGACGTGGGGTGCGATTGGGCGGGCAAGTCCTGGCGATGATGCCTCAAGCTAGGATTTTGGTCGAATGAAACGTAAGACTGATCAAATCCAGTTGGGTGTTATTGCGGGTGGATTTCGCAAGTTGGTTGGAGCGCAATATCTGAGGTCAGCACCGAAGCGTCAGAGATGACAGCAGGGAGTATATTATATATATATAATTCGGTGATTTCGTATGTTGCAGTGCAGGAAAGCGTAGACTATTCTGGCAGCTCAAGCGAAGGCTGGAAAGATGTGGTTCCTTTGCGACACCGAAAGCTGAGCACAGTCAAGACAAGCAGAGAACGTTCTCCGGCTTGAATCCGGTGAGCTTTTGTATCTATGCGTGTCTGGATGGACAGTCTACCGTCGAAGAACAGCCTTGGCGTAGGTCTCGGGAAGGTGAGATATTATAGGTTTTGGAAATCGTTGTATTGTTGGAATATAAGGCCCGGGTTTCGATATTGTTGCGTATATGTAGGCGTAATGCGAGCTGAGGCTGGAATCTGCAGGCTGGCGAATCGCTTAAAACAGAGCTGCGCGCTGGAACAAGTAGCACAAGCGCAGACTGTAACGGGGAGGTTTGCCGATATGGGAAGGAAGATGACTGTCTCTTTCTTTCCTCACTGTTGATGCCTGTTTCTACGCAAGATCCCAAGACAGGAGCAGCGACAGGAATGCAAGCCGGCAATGAGATGCAAGACAATAGATATATGTAAGGGAGTGGATTAGAGCTGGAGCCCTTGGAGTCAGATAGACAGACACCAGACGAGGTATAGAGGGATGAGGGAAGAGAGGGATCTATTATAGTACAAGTAGTTGGTATGAGAGATAATCGAGAGATTCAAGAAATGTCAAAGTGGAAGAGCCATCCATTTATTTCAACTTATACGGGCCAGGCAAGCGCTTGTCAGAGCAGGCCGCCGGTACATAATGGTGTGTACCTACGTATAGAAAGGTTTTGGGGCCGGGGGTGTTTGAGGGAGAGATGGGGGATGTCAACCCGTACCTTTTTTTATTGTAATTTTTCTTTCATTTAAGCTACAACACACGCAAGTACATTATAGTGCGCAAGGTACAGTAAGGAATCCATGCGCCAAAGTCCTGGTAGATTATTGTTCAGGTACCTTCCTGCCTGCCTCTACGTACCTATTTTACCTACACGTTATCTCGACTAGTACATACATGGGGCATCACCACACCAAGATCCTGTTCCTGGGCTAAGGTGTACCTGCAGGTGCCAGCAGTACGGGGCTGACGGTGGGTTCCTGCAACTTGCACATGTACGTCCACATGTACCCACCCTCCGACCAGCCAGCGAGAAGGATGATGTAGGTGGGCGTACCTAGGTACCTAGAGGTGCTAGGGTAGGTACTGCCTTATTAAGCTGGGGTCCAGTAAAGGGAAAAGAAAAAATCAGGTAGGCCGTCCCCGGGGGAAGGGGGTGCCTGGGGGCCACCAGCAAAGTGGGCTCATTTATTAGAAGTACCAGCCTGTCTATTCTCAAACTTCCGAATTAACGAGCGAAAACAGAAAGATAGCCCAAACCCAGGAAGGACGCCAACCACTGCATGGTCCATATTTCTACAGATTACCAGGCTACCCTGTCCCTAGGCTGTCCAGTCGCTATGTTACCCTGCACCCTGTCGCCTTGCCCTGTTGGAGATACCGTTCTTTTCTGTTCTTGTTAGGTATGCTGTCCTTGCGCGCCGTGCACTGTAGTAGCGTATTTTAGCCACCTATGGTACTGTATAGCTAGCAGGCACTAGGTATGTATGCAGTTGTACCTCTGGTGCTGTGGCGAGCCGGTGCAGTAGGTGTACCTATATGCCTACATGAATTCGCTTCCACCCCTTCTAAACCCTTCTGTCTGCGTCGGAGGCAGGGACCGGGCTCCAGCTCCTGCACGCGGATTGACGGTCAATGAGCCGCGTATGTTGGTCGTGCAGAAAACACGTTCTTCGGTACGTACATGTCTATACACACGCCGACGTTTTCTCCTTTCAGACCAGGTCCGTGACACAAGTGCCTACGACCTTACGTAGGAGGGTATGCTGCATCCGCGTTATGTCTACATCTCCTACAGCGGGCATCATGTTAGTAGCTGTACCGACTGTCCTGACTCTTTTGGCTGTGCACACTTACAGAACCAGCGCGTACAACACAGCATACATGCTACCTACATACTACATACATACAGCATACAACATATAGCATACTTTATCTTAGGTATCGTTACATGCAACTACTGCTGCACGGTACCTAACTATCTGCGTACATCGTTGTCCACCAAGCTGCCAGCTCACCGATAGGTGGGCGGGTTGAATAGCGGCAGCATTTGGAGTTCACGCAGTAGGCAGGTGGTATAGCGTGCTGTAACTAAGAGAGAGCAGCTTTTCGGTAGGGGTTTCGGTCAAGGCAAAGGCAAGACAAGAAAATAGGAAAACAAGAAATAAGCAAAGACAAAGAATAATAGAAAATTAAAATAAACAAAATAACAAACACCAGGCGGTGAAAAGCAAGCTTGATCCTTTTGAGGTGTTTGAGACAGGTTCAGCGACGGATCTGACTATAAAGTTGTGTGTGGGATGTGGAGGGCAAGCCGCAAGCCTCACCAGCGTCGTACCAACGATAATCACCATGATTTGGGATGTGTAGTATTATCGGTATGAGTATGCTGTAGGCTGTGGCCTGTATGCGATCACTGACCAGAGACCGTTCCAGCTTACTGCAGCTGAAGCTGAAGCTGAAAAGCCTGTTGATGTCATCATCTCACAATGCTACCACGGCCATAATGCTCAATTTTTATTATTACGATAATTTCTGTTTTCCGAGCTAGAATTCTTTATTATGACTACCTATAGGTTAGTCAGTGTATAATTATAGATCCAAGTACCTGCATACACACGTAACCACCACCACCACCACCGCTACTATCATTACCACTGCTGCCGCTACCACCTTCACCACCACCAAGTACAGCATACACAGCGTACCTACAGCAGCATACAGATGTACTATCTGGGCAAAAGGTCACCAAGATACAGCAGCCTGCCACATAGATGCGCCGTAACTAGTCGAGATAGGTAGTGGTCTGTATGCTGTAAGTAGCAAGCAGTCGTGGCCGCTAACCTTCTCGTGACACTGTTGCTTGCATCTATTACACGTAGGCACCCGTGGTTCGTCTGATGGCTTTCGCGTGTCACTTTTGCATCCTGCTCTCCCACCCTTCAACCCCTGCTCCTCACTCCTGCGACCTAAAGTACTTCCAAAGCGGGCGTAGCTCATCACGCCATGTTGAAGAGAACGAAGAGCGTCCCTCCTTCATGTTCTGCAGCAGCGTAGTTTTATGCTATTACCTAACTCACAAAGCTATTCCACACCTTCTCCAAAGCCCTTGCATTCGCTTCAGCGCACACTATCCACAGACTGCACGAGAAAGCCAAAATACGCAACTTTGGACAGAAAAAGAAACAAGGTGAGAAGGGAAAAGAGATATGTCTACAACGCATTGTCAACGGCGTTGGAGTTGTTGGGAACCAAGACTTCAGGGCGTCATGAATTGTTGGGCAACAAGAAAACACATAACATACGAAGTACCTACCTACCTACCTACCAACGCCCGAGGGACCCGAGCCTGAGCGCACACCGAAAACTGCGCCACATCTCACAAAGGACCGACAGATCATTAAGGACCATCATTATACCTACAACATACAGCAGTACTTACGGCAAAATGGAATTGAGAGACAATATGACTCTACAGATAACTCTACTGTTAGTAAGTTCGGTATTGTAATAGTATAGCTTACAGTACTAGTGACGTTATTGTGATTATCGTATCGTGTAAGTGCAATCTACGAGAACAGAGCATAGCAGGGCATTATTTGCATACTATACCTACTTGGTTGCAGTGTACTAAGTTAGCTGCTCATATTAGGGAAGACCCATCGACCATCAACATTCAGAGTAGCTTGGACTTCCTTTTGGTTCCACTCGGTAATCTTCTCCTTATCCTCAAGTGTCTCTTGAGCCTTGTCGACAATTTTTTCTTGCTCCCCTTCGAATCTCTTTCTTGCCGCATTCTAGTCCCGGTTTGGACGTAATTGTCCCTTTAGAGCAAGCTTCCGCGGCCGCGACAACTAGTGTAGGCTGGTGCCGACGGGATTAATAGAGTATGGGCCAGTCCCGTCATGGGTAAAAGAGATGACGGGCCGGAACCCTGAGTCGCTTGAATCATTGCCTGGGACTGCCTAAGCCCTTTTTGCGTCTGGAACGACTTTATGATGCCAACGAAAAGAAAATGTGTCACTCCTCTCTCTCAAGTGATGTCGTCTACCTACATACCTACCTAAGTAGAGTACATAAAGTTAAGATCCTACATACGTAGATACAAGCAATACGGCAGTACAGCAGTACTCAGTGTAATAAGGGTACGACATGTACGAGCGCCAAGCTGCACGTCCACAATGCTTATTAGCTGCCGAGTTGCAGGTCTCTGAAGCTGAGGAAACATCCGACGTGGGACCCGATTGCCGGGGAATAAGGCGAGATCCCCAATTCCCACCTGACGGCGTTGTTGTACCCAAAAGTCTCCAGTCGTACCTGGCCATCATGTAAGATGGTGTTATTTGTTTGGCAGGAAATGGGACGAATATTCTCTAGTGTCCTTCGTGTAGAAAATCCATGTATCAGAGGAAAACCAACAGCCAGCCCCAGAGACCAAAAGGATTGACAGTTCATGTACACAATACCCAAGTACTCGCCCCTCCCTCCCCTTCCTTCCCCCCTCAAAACCCCTCAAACAAGGAGCATGAGGCCAGGGTTCATACTACATACAGTTGCTCCGCAGTCAACGCCTGACCTCGAAACTTGGAAGCCGAGTGGTGGTTGGCGTCGATCTCCAGCTGGCCGAGTTGTAGGCGACATTGCTGTAATAAAGCGAAACAAGGAGACACTACAATTCGGTCTCCACGTGGTTGACGAGGAGGGCGATCTTCCGGGGTGGTGGACTGCTAACTCAATCACGAATATCATACCCGGTCGAGTATCTGTATCGAGACACGCTACCAATCTAGAACTACCTGACTGATACTGCCCGCAACCGCCTTGCTACTAGCAAAGCTGACTCATAGGTAGATAGGTAGTGCGTGCTGCATGGTGCATGATCTTGGCCTACTAGTAGTATGTTCAACATGAATAGGAACATGTAACACTCTGGTCTCCATACATGGAGAGATGTCGTGACAGGAGTCACTGCTATCGGTGCCTTACGCGTTGTCATTGTGCACCGACTTGGCGCTATCCCAAATATAGGGCGAAGACATCCCATTCGCTGACATTCCGACAACCTGACGGAACTACCTAGGTAGGTTATTTGTGTGAAGTATGCCTTGGGTATCCTTCAGCACAAAAACAAAAAGACACAGACTTGCATTGTGATATAATGTCGGGTTGGCGACGTCAACTCAGCCTATCGGCGGACGGGTCGCTTCCGGTTGATTCGTCAACAGCGTTTTAGTAGATCGGTGGTGCCGTCGAGTCGGGACAGCCCCAGCATTCGGGAAGAAGATTTAATTGACCGCGTTTCAACCAGTCATTTGCTAGGCAATAGGCCTCGAGCTCCAACTGGCAGGGCCTGACCAGGACCCAAGCCGCAATTCCAGCTTATTCACCATTTCTCTTTTATTCTAACGAAGCAAACGCAACATCGGCGTCCACGACGGAACGACTCCGGGCTTATCACCTTCCACCCGCAAAAAAGGGCCATCGGCATCTCTATTTAGTCTCCCGATATGACCGTGTTGACCTTTTCGGATATGATGCCCATCGAGACACGGACGTGAATGACTTTTTTGGTTACCGATATATCGAAATATAGAATTTAGTCTCGTGCTGTCTAACCCCATATGCCTATGTAGGAAATAAACTTTTTAAGTCCATATTAAATCCAGATTAGGATCCTGGGGTGCGCCGCGAATCCCAATCAGCTGATCATGCGGTTCGGCACTTGACGCTGCACAACAATTTGGTCTCAATATTCGATTACGACTACAGGGCCAGGTGAATGGTCACCGGCCTACCAGTCACTTAGCTTTACTCTCGCTCTAGAATGCCTAACACAAAAGTTCAAGCGCTGATGTATGCATCTTCCACATCAGGATAACTCGGCGTCGTAAGTCGCCACCATATATCTAGTGTAGCGGAAAATGATGGGTGATAGGGTAGTTGGGCAGATATCGTCAATGCGTGACTCAGAAGAGATGTGTGCACGTCCGTTGTTGTGACGTCCCGAGAGGTTTCAGGCCGTAGGCGAATGGGCTGGACGGGTCGAGTCGACTTGATAGTATCATAGGCAGAATATAGACATGTACTTACATGTGCAGGTTCTGCGGTCCTGCGGTTCTGCCCAGGTAGGTAAGTCCAGGCGTACGCATCCTCCCCTTTTCCCGATGACTCTTTCGACACAAAGACTCGAGGCCATGATAAGCCTACAAAGAGTCGCTTCTGTTTGTTGTGGACAACTCACCGCGTGACGTCGTGATGCATAGCCCAGGTGTAATCCAGGGAAAACGAGCTCGAAGGCCAAGGAATCCAATCATGAGCAAGACCGCCTAGCTGTACCGGCAGCATTGGCCGGGGTCCTTTTTCCATTTTCCACACTGAATTTACCTGACTGGCTGTAACATGCTGGCAAGTAAGGGAGGCCATGTTTCCTGGCCACCAATTCCGACCTTTCGTTTCTTTCATGATGAAACGTTGTTATCTTTTTACTTTGTTTTGACACCTCGCTGTGCTGCATGCTATGCAATGCAGGCAAAAACATTCTAGGCATAGTACCTATAGCGGTATCTACATGCCCACCAGACTAAGGTATGCATTTACTGTTAGCATCCTGGTTGTCTCCATAATCGTAATGTTCTGTCGATCTTCTAGAAGGCCACAGTGGGTCGTTTCGAATTGCTGACACTTATTATGTATGCTCGGTTCTGCATCCCCTCTGGGGCCCCCTTTGCGAGTTTTGAACATGCCACACAGGGTTTGTGCTAAAGATACGCTAAAGATACGCCGAGACTCTGCCGTTTCTACATAACGACAGGAGGTATAGCACTGGTAAGTACAATAGCCTCGCCGACAAGATGCTCTTCATCCAGGCTTCATGGCTGAGTAGAATCTACATAGTGACATCCTCTACTACGTATTGGTGAAACCATTAGCTGTTAGCTGTTAGTCATCGATACTCAGTGAGCTCTTATATTGGCCATTCATTGTTCAACATACAATGTCTCCAACTACAAGTCGACATCAATGACCACTTACCTGGTATAACATATTTCTTTCAGGGATCAGCCTTGCAACCATCCCAGGTCGATAATGACCTAGACGCCTCCCCTTCTCCACCGCCAGACTCCACATCTCATTTTGATACCTAACAAAGTGAAGCAAGCCACTGGCAGTAACGACAGGTAAGGACAGCAGTACGTTCTTCTCACGCATGATCCCGAGTCTATGTATGTATATACTGACATCCGCACGATATGTACATGCGTAGAGCCCTAAATCGACTCATACTGACTGGATCTACGACAGGTTACATTAGCCAACGCCAGGTGCATACATGTACATAAGGTAGGTACGCAAGTGGGTAACAAAAACAAGCTACTCTTTCTGACGTGTTATTCTCGACGTTTTCGACAATGCTATCAACTCCAATACTTGGATACTTTATATGTAGGAAATATCAAAACGAGTTAGGGCATGTAAATAATCATCCCTAGTGTACTTCGGATCTCTTGAGTCTATTCGGTTGGTAAGGGCCCACCGGTAGTATTCCTGTTACTAACCAATTTCTACCGACCCTAACCAACAGTTTCAGATTATATAATACCGATTTACTTCTTGGCCTTCCGATCCTAGTCAAATACCTTTAATAAGTCGGCGACGGGGTGTGTGTTCAGGTGTCTGCTTATTAACCGGGAATAAGACGGCCCTGTTTTATTTTCATCCGTCATTTGAGTCTGTGAGGCGTCGCCGTTACCACTCTTACCACTCCGGCACTGGCATACAGAAATTGGCCGGCCCAACCCAAATTTTTCGAAACTCTATTGTATGTACTTGGATGAGAGTGAACGGACAACGGAACAGTTGCCGGATGCCGCGAAATCATCGCCGTTCGGCGTTCATTAAGCACATTTCGGGCACATCTAAATATAGTTCAGTAGCATCAACAGAACTGTAGACGCCTTTGCAAATGTAGCTTCATTATCGATGAGAAAGAGACATACATTACGCATCTTATGGTACACATCAGATATCACATTCATGGCCTGCGCATGTTTGTAGTCTGGACGTTGTGCATCTTCCTACCGAGTGCCACGTGAGAAACTTTTGCACGAGGAACCCCTGAGTTCTAAGTTCCAGGGGGGGTCACAATTCCAGCACCACCACGCTGGGAATCAGGGTAGGGATCATCCCAGCCCGCCGATGAAGGTTTTGACGCTAACCCTGAGGATTTCCTGACATTTCCGAGCTTACAAGGCTACGAGGCTGATCCCTACTGTACCTAACTCAGGAACGCTTTGGCCCTCAAATCCGAGAAAGAGGCTTGAGCTAGGGGCTTCCGCCAAGATTCGCTGAACCTCTCGGCTCAAGTCAGCCCGGATCCGATGTGGCGTATCCTGCCTAACAAAGCCGGAACGGTCCAACGACTTCAGAAGTCTAGGCAAGCCCCGGGCACTTACATGTCACAACCACAGAAATAAAAAGTAAATACCTATCCCTGGCCACACCCTCCCATACAGGTAAGATCCGACCTCAATGCCGGTGCAGATCCCAAGCTGAGGCCACCGTAAACAGTTGACCAGAGCCTCAACCTGAACCCAGGACAGCTGAAGTAGATACACAGACCCACCTTGTGGCCAATGATAAGGTTGACAACCGTGAGAAAGTCATATCCGAACTACCCTTGCCAATGTCGGAGGACTCCCTGCGAGTCCGTGCTCTTCTGCTGACTCAGTTACACCATCCGAAGATTTTTTTCACCGCCAGGAACACCTACTCCATGTGCCAGTCCGTGCAGGCGGCTCCGTACGGCTCGGCATAGGTATCCTCATGTACGTTACAAGGATCGACCAAAAGTAGATGTCCGTATTGGTGATAGATGTTCACAAGCCGGTCCCTTCTGTAGAGAGTATAGTTCGCCAAGTTTAGCCATGTTTTGCTTGTGCCAGTGACACGTTTTTCTTTTAGCCGTTCAATGTTGGACAAAGGACCCCTTAACCCAGCCATCAGCTTTCCAGTTCCCGAACATCTCTCCACAAGGCTGGCTTCATTCTATACATAGCCAGGTCACCAGATCCTGATCTTCTAGCTCTTGGCGATAGATAGCTTGCCAGGCCTCCCAGTGGCGTAGATATTTGTGATAGGTATCAGTAAAGGGCGTGTAGGTACTGTTTCACTCATGATAAACATAGTCTAGAATCCACTAGATCGTTCCTTTACCACGACTTGAAAGTGAAGAATTCTTCCGTTTTTCTTGTACTAAAGATATCGAGGTAAATTGCGGTCAATCTATGTCACTATGTACAACAGGCATGACGCGGTTGATTATCCCAGCCCAATATTCAATGACTCGAACGAATGCTCGAAATATACTAAATAAGACCATAGAAAAAACCAATTGTAATATCGTGATCTAAAGTTGGTGCCACAGATCCAAATTTCCCGAATATATGACAGATGTTTTGTGATATAGAACCAGGAAGAAAACCATATAGTTATCTCCCATCTTAATGCCTTCTACACGTAAAACCCCACGAAAGGATCGAAGGATTTTCATGGTCATAACACCCATAAATCTTCGAGATCAGTTTACAATCAAGTAGGGAATCAACACGTAGGCCCATGTAAAGAGGAATGGAGTTTATATCCGTGCATAATGTTTCGTATTCACCCGGAAGAACACGAAAATAAACCTATCGGCAATGTTATACCTCACACCACTAATGGTGACACAAGCACTTCTTGAAGATAAACAATGTAGTTCATAGTATATAGCCTTAAGTAGCGAATAAGAGTAATATCATGCCTCTATCCTGAATCTACCGCCAGGTCCCTGTCATATGCTTGAAGACGCGACGAGACTGTTGCCTTTTAAGGAGCCTTCATCGCAGGTTCATTACTCATGCATCCAAGATACTAGCCTGGAGATACAAAGCACAGGCTGACAAAATTCGACCAATCTCCCCAGGTTCCCATTAACCGTACATAGAACAGCATAGCATCCATACATGCCTACTGTACTTAAACGGACCACTTTAGAACAGCTTTATTACGCGCATACTATACATAGTAGCCCACATATGCCGGACCGGAATTATTCGCGTACTGTAGAACAAGCTAGGTAATATACGTCTAGTGATGTTCTGGGCTTTTTCACGATACCATACACAGGACATATCCATCAGGACCAGGGAGGTTCTTTAAGCTACTGCTGCAGGACCCACCAGTCAACCAGAACGTTGGGTCGCCGCACCAATCCATTACGTGCCTCAGACCACATGGGAGGCCGTCTGTCAATTGTAACCCTTACCTGGTATTGTACAGTAGTAGACAAGCAAAAAAAAAAAAGCTATTCGCTGACTACGACACGACCATTGTGTAATCTATCATTCTGCAATCTTACCTTTTCCCCCCCCTCTTTCTCTCTGTTGGTCTACTATTTCGTTATCAGCCGTCTTCGTACATGAGAAAGTGGATTTTTTTTCTTTTTTCCTCCCCTATCAGTGGACAGAGCCACCAAAAGAAATACATATGTACTGCTGTACCTAAGCTCGGTAGACTACGGCTCAAGCTCCGAAATGGCACTTATGTAGCCTGACCCACCTGTTTTGAAGAATTCCAGAAGGTTTCCTCTCTCGAAAAATCTAGCTAGCTAGGCTAGCTCAGTATATAGCTATGTCAACTTCTCCCGACCAGATGGAACCAAATGCCGAAAAAACCTGGAAAGGGGTGACATGATGCATCTGGAATGAAAGAACTGTGTACCTACTGTATGTACATGTGGAAAAGGTATCATTGTTTTGCTTTGTTTCATTTCATCGAACCCCGTTTATTAGCATTATGGCTTGTTCGTTGACCAGGCTATAAAAGCGTATTGCGATAAGCGCGGCCCACAGTCCATGCTTTCCCGAGTACCATAGTCTTGGAGTCGTCAAAAGGAGGTATGTATGGAAGTATATACATACATATTGTAGGTACCTCCGCCGTGTGTAAGCACAGCAAAACTACTAAAACTTTTAGCCCCCTTGTCTGTGTCTGTCTCCGTCACTGAACCAAGAATGGATTGTAGGTACTTACTTCCATTGGAAAGTGCGTTTCCCGACAGGGCAATTTACAATGATACGGTACTAAAATGATCAAGGCAGGTTTAGTGAAGCGAGGTGACAGGGGATCGACGATATCCTTGCTCAAACGCTAGCTTGAGAGGCTTGATTTTTTTTCTACACCTTTCCGGGGAACGCTTCCGTCTGACGGTTTGCTCTCTGGTAAAGCAATATTATTTAAGAAAAATTATTCGCAAAGAAGCAAGAAAAAAAAAAACGTCTCTATTAAGAGTAAGAGAAATTTTTCTTCCATTCCAAGATTTCGATAACCAGGGAAGCTTCTTTTTTTCATTGCGTTATCTTGCTTCTCTTTCACGGTTGGGCCAACCATTACAGCAGCATTAGGGTACCTTTTCCTAGTTCGCCATTAGAGCTATGCACCGGAAGGATGTACCGTATTGCGCAATGTGACGCTGTCTTCTTTCCTTCTTATTTCTTTTTCTCACTTTTAGACTTTTTGACAGGCCAAGCTCTTGGGTAGGGATAGGGTACCTAACCTAGGTATGTACATGATCAAAGCCAGGTAGCCATCTAGTTTGGCTAGGTATTCCCATCATTTTACATACCATGGCCATGCCGGACCAGGGATGGAAATGCAGGGCAGAAGAGGTCCGGGTTTAGCCACGAGTCCTGCCACGAGCGGCACACGAGGGAATTGGCCGAGTTCTCACCGGTTTCCAAGGCTCCCAAGATCCACCCCCAGGCCCTTGAAATACCAAATACGGCCTTGCATATGTACAAAAAAGTCGGTTATAGCAAGCATAGCAAAACATCACATCTCATACCATCCCAATCACTCGGCAACTCCTTCGGCTGACATTAATTCAGGACGCTTGAGTCATGTCACGCCCGTGCGTTCTTTTCGCTGACCAGAACCTAAGATTTTAAAGTACTACCTAGACTACAGGTACTGCTGTATACAATTTGCACATAGCTAAGCTCTGCGTATGTATGCTCTACTCTATTAGCAGGCAACCAATCCCGTTCCCTTGTAAATTCATGTCAGCTCCCTACTTACCTATGCGACGCCCCCAAATCACTCAGAGTTGCAGCGAACGAATGATATACCACAACAAGACTGAAAATAATATATCTAAACCTAATAACCCTGGGAGAAAAAATTTGAAAACCAAGATTTGAACCCGAGGTCCGAGCGAGTTTACCTCAATGCGCGTGTACAACCTTGATCTCATCCCTTGACAAAGTCCGAATCCTAGGTACCCATAGCTTGGTATGGCAAGTATGTACAGATCTGTACATACGATCGGTATTCTAATTTGCGTTCTCGTCGCTCGGACGTCATTTCACAATTTCCAAACTTCCAATTCCCAATCCCACGCATGCATTACCTACCTCATATGTCATAGATACATACGTAGATACATGCACGAATGTCCTACAAAGACCAAAAAAAGTCCTAGAACGTGGCTCCGAAAATTCCAAGAAAGCGGCTCTCTCAGCCGTACCAGTAGCCCCAGGTTTTTATCCACTAGGGCGGCCTGCAGTTCTTTTATTCCTTTTCTTCTTCTAAAATAGTAACCTGTCACTGTCACTTCAAATTCCTGTCGTTCGCGCAAGGGCCCCCACTTATTAGAGCCGCGTCGCCGCGCCGGTCACCGATGAGGATTAGGTAGGTATTCATTCCCAGTCCTTACGCAGGACTTACAAAGTGCTAAGATTTTTTTTATCCGATAATATAATACGGACGGACAAATTGCAGTAGCTAGGAGCGTAGGCTTACTGAGCTCAGCTTTCCTTCACCGAGTTCGAATCGGTTTGATTAACCTAGAGTAGGTAGATGTTAGTTGTAGGCAAATATCGTGACGTGAGCAGACGCCATAACATGCCGTATTCGTATTAAGGAGCCGATCGAGTGAGATACAGTGAATAGGAATATGTGCGCGAGAAGATAATACCAAGTAGTCCGAACTCAGCAAGAAGTACATGTTTGATTATACCCACAACCATGTGTTTCGTCCGTCCTGCGATTATTGGTGATTTCCTATGTAAGAGGCAGGAAGGTATCCGTGATACGAATACATGCCTACCTTTCGAATCCCACACGAATGTCAGTGCCCAAGGTACAGGTTACGGCGTTCATACAGGCGAAGGATCGTGTTGTTTCACTTTGGATGTTAGACAAGATGAAAGACTAGATATATACATAGCTTTTTACATGTCCTGTTACTCATTTATATAGTATATTAGAATAGATAAAATGGTAACTACATAGCAAAAAGGTTTGTATAACCCATGGCTAGTATGGCATGCCACTACTATTGGCGATTATATTCAGCTAGAATTAAGTTTGACAACAAGTTAATATCTTCGTGAAGGAGTTACCAATGAATTACAAGTCAAGAATCAACAATGTTGGCGTCAAAACAATTCTGCACATCGAGAAGTTAGGATTATGAATTGTCTCCTGACTCTGGTTTAGTATACATAGGGGTCTCTAACACAAGGAGAACGCTCCAAGGTCCACGCTGCTATACTTGAAGAGATTATGTACGACCTCTTTGTCTACTGTGATCATGCCACCACGACCAGCTCCTCGTATCCATCATGTTGGTTCGATGAAAATGTATAAAATCCAATCTAATCTCTAATACAGCTGCGGTGAGAGCCGTGTACCGCGTTGTACAAACCCTAATTAAGTATGTATTCCCAGGTGAGTGGCATGATATTTCAACATTAGGCAAAATGATATCTTAAGACTGTGAATATCCTCTCACACATTTTGTGTAGTTGTAGTATATGTAAGAGTTAGTCATAGCCTAGGAAGCGTTGTTATTCTATGGCCATGCCTCTATGATATCCCCTGGATCTAGAAACAGAGAAAACCCAGTATTTCAAGCTCTCGAATCTTTATGTTCACTGCATCTCAATGCTGGCTAGAAGGCCGTATCTCTACTTTAACTATAACTATGGGACCCTTAGCAAAGTTAAAACATTGATGATCGAAGACAGCCAAAACCGCATATTGGTATATTTCTAACCCCTTTAACTATAGATGTTCCTTATGGAAGTATGTATTTGAGAGGTGGAAAGCCCGGGGGCACCATCTTGCGTAGTGATATGTGACATCTTGCAGACTAAGGCATGCTCAAGAACTTGAACATATCTGACCCGCAAAGAACTTTGGGCTCAGGTAAAAATAGCATAAACCGAACCGAAAAGAACTATCGATTTTCCAACAACTACCAGTCACACCATCCATTCTGAGTTCAATATTTTCTCAATCGGGCGGGCTCTACATCTCCTTCCTGGGTAGTACTTATCTCATAGGGGTACCAAGACAACACCGCCCACTATCTAGTAGGCAATGAACTACGAAACAAAGACAGAAAACCGAAGCCTAGTCTATAATTGTCCATAATTTCTGCAATTACAGTGATTAATTGGAAATAAAGTTCAGGCAGGCATACACCGTTGTTGAAATGATATCTTAACTCTGTGGACATAGAGTATTGAAGCTCAGCCACTCTTCTGGAATTCATTGAGCCCAGGCTGCAGGTGTACCTACCTAACCTAGGTGTTGGGTCACCGCCACATTGCCTACAGCTGCACCCAGCCCCAGGGCCCCACCAACACTAGGTAGGTACCTACCCAACGTACAACGTCAGTGGCCCCAACCCCCACCAGCACCTGCACGAGCATCATCATCTCCAACCTCGTTGTGTATGTTACCTCGTCCCATTACCACTCCGACCTTCACTGCGTACGTAGTGTATCTAGCCTTGAAACTTGACAAATAGCCTCGTCCCATCTTACGACAGATTGACTCACCCACGTAGTCGCCGTAGATAGTACAACAATACCACACAAGGCGTCGACCGATCTAACCGCCCGTTCGCCCCTAATAGTCATACCGTAAAGCCGTCATCTGTCCGGGCCGTCCCGCAGTGCAGCCTACGTCTTTCTACTGCACATCGCCCCCAAGGCTCTCTATCACCCCTATTTCGCTATTCCCAATCTTGCCACCGCTCACCTCTCCGAAGAAACCCGAAGGCTAGACCGAACACCGACGGCACCCGAATCCTCACCGTCTCCTAGATAGTAATATCTCCGACAGAAGATGTCTATTATTCAGCAGCACACATCCTCGACGCTAGGGGACGCCTGGCGTACCATCAATATTGACGCGCTGGACCCAGACTCTTCGCAGAACTTCGACACGTCCTCGCTACACCCGCCGCTCCCCGAGGCCAGCGAGGCCGACGTGCGCGCGCTGAATGGCCAGGTACGCCAGCTGCTGCGAGGCGGCGATTCCGAGGGCGCGTTGCGTGGGTGCTTGGAGAACCCTGTCTATAATGGAAGCGAGGGGGCAAAGGTATGTTTCTGTGGGTTGTAATACCTTCCATGTGGGAGGTCCGGAAGAGCGGTGAAGGAAACATGTGCGTGTGCTTGGCCAGGCGTGGAGGCGAGAACCGGCATGTACGTTCGATTACAGCCGGAAATACCAATGAGCTGAGCCTGACTTTGTGTCATACAAAGAAAAAGAACCAGTTACAGCCGCATGTTGTCGATGAACGCATTACTGACGGTATGAGGTAATACAGGATGCACATCTACAAACCGTCATCGAGGTTCTGCAATCTATCAAGGCTAGCGAGATGACCCCCATGCTGCAGCGGATCTATGGCTCTGAGGGCGGCAGTGAGCTCATAGACGTATTAGTCAAGTACCTGTACATATACTCCCATGCTGGGACTCATGTCTAAGCCCAGTCCAATCTATCCGTTATAGAAGACACTAACAAGGGGAAACTAGATACAAAGGCATGGCTGCAGGCAGCATATCGAGCGGAGGCCCCCGGACACCGCGACAGCTCACGCCCCAGGCTACAGGCTTCAGTCAAATCGGCGGCCGACCAGGGTCAACGAACGAGTCGACAGGTGCGGCCATGAGCGTGCTGCTTAGTTGGCACGAGAAAGCTGTTGATGTTGCTGGACTGGGCTCGATACAGCGCTGCATGACGGACTGGCGCAAGGTTTAAGAGGGGGGCAGATTTGCTTACATTACACTAGATATCACAAATACAAATCACGAAGACAAATATTCTTTATGGCGAAGACGTTGATGGGCTCTTATTGTCTGATCTGAATTACTGCCCTGCAATTGTGACCTCATGCGAATCCCCTCGACTATATGGGGGATATTATACGCAGGTTGCTTTTGAAAACTCTGGAAAAACTGAAAAGGAAACACAGTCCGAAACCTTTTGAACTCCATCCTTGCAGACTCCATGATCAGATGAGGGTATTATGAATAGCGTGCTGTATCAAGGGAACAAAACCTCATCGATCGTCTCTCATCTGAGTCCTTTTCTCTGCATACGCACGTCAAGACGAGTTCACCTCCTCAAATGTACTTGAGTCGGCCGCAGGTATCTTTATGAAATCCGAAGAGAAGACGATAAAGAAAAGAAAAAGACGTCATTGTGAAGAGACTCGGGAGAAAGAGATGAAGAAGGTGATAATGATTGCTGCAAAGACCGCCAGCTTCGCAGAGTTGGTTGGTCGTTGATATCCATCCATTCATTTGTGAGAGGAGAATCAATAGGCTCAACTCAACACAGACCAGAACAGGCCAGGTGATGAGAAACGATTTCAGTAACCGAACGCATTTCTGAAACCCTCTCCGTTCTATCAATCTGTTCCTTCCTTCATTCATCTAGAAACCCTTCTTCTTTTCGTGGTTCCTTTCTCTCGTTCATTCATTCATTCATTCATTCATGATGATTTGTGAATTGTCTATGTATGTATCGTATCGTATCATAAGTCGTAACTCGGTGAAGAACACTCGTTAGGCAGGATGTTGTTCTGTCGTTATGTCGTTGTGTTCGTGGACTCGTACGTACGTAACCTTAGAGAAACGACAGACCGAACGAAAGAGAAAAAGAAAAAGAAATAGGAAGGGGGCGAGCGCGCCAATTAAAAAACAAATGGGCCGATCGTAAGAAATAGGCGGACGGGAAAGAAGGCGTAACGTAACGTAACTGCGGAGAAGAAACGGAGGAACGAAAAGGCTTGATCCATTGAGTGGTGAGACTGGCGACGACTTTGTATGCAGATACGGCCGAGTGCGAATCAGCCAGTCCGATGAATGAATGATGAATCAAGCCGCAGCAGTATCTCCATCTCCATCTGCATCTGCGTCTGCGCCTGCGTGCGCACCAGTGACGTTGTCGCAGTAATCGAAACATCAGAGCATGAAATCAAGCTCACGATCCTGAGTATTATTCTCGAGGCTACTCTTCTCCTCCATCATACGTGTGCCAGCGATATCCGAGGCTTGCAGCATCTGTCCAATGACGTCGATATTGTTCGTGAAATCGAAATGATTGTTCTCCGCAACTACAACGGCGGCGGTATCGTTATTGATACTGTTGTTGATGTATTGCTGCTGGTATTTGCAGAGATGGTAACAGTCATCGTGGTAGATGGAATAAGTGTCTTCTTTATCATGCTCGCATTCACCTTTATGATATTCTCTCTCTTCTTGTCCACCGCTCTTCATACTGTTATTGTCGTAGTCCCGCTCGTGATTCTGTTCATGCTCGTGCTGGTGATCGCAAGCGTGGTTATGATAATGATCATGATGGAGGGAGGGATCGCGCATGTACTCGTTGCTTTGAGAATTCAGACTAACCTCCTTGTTTCCACGCATAACATCATCATCCTTCTTCTCTTCAACAGCTTTCTTCTTCGAGAACAGATCTAGGTCAGGAAAGAAGAAGCCGAAGCCGAAACAGACACTTCTAAGTCCTCGAAGCGAAGACGCGACGACACCCCAAAGTGCACCGATCGGGTTCTGATGACGACGCATTGACATTGATCCGGATCCAGAGGTGACGGTAGAGGAAGAAGAAGAAGAAGAAGAAGAAGAAATAGTCGGATGAATAGTGTTGATAATGCTGACGTCTTCGGAATTAATATGACTCGTAAAAATAATAGGAGTAGCGGGTGAGCAGAGCGTGTATACGTTAGGACGGCCGGAGAACGGACAGTAAGTGATCTGCGTTGCGAGGACATCTTCTGTCGTAGACGTAGGCGTAGGCGTAGCGGAAGAAGAAGAGGTCATTTTGATATCCGTAGCCGTAGTAGTAGTGGTGGTGGTGGTGGTCACGACAGACGGCGCAAGCGAAAAGACGACCGTCGTCGTCTCCGTCTCCTTCTCCGTCACCACGTTCGTCACGGTGACGATGACGGTGGTGGCGGCCATGTGGTCGGTGGGGAGGGCGGGAGGAGAGGTGGAGGCAGAGGTGGAGGCGGAGGCGGAGGAGAAGGCACCAGGACCGACTCCGACACCCAGGGAGAGAGACACCGCCGGGACCGCTTCTGTTGGATTGTGTAACTGCGTTAGCTGCTTGTTTGCTTGTATGTAGATATGCCTACACACTCGGGGATTGCGAATGGGAGAGCTTGTGGAAGGACAGGACAACGTAGATGAGAGAACTACAGGGAGAGGGGGGCGGGGAGGAAGAAAAGGTGTAATTAACTGTATTGATACCGATACAACCAACAATGGGCGTAGGAAATAGGCAGTGGACTATTGCAAATGTAGTCCCATTCAATGGACTTGGACTTGGGCTCTGACTTGGAAACTCATGACTTACTGACGATAGCCGTCTCGTGGGCCGCGGGGAGGCCCTTGTTGGCCATAGTAAGGCCAGCAAGGACAACTAATTCAAGCAAGCACAAAAACACGTTAGCAAACCGCACTCTATAAGCCTTGTATGAGTGCCGAATAACGACCCCGAATAACGAGGTATCTTCGCAGACGATAACAAAGAGACCACTTACGCACACCCGCGACACACAACGAGAGGATAAACGCCGTGTAAACGGCCCATTGGTGCCTCTCTAAGAAGGCTATAACGAGTAAAGTCAGCATTGCTCCTCCTTTTCCATGGCATGTATGTGTTTTATACTCGAGTGTGGGATGGAGTACGAGGCAACATACCCTGGAGCCGGTCCCGGCGGCGACGGGGGGCAGGAGGAGGCACAGGCCGGAGGGAGGCCAGGAAGGCCGCGTCGTAGGCCTCCACACCGGCGGCGTCAGCGCGACCAGCTCGAAGGCCGGCCGGCTGGGCCGCCGGGCGGAGGTCGGAGAGCTCGATGGCCTCCTCCTGGTGGCCGTTGGTGCGGGGGGCGGCGAACATCTTTCTTTATAATAAATTAAAAAAAGAAAAAGGAGAAAAAAGAGAGGAAGGCGGAGGCGGCAGAACGACGGCAACAATTGATGGTGATGGTGTCGGCTGTGTTGAGGAGAGGAAAAGGAAAAAGAGAAAAGGGAAAGATTTCTACAAGTCCAGAGGGGAATGGAAACATGCAAAACTACAGGAACTACAGTCACTACACTACCTAACCTATCCACGCGGTACCTAAAGGCGAGGGGTTAGGGGCTCGCTGTCGTCCCCCGGAGACTGCTGAACTGACCTATCGTGAGTCACTACTACCGGCAGAATAGGTGCAATAGTCGAGAATTAGATAGGTAGGAAGGCAAGTACCTGGGTTGGCAAGGGCAAAGCTCGGCGACGGCAAGGTAGGAATATGCGGGTCCGCAAGGTCCGCAAGATCTGCGGCTCCGCACGGGTCTGTGGGAGACTTAGGGGATATTGAGGCGATGGCCGGCCTTGTGTTGTCTATCTAACGTGTTCAAAACTTGTGAAGCATCTGTCAAGAAGTTGAACAAACGGGAGCTGGGGAAGAAAAGGGGGAGTCTTAAGGTGGTAGGTATCTAGGAAAAGACATTAGAGTAGGACCAGACTGCTCTAGCTTGCAGTCAAGTAATGATGTTGAGTCGATTGTGTGAATACTTGGAGATACTATTCACAGCTGGATTATATTCAAAGATATGCTCATTAACGTTGTCGATCTATCAAGCTTATGTTTGTAACTTGCATATTCCTATGAAAGAGCTGGGCGGCCAAGGATCAAGAGATGAGATGGATGAGAGCTTTGATGTGGTACACACAATGGGGAGACAGTGATCTGTATTCCAGAGTTACTTGAGCACGAAGAATCAACAAAAAAATCTCGAAGTGTCCATTAAGAGATGTGCTCTAACATTTAAACTATAGGTAATACCGTCATGAAGTGTGTTGTGCCCATGCGGTCGAGTCAGACTACTCAGGGGCTAGACCAGAATGCCCTTGGGCGTCTATAGGCCATATGTCTTTGGGTTGAGGCTTTACACTTACTCAACTCAGGATGGCGTGACCACGATAGCCCACTTGAACACCAGCTTGAAGCAGGAAACAAAAGGGGGGTGCGGTTGAGAAAATTAGGAAGAAGAGCTAAGGGGAAAAAAACCTATATATACTTGATCTCCTGCAACACTTATATCAAGTAATGATTTGTTATCCACATGATACTGACAGAGAAGCTCATCGACAATTGTATTGCATAGGGTATCGTTGTCTCATACTACCAGTTGCATTGCTGGTTTTGTTCTCGTCATCGAGTGTCGTTTCCCCCATTGGATTATTGATGCAAGGGGCGTTTGTGTTTATGTTGGTTCGTTTGTACATTGAATCCCTAGATATGTTCAAACTACCTAATGGTGAACCTATGCCACCATCACATTACTAAACGCATCCGTAATTTCCTGGCGTGTTGGCCCTTCTTGCATAGCGGGTACTTTGGATATCCCGGCAGATATTCTCTCTTCCATCATTTTGAGCAGCACAGAAGGCACGCTCTCATCCGTGGCTCTGATAGTAAGTCGAATCATCTATAATATGGACACATTAGTAAGTACGTGACTACGATAGGAATGGTATACGGTAGGGAAACTTACCTGTGATGCATAGTTCGGCTCTAGCCTCAACAGACAGCCGAACTTACCACCCTCAGCGGTATGCAGAACGCTCGCACCGACAAAGTTCCTTGTGTTAGGATCCACTCGTTCAAGGATTCCCCATCGGAATCCTTGGATCGCTTTTCGAACAAACGACTCGGTGATCTCCCGAGTAGCCTCCTTTCCACTGGCAATCCCGAAGATAGCCTGGGCTTCGCGCGGCGCGCCACCGATTTGCTTCCATCTCTTGAAGAAGTCATCAGCTGATAGCTCTGCGGGATCCATAAACTTGTGAGCCGCTAATGGCAACTTTAGTGTTAGTGCTTGGAGAGCTCCCGCAAGGTAGCTGATTCGGATGGTAGGACTCTTGCTGAACACCTTTTTCGACTCGAACATGATCACCTGTCTTGCTTGCCCTCCCTGGGTGATATTGCTATCGGGCAAAGTTTTGACATCCCACGTCAGGTTGCCCTTTTCGCTGCTGTCAAGGTCCAGGGTTGTTGTAAATGAGCCCATGGTGGCAGGCGTTTTATTTAAGAAATATAAAATGAGACAAGCCATTTGTCCACGGTATTCAGACCTGACGCCAACCTGGAGCTGGCCATCCTCAAAAAGAATGCCGTCGGCTTTAAGAAGTAGCTTATGATACCCTGGTTCCCAGCCAGGCGAAAGGTGAGCGGCACTGGCTAGATTTGGTGCTTTTAAAATCTTCTCAGGAATCGGCCCTGCGTTCATATCGAGGCCAGCAAGGTCGCTGGAGTGGCCGTTTGTACCGTTGGCCGTGCCGTTAGCAGCGCCATCGCTGTTTGGCACTCCGTTAGAGCTGAAAGCCCTCTTCAACCCCGGCTGCTTCGCCATATTCAACTCGGTAGCATCGGTATTGGCATCTTTGCCGCCCACAACCCATGTGCGCTTGTCACTTGTACTAGCATGCTTCGAATGGAGACGGGAGAGCAGTGCAGATTGCCTTTCGGGAAACGGCGGCATCTCGTCACACACCGTTCGCAAGAGATCGTCAGTAGGAAGACTGGCAAGGGTCAGATATTCGCAAGCTCGTTGCTGGAGCTCCGAGTCCAAGGTGTGGGAATAAACTTCAAAGACGTGGAGGAGTTGGGGCTTGATCTCTGGAAACAAATTAACGAATTTGATAAATGATGACAGGATCATCGCGCGTGTGCTAGAAGAACAGGCCGAGAGTTTTCCGGACAAGGCCATAAACTGCTCGATTGGGCTGCAGCCCTTCTCCTCTGCGATCAAATGGCCGAACTCGCCCAGGATATATGCCCCGATCTTTACCAACGTCTCGTGACAATGGTCCTGCTTGACGTGCTGCAGTGTATTTTGCGCGGCATAAACTTGCAGCTCTTCATTGTTCGTCACAATCTGGATGACGCGTTGCCAGACTTCGTCACTTAGATGGTCGCCGGCAACAGCTACGAGTCGCAGCGAAACGTTGATGTACCATTGGATGTCGGTTGCGTATTTCTCCGTAAGAATAGCAATCTTCAAAGCCATCTCTTCTCGAATAGCGAAATCCGCAGTCTGGAGATACTGCAGCAGCTCCGCGACAATGGGCCCGGAGTTGCTCGAGTCGCACATACTATATAGCAAGTCGAGACCTTTTCTGCGCACACTGATATCTCTATCTTTGAGAGAACCGACGATGACTTGTTGGTGTTGCTTGATGGGATCCAGGTTTTCAGAGCGAGCGGCCAGATGCGTCATCGCCTCGAGACCGAGATACCGAACGTTCGTCTCCCGCGATGTTATGAACCGGCCGAGTCGCGACGATATCTGTTTCATCAAAGTATGCTCTGTGTCCAGATGAATGATGAGGTTGATCGCTTCAAAAAGTACAGCATTTTGAGCATTATTCTGCTGAACGTTCTTATTCGTCTCCATTGCTAGATTCAGAACCCTTTGAAGCGATTCGCGGATCATCTCGCGAACGTGAGTGTCCTCTTAGTCTCACATTAGTGATAGCCCCTAATATCCCTATAGTATAGAAGCGTTACATACCTGAAGGTGGGAAGTATTGTAGCAGACGGAGCAATTTGACCTGGATCCAGGGGCAAGGCACCTTGTAGTATAGATAATCGGCAGTAAATTCACCATCAACAATTATTCGTTTAAGACGTGATGCTGCTTTCACATAAGCGCCCTTGTATTGCTCGGGATTATCCTGTGCGACAGCCATCACTAGAGATGTTACCGACAAAGCGACGCCAAGGTCGGGATCGTCCATCAACGATATTATGCGCTCAGCCCACTGGGGTTGGATTATGTCGGGATGTTTCCGGTACAGACGGAGGAGGGTGAGCGCGGCTTTCTTTTTCACAAATGCCTTGGATGTACTGCGCGCCTGGGGTCAGTCAAGGTCTCGAAGGCGACGTATGGCGACCTACGGTGAAATCAAGAGCCTGTGCACTTCTCCGCTCAAGGCTTCGCCCATCTCTCTGCCTCCCACGTTCGCGATTGCATGTAAAGCTAGACAGTTGAACAACTCGTTGTGGTCTAACAGGTCTTTTCGTATGCTATTGACGACCAAATGTAGCAGTTCATGCTTCTCGTGTAGGAAAAGGGTCATTGCCAGGTATCCTATTTGCTTCTCAGAGTATTTAGTTGCTGAGATCAGGTTGACTGCTTCTAGATGGCCGAAGTCAACATTCCACCCGAGGATGTAGATATACAAGAGCTAAACAAGTCAGCCTACGAAATGATTAATTGCTTGCGCCAGTATAATATACCTTGCAGACATATTTCTTCTTATGGTAGCCGCTCAGGTTACCGTCTATGTGAAGAGGTTAGCAATTCTGTCGCCGTCTTCGAGATGTCGCCTTGAGAACACACCCTTGAACTTTTGTCTACGTGAGAGATTCCTTGGTTAGCGACCAGTTGCACAAAACATAGCGGTACTGTTGCCACCAACCGAATATTTGCCAGCTCCTTATTGATCCTCTTCTCTTCCAGATCCCTTGCCCGCGCATTCCTGAGATCAGCAATGAACTGGACGAGACCGCGCATGTTCGAGTTATTGTTACTCGACCGGCCGAGGAAGCCGGATGTTGATGAGGAAGCCATGATGACGATTTTTCAGGCAAGATACGACAGAGATTGTCGGTCGATATTTAAAGGCCAGGTTAATATCCCACCCTGACGTCCGCCAGCAGACACACGACTACTCGCAAGGGGCCTAAGGGGTATATGGTTTCTAAGATATGTCGACAAAGGTATTTTGTTGTTATCCGAATCTAAGGGGTCCAAATAGTGCGCTCTGCTTCGAATTCGCGGCTCTCATGATAGGCCAGATCAATCCAACAGCTTGAACATGATACAAGCCAAATCGCCGATTAATTGTTTGCTTGCTTGCTTGCTCGTTCGTTCGTTCGTTCGGTCAGAGCGCAGGGGTCGGGGTGATTGTTGGGATTGAGACGTTAATGATCCAGGGTCTCTTTCTCTAATAGTAACTAGACAGTGAGCGAACGAGCGATTGGCTGCTGTCGGTCTGCTCGGATACGGCGTGGCAGGGAGTCGCAAAGGACGACGGCCGGGGTAAATGCGGCTCTGGGCAGATACGATGTTCTTCCAACTGGTATAGATCTGTAGTAGCTGCAGCTGTATTCGCTCCCTTCGAACACTCAGCGGTCGGATAGAGTTATTGGGTATGCTTATTGTTTGGTATACGAATACCTGCCTTATTCTCTTAAAGGTTAACTAAACTAAGTTAGGAATTCCTGCGCCAAATGTTCTCTAGATGTTTGGAGATACGGCCAGTCCCTTAATTGCCTGTTAGGTACGGTACAGCAGTTCAAGTTGGAGTACGTAACGGTGGCAGGTATAGGGTACATTCATGAAGGAACTGAAGATTTCTATATCCGTTATTCCAATTACTATATTACTTAAAACGAAGGCCAAACTTTCAAGTTCTCCTTTTGCCTGGCCCACAGCTGTGTTCCTCCCTGTGTGACAGTCTGCTAGGGAGGTTAGTATAAGTGTGGAGTTGGGTTCGATTCCTGACAGCGCTATTGGTTTTCTGCGCTTTGCTTTCTTCTTTCCCTGCTACAAGACCGCCCGATATGGGGATAGGATAACGGGTACTACCAGCTAGTGTGACAGGGGTGCATTCAACGTCACCCAGCTTTAGCTTCTATACATGAAAAGTTCCCAATGGCTCGAGAAAAAGCTTCAACGCCTATTTCAACCAGCATGTGACAAACAGCGATTTGACTTGGGAGGATGGATTTTGCTGCTCGTCAAGCGATTAAAATATGTCGGCACCTTCCCACCTCTAGGCTATCACCGTCTCTTGCGTGCTGGACACGTCGAACATACGCCCTGCAGGCCGCGGCGCCTCCCGTACATCAAGTCTTCAATCGTCGCACGAAATGGCTACAAAGAGAGCGCGCTGCTCGCGATGTCGAGAACAGTCGCATCTCTGACTATCTGAAGGATGAAGTTGCGATGCGTGTTACCGAGAGATTACTAGTGCGTCGCAATCCGCAGTCACCTTGTGTCTCTTTGGTGTCTTGCCTCGGTTGCCCTACTAACCTATCTTGCGAAGGACATCAAACGTCAGTATCCTCGAGTGCTGGACTTCGGTGCGAACTCGTGCAACATTGCACGGGCTATGACCCTCGACAATCTTGACCCGAACCCAGAAACACCTGTTTCGGAACCAATCGCGAAAAAAGTAGGACACTTGTTAGCCGTCGATTCTTCCGAAAGTATGCTCTACCGTGATGCCGATCTCGAGTTCAACAAGCATATCAACATTACGAGAGAAGCTTTGGCAGATGAGGAAACCCTACCTTACGATGCCAACACCTTCGACCTCGTCCTGAGTTCCTTAAGCATGCATTGGATCAATGATCTCCCGGGTGTTCTCGCGCAGCTCAACAACGTCCTAAAACCGGATTGTGCCTTCATTGGCGCCATGTTCGGCGGTGATACCCTCTTCGAGCTCCGAACCTCGCTGCAACTGGCAGAACAGGAAAGGCGGGGCGGCATCTCACCACATGTTTCACCTTTGGCTGATACCCGCGACATCGGAGGACTCCTGCAGAAAGCTGGCTTCAAGATGTTGACTGTGGATGTTGATGATATTATTGTTGACTATCCAGACAGCTTCGCCCTGATGCAAGATATACAAGCAATGGGCGAGAACAATGCCGTTTTGGGCAGGGAGATGGGAGCCATTCAGAGAGATGTGCTTCTGGCTGCGGATGCCATATATCGTGAACTTCATGGTAACGAGGATGGTACACTGCCGGCTACCTTTCGTTTGATACACATGATCGGATGGAAGGAGTCGCACGATCAGGCCAAGCCGCTGCCTCGCGGAAGCGGCCAAATTAACTTGAAAGATGTCTTAGAGGATAAATAAGTAAATAAATATGTCCTAATCTTGGGTTAAAATGTAGGGTTCTCTGATTTGTGCTCCTAACTTTATGTCTCTTTACCGTTTCACTTTCGGTTGCACCAGGCAGAAATGATGTATTCTTCTAATCTCTCGTAAATATTTATTGTAGCTGAGAAATTCTACGGACGGTCCGCTTACTTTGAGGTATGTTATATACTATTAGTGCTATCAACGTTGGCAGGACTGTGTCTCTTCTCTCCCGAGTCTAAACAAGTCAGTCTGATACCTAGATATAGTGAACTGGTTAGTCTTATGACGGCTACTAGTAGCAACAATTTACGGTTCAGACAGGACCGCTGTATATTTAATAGATTAAGTTACCTGACAGGCCAGAGTTTACATATATCTTGTGTTGCTAGCTTTACCTATATACCCATCTGCATGCCATAGTTAATCATCTGTGGACCCCGTCTACGCGGAATGTTGCCTTACCTTGACACTATTTAGTCCTTAGAATATCTTTCCTGTAATGATATTCGGCAGAGCACTAACAAAAAGGGACACCAAGAGACACGATTAGTAGTCTGTCCTTTGTTGCTATAGAGGACGGTAGCGAGACCTAGGATAGACCCAGGATAGAGGAAGTAGCTTCATATACGTGTACGTAGATTATATTCTCTTTCTCTCCGCCCTCTATTTCGGTCACCTTTGCCTCGTTTCGATCGTTGTCAATAACACGCAGCACTCGCTCAGCTCATGTTGAGTGGCTTGAACTCTGCCTGGCAGATCAGATGGAAGGTGACTATATAGGTTTTATTTTCCTCACAGTCTGGCAGGTACGACCATAGGATGTAGGGAACACGGGGTCCCATCCGCTTCCCTATTGCTAAGCTACACAATAAAAGATTAATAGTTAAGATGGGGAAAAAAAGCAGTCATTACATAACCTACAAAAATATAGCTTACCTGGGTAGGTTGTAAAGGGGCAGGTATGTCCTTGGAAATAACTGCCATAAAACGGGTACGTACTTGTAGTACGTACCAACTGCAACTATTTGCCGAAAATAACCCGAACTCGCACAAGTGCGACATAACTAAGTACCTACCTGGGTAGCCAGATAGAATCACTTATGAGTGCGTCTCTTCCTGCGGCCTTGCCCCCTTACCCAATACGTCCTACTTTTAACCTATGTACTATGTACACTTGCATTACACCCCATGTGAAGCTTCGCGACGGTACTTTCAGACGCCTTCTAGGAGGAAGCCCTGCGGAATGTACAACCGTATATCAAGAGTCTGTCCGCTTAGCAGGGTCGATCGTAAGCACCCGAAAATACCCACGTAATCCTCTTCAAACGTCAATAGTTCGTCCATCTAATCTCTTAGTCAGCAGACTCTTCAAGGGAGGGAGGGGCGTAGGTCTCTTGCCTTCCGCATTTAGCCCCCACAATAAGGCAATTTATCGTGTCATGGCTTGGCAGTCTTGGTATAGTTCAAGCAACTCCTTGACGTATAGCAACTGTCTAGCGATGCCGACCCCGGTGACGAGAAGCAAGACCGTCCTATATTCGCCAGGCGGCAGCGACGTTGCCGTAGAGGCCGTCGATAAAGGCACGGTATTCTCATGATGACGAGGATCCCGACAGCTTCCTCGTGAAGCCTCGCCGAGGCTGAGCAAGCAAGACTATTACTTACTAGTCGGTTTCGTCCCCGTAAGTCTAGCAGATCTGGAACGGGTGAAAATCGAAGCCGAAAGGGCTGAGACACGCCATAAGCTAAGCCAGATGTACTGTCCCGTCTAGAATCTTGATGAACGAGTACTATTGCTCCGCTTCTCCTTCGTTAGGTGCATTAGGCTTATTGTCGGTCATGATATTGACGAGAGCCAGGAGGATTTACAGAAATTGGGAAGTGTGATACCGCGTGAGGCTAGCTGGACCGATATTGACTTGTACAGTCACCAGCCTTTCTCCGCAACGAGCTGTGCGGCTCTTCCGTATGGAAATACCTTTTCTATGTTGAGAATTTTGTCGCAATTGCCCTAAGTCAGAAAAAGACCCCAGGTCGTTTGAGAAGAAAGGGAGTTTAATAGAGATGGAATTAGTCTCGAGGTCAGGGGGACTTATCAGCCCGCGAATATTTCTACAGCCGGTGACAGGTTTAACTGGCCCGCAAAGTGTGAATTTACTGCCCCATGAGCAGGGTTGCACATTTAGTATTTTAGTTTAGTATTTGCCTGTACTAATACTAACTTAGTACTAAAATTTTGGTACTAAAAAATACTAATACTAAATTAGTATTAAATTTTTAATACTAAAGAAATACTAAATTAGTAATTTTTTTAAGTACTAAAGTAATACTAAGTTAGTATTGCATTAGTATTAAAATTTTTGTACTAATACTAAATACTAATTTAGTATTTTAAATACTAATATATTTTTTTATTTAAAATTATTTTTTAAAAAAAATAAAACTTAATAATAAAAATAATAATAATAATATAATATAATATAATATAATATTTTAAAAAGGTTTAATTATATATATAATATTAGTTTTATAATTATTTAAAGAAAAAATAAATAAATTTTTAAGACATTTTAAAAAATTCTATAAAATTCTATAAAATTCTAAAGGTTTTTATAATATTTAATAAGCCTTTATAAATTTCTAAAATATTTTAAAAGATTCTAGAAAATTCTATAATATTTAATAAGCTTTTATAAAAATATATAGCTTTTTAATTTTTCTAGAATTTTCTAAAATTTTCTAAAAATTTAAAAAAAAAAATTAAAGCTTAATAATGCTTACATAATATTTTTTCTATAAATTTCTACCATTATTTACTATTATTAAACAATATATATTAGCTTTTCTATAATATTTTTATTGTTTTTTTTTTTATTCTTATTATTAATTTATAAAATATTATAGAATCTTAAAAAAAATAAAATTTAAATATATATATGTTGAATTTCTTTTACTTTTTTTATTATATATATTAAAATCATTATAATAAACATTATAATAAGCACTTTAACAAGCATTATAACAACAACTATAACTATTAAAACTATTATAACATTATTATTATTTATAATAATAGAACTATCTACTAGCTTTATTTTTAATGCCTTTAAAAAAAATAATACTATTATTAACTTTAATAATAGTATTATTATTAACAATAATATGCATACTAATTTAAATAATAAGTTTAATTTAAAAGTTATAAAAGATTTTAATAATAAATCTTTTAAACTTAACAATAAAAGCTTAAATATTTATATTATTTAAAATTAACTTTTTACTTAAACTTTATTACTAATTTAAAAAAATAAAGATTAAAAAATGTTAATAAAATGTACTATATAAGTTATATACTATATAAATTTTTAAACCTTTTATTAATTATTTTAAGTGTTCTTATAGTATAACTATTAAGGTTAAAGGTTTTTAATTGTTAAATTTTGTTAAGCATTATCAAAAAAAACATTTTAATATTGCTTATAACAAAAAAACTAAATTAACCTTAATTAAAAGTAAGTTTATTTAATAATATATTTTTTAAATATTTAATAGTACTAATTAAATTTAATAGTGTTTAAACTTCTAAGCTAACGCAAGTTTTTTAACTTGCAAACTAAAAAGCGGCCTTAAAATGCTACTTTATAAAACGCTAATACAGAAAATATAATTAATAATAAACTTTTAAGTTTTATTATTAATAATAATTTCTCTTTTAATATATTAAGTTTTAAATCTTTTTAAAACTTAATATATTATTTAAAGCTATAAGTTTATATTTATTTATTTTATATTTAAATATTTTACTAACTTAAAAAAGGACTATACTATTACTTAAAATAAAATTAAAACTATTTTAAAGTCAACTTTTAAAAACTTTTTAATAGCTTTTAATTAAGAGTTAAATTTATATATTAAAAATAATAGGAAATTTTCTATTATTTTTAATATTTAGACTTTTAACTTTTAAACAGCTTTTATTAGCGTTATTATTACTTTTATTAACTTTAATTATAAGTTAATATATAAGCTAATTAGATTTAACAAAATTTTAGACCGTTATACAGGTTTAAATATATTTAAAAGCTTTTTAAATATATTAAAACCTTATTTAAGCATTACTTTAAATACTATTTTTAAATAAGTTTCTTTTTATTTTTTATTATTTTTTATTATATAAATAAACTAACTATTTTTAGTATTACTAAAGATAATGCTAGCAACAATAATACATTTTTTAGGTCTTTTAAAAATAGCTATTTTAGCTTAACTTTAAAAGAATTTAAAAACAATATTTATTATATTTTACATATTATAAATATTATTATATAGTCTATACTTTAACAATATATTTTATTTATAAATAAACAAGACAATTTAATTTATTATATTAATAACAAATTAAATAACAAAGCTATTAGATTATGACCTAGTAAGTATTTTATTTTATTTTATTTTATTTTATTTTATTTTATTTATACTAATTTATTTAAATTTAATAAATTGCGTTTAACGTCTTGTTGTTTTAACTAAGTATACTGCTAAAGTTAAAACTTTACTATCTAACAAGATCTAAGTTGCTAAACAAGCCGGTTATATTTTGCCAGAATATAATATTATAAAAATTCCACTTAGTAAGTTTTTAATTTTTTATGTTTATTTTTAATATATATATTTATTAATTAATATTATTTTTAAATAATACTACAAAATAGAATTTTACTTATAAAATATTAAAAGTTTTTTTAGACTTAAAACCTGCCCTTAAGCATATTAGCTAAAATACTATAACTTAAAAGTTTAAATCTTTATATTTAAATTTTTTAGATTAGCTTATTATTAAAAAGCTTACTAAGCTTTTTAATATTTTTGTTAAGCTATTAGTTATTTTACAAAGCAAAATATATACAACTTTACTTTCTAGTTTATTATATATTTATTTAATATATAATAAATTAAAAATAGTTGTTAAAAGACTGCGCGCAAATATTGTAAAAAATCTAGCAACAATAAAACTTTTATTTATTTTTATTTTTATTTTTTATTAATAAACTTGCTAATATTTAATAAAAACCTTTATTTTTTAGTTTAATTTTAGCAATTTAAGCTAGAATTTTAAAACTAAAAAAATATTTCCCTTATCAATTAATAAAAACAGATTTAATCAAGTATAAACCGTTTTTATTAAGTATTATTTTAAACCCTCGGCTTAAAATAATACATTTCTCTCCTTTAAACATATTGTGTTTTTATAATACTATCAGCCAAAATATTATTAATTTACTTCAAGACAAATATAACCAGTAAGTAAAACTTTATAAAAATATTTATAAAAATATTACTAATATATTTAATAAAGAACAACGCTAAATTACGCCTTTAAATTTAAATGCAAATTTAAATTTAAATGCTAGCTTCTTAAATAATTCCAATTCCGATTTTAAAAATAGTATTTATTTAAATACAACCACTAAAAATATATCCAACAAGATTAATATTTATTTGCAAGAAAATATATTGTCTAAAAAGGTATATATTTATAAAATATTTTATAATATTTATTAACTATTTTATAATATTTATTAACTATTTTTATTAAGTTAACCCTTTAAAATATTAAAAATCAAACGCAGGGCGTTTTCTAATACTTTTACTTTTAGCAAAGAAATACTTGCAGATTCCAGCTACCTCAGCCGCTATTAAACGGGTCTTTTCTATAACAAATAATATTATTACTAAAAATAAAAATAAACTTAGTCCAAAAACAGTTAGCTAACTCGTTTTATTAAAAAGCTAGAAAATTAATAATTTAAATAAAGAGCAAGAGAGTGTTATAGATAAAGAGATAAAAAAAACACTTAAACAAGAAGAATAATATAGATTTTTATATTTAGAGTTATATTAGTTATTTAAAAATTAAAAAATATGTTTAATAAAACTTTATATAATGCGCTATATAGAGAAAAAAATAACTAAAATAATGCAATTTTTTATATTTTAATATGTTTTTATTTAAAAAAGTTAGCTAAGTTTAAACTAGTTACCCTATAATATAGGGTAAGTATCTTTAAAAAATAAATTAATTTTTTAAAAATATAATTAAGTAGCGCAAGCTAAGACGCATCCAGTAATATTAACCGTTTAATTATATTTAAAACGATTAGCTTATAATAAATTTTTTAAAACAGGTTTAAAAAAATTAGTATAAAACATAAAAAAACCTTAAAAATAAAATTAATTTTTAAAAAATATTTTTTAAAAGCGTAAGCTAAGACGTATTAGGTAATATTAACTGTTTAATTATATTTAAAATAGTTAGCTTACTATAAATTTTTTAAAACAAGTTTAAAAAAATTAGTATAAAACATAAAAAAACCTTAAAAATTAAATTAATTTTTAAAAAATATTTTTTAAAAGCGCAAGCTAAAACGCATCCGGTAATATTAACCGCTTAATTATATTTAAAACGGTTAGCTTACTACAAAATTTTTAAAACAAGCTTAAAAAAATTAGTATAAAACATAAAAAAACCTTTAAAACTAAATTAATTTTTAAAAAATATAATTAATTTAAAAGCGCAAATTAAAACGTAGTTAGTAATATTAACCGCTTA